>Ga0209800_10001826_pt1 | contig 20400 bp, 11 predicted proteins | sample Higcelweek8metaG_FD_187174 | JGI IMG/M metagenome (GOLD analysis project Ga0209800, IMG submission 187174) | Freshwater pond sediment microbial communities from the University of Edinburgh, under environmental carbon perturbations - High... | ecosystem: Environmental > Aquatic > Freshwater >...
TGCAGATTGCATAGCTATTGAGCCTGAACTCTTGTTTGGCAGGTATGAAACCCTTCTGCTTGAAGCTTTGAGGCTGCTTACCACAACCAGAAAGAACATCAATGTGCTTCAGCATATGATGGGATATTTTAAAAAAGAGCTTGATTCCCGTGAAAAAGCAGAGCTGCTTACAAATTTTGAACACTACAGCCTTGGCTACATTCCTCTGATCGTTCCCATTACCCTGATCCGACACTATGTGTTAAAGTACGACCAGCCATACCTGAGTCAGCAGACATATTTAAATCCCCATCCTGTGGAGTTGAAGCTGAGGAACTATTACTGATTTTGCCACATCTGTTTGCTAATTGAGACTTTTTAGCAGTAATTACAGGAAAATATTATGCAGACATTTTTTGAAAAAACATCGGTGGTAGAGGCAAAAAAAGAGTTGTCTAATTTGACAGTTGATCTCTTAAAAGATGAGGGGGGTATCTCTGACCAGGTTTCTAATCAGTGGTATAATATCAAGAGTGGTTCAATCTTTGAAAATCATCTTGCAGTAATGTTGCTCATTGATGCTAACAGTGGTGGTATTGTGAGAGCAAATAAAGCAGCTCAAATGTTTTATGGCTATTCAGTTGAACAATTTGAAAAATTGACAATTTATGACATTAACCAATTGACGAACAAAGAAATTGACTTGGAGATGAAGAAGGCTTTTGTTGAAGAGAGAAATTATTTCCACCTGTGCCAGTGCTTTTTAAAAAAACTTAACTATTTGACATTATGATGTTTTTTAAATTCTACATTCTATCATTGCCGCATATGACCATATTGAAATTATTAAGTTTATTGCTCTTGATCCCTGATACAAAATACTACTGGCACAGGTCGAAATCTTTGACCCGTTTTTTACTAACAAAAAGCAGGGAAAAGGAACTGGTCTGGGGCTTTCAACAGTTCATGGAATTGTAACTGATTGCGGTGGTACTATTCGTGTAGATAGTGAGATAGGCAAAGGTACAGCATTTAATATCTATCTGCCTGTTGCCGAGAGTTATTTAAAAAAAGATGATCTCCTTCAAGTAAAAATACCCATTCAGGGAGGAACTGAACGGATACTTCTTGTGGATGATGAAGCTGTGTTGATTGCATTGCAAAAAGGTATGTTAGAACGGTTAGGTTATCAAGTTACTTCACGCAGTAGCAGTATTGAAGCTCTTGAAGCCTTTCGTGCTAATCCCCATAAATTTGACATGGTAATTACTGATATGGCAATGCCGAACATGTCAGGAGATAAACTTGCGGTTGAATTGATCAAAATACGCACTGATATTCCAATACTGTTATGCACAGGATTCAGCACAATCATGTCAGAAGAGAAAGCCCTTTCTATAGGTATCAAAGGCTTTTTAATGAAGCCTATTACCATAAGTGATCTTGATAAGAAAATACGTCAAGTTCTGAATGCAAAGATACTTTAAAGTGAAAAACGTGGAGAATGCTCTTGCTGTGATCCATGAATGTGGAGAGTTTATGCCTGGGGCTGTAGTATGTGCAGTCAGAGTTAATGGTTGGGGCAGGCGGTGGGTGATAAGAAGATATTTTAATTATGATGGAACAAACTCTGGATAAATTGTCAACGCCCCCTCCCCTGAAGGGTAGGGGCTTGTAAGTTACTAAAGCCTACAAGCCTTGTTGACCAGACTAAGTTCTTTGAGAACTACGTTATTTTGGCCATAACACCAATAGATGCGTGCCAGTCTGTTGCTCTGTTGTCCGGCATTAAACAGGTGTAAAGGTCTAAAGCCAGTGTGTCGAGCGTAAAAAGCCATTATAACTTTGTCGAGGCAAACATTACTGGAGCAATCCAGATTCTCTTAAAGGAGATTTTTTCATGCAAAAAGTTTTTGTATTAGACACAAACAGAACACCATTAACGCCTTGCAGGCCAAAACGTGCGAGAGTTTTGTTAAGACAGGGTAAAGCTGCCATGTTCCGCATGTTCCCTTTCACTATTATTTTAAAACATGAAATTCACGGTGCGTCCCCAAGGCCACTTAGAATTAAAATAGATCCAGGTAGTAGAAAAACAGGAGTAGCTATTGTTTCAGATTCAACAGGTGAAGTTATTTTTGCGGCTGAGATAGAGCACAGAGGGCACTCTATCAAAGATAGTTTAGATAGCCGCAGAGCAGTCAGAAGAGGGAGAAGATACAGAAACACCAGATATAGAGAGGCAAGGTTTCTGAACAGGACAAGACCAAAGGGCTGGTTGCCACCTTCATTGGAAAGCAGAATATCCAACATCAAAACATGGGTTAAAAGGCTGATGTGTTTGTCTCCAATTCAGGCTATTTCCCAGGAGCTGGTTAAATTTGATACGCAATTAATGGAGAAGCCAGAAATTTCTGGTGTTGCGTATCAGCAAGGAACATTAGTTGGCTATGAGGTGAGAGAATATCTGCTTGAAAAATGGAACAGGGAATGTGCCTATTGCGGCAACAGGGATCTTCCTTTGGAAATAGAACATATCAAACCAAAGAGCAAAGGTGGTTCAGACAGAATCAGCAATCTTGCTTTGGCTTGCCAATTCTGTAATGAGAAAAAAAACAACAGGCCTGTTGAGGAATTTCTTAAAAACAAACCTGATGTCTTGAAACAGATTCTGGCTCAGGCCAAAGCTCCATTAAAAGATGCAGCAGCAATTAATACAACCAGATGGGCACTGTTTGAAAGATTGAAAGCTACTGGGCTGTCAGTTGAAACTGGCAGCGGCGGCTTGACCAAGTTCAATCGTATCAGCAGAAAATTGCCCAAAGCACACTGGATTGATGCGGCATGTGTGGGACAGGGCACACCAGAAATTTTAAAAACTGATGGAATCAAACCATTGGAGATTAAAGCTGCCGGTCATGGGAAAAGGCAGATGTGTAGAGTGAACAGCTACGGTTTTCCAAGAACATCAGCAAAATCTCAAAAGAGGATTAAAGGATTTCAGACAGGGGATATGGTTAAAGCTGTTGTAACAAAAGGGAAGAAGATTGGCGTATATATTGGGCGTGTTGCCGTGCGGCTTTCAGGTTACTTCAACATCACCACGCTAAATGGTGTGGTTCAGGGAATTGGCTACAAAAGTTGTCTGAAACTGCATGGCTCTGATGGCTATAACTATAGCTTTCCAGATAATTAAATTGGCAGCAGCACTGTCTCAACCCACGAGTCAATGGTTTGCCAAGTAAAGTATTTTTCCGGAAGTCTATACATAACAAGCTAAAAGGAGGAGGTGCATTCCTCCGCTACCCTAAAGGGATAGCGGTTTCCTGCACCATTCTTATGAAATTTAATTTTGAAAAATTTGGATATGTTGATAAAGGGGCATTAGAACTTGGAGATCTGACAATTATTTGTGGTCCGAATAATGTCGGTAAGACCTATGTCAGCTATGCTATTTACGGCTTTATACGTCATTTTAAAAATCTTGTTGACCTTTCACTTGCTGCGGAGCAGATAAGCTCATTAAAAAATGAAGGCTCTTTAATTATTGACTTAACACAATATCAGCAGCAGTTGCCAAATTACATTAAAAGTGCATCAAAAAAATTTAGCCAGACTCTTACAGAGTATTTTAATGCACCTGACGAGTTCTTTTCTAAGGCAGAAGTTCAATTCTCTTATGATAATTTCTTAATTGATTTAAGTCGTGAGTTTAAGCAGGCTGCCATGTTTGGACAAAGTGAGACTCTGCTTTTTGATAAAGCTCCAGATGAGTCAAAACTGTCAGTAGCTTTAAAGGTGACAGGAAAAAGTAAGCTTCCAAACAGAATCCTGGATGATGTAGTAGGAAACGCGATTGGAGATTGTCTGTTTGCCGGAACTTTACCAAAACCATTTGTTGTAACATCCGAGCGTACAGGAATTGCGCTTTTTTATAAAGAACTTGATATCAGCAAAAACCTTATAATGGAGCACTTGTCTGAAAGTGACAAACCCAACCCTATAGCACTTTTGAACAGCATGCGGTCACGGTATGCCCGCCCTATCCAGGACAATATTGATGTTGTGCGTGATTATGACAGTTTGAGCAGACATAAAAGTTTTTTACGTGAAGCAAGACAAACGTACAGACCTGTTTTTGATGCTTTATATGATCTTCTGGGTGGAAGTTTTAAATCTGTTGATAAACAGGTGCTCTATATCCCTAAAAAGGAGCGTGGCCGCGATAAAGTTGTTGTACCTCTATATATTGCTTCCTCTTCTATCAAATCTCTTTTCCTGATCGACCTATATATCAATTGTCTGGCTGAAAAGCAGGGGTTACTCATAATTGATGAACCAGAGCTTAACTTACACCCTGATAATCAACGCAGAATGGCTGGCTTGCTGGCTCGTCTGGTAAATGCAGGCGTAAAAGTTATGGTTACTACTCACAGTGATTATCTGATTCGAGAACTGAATAACCGAATAATGCTCAATAATGAAATCGAAAATAGACAGGCTCTGATGAAGAGCACAAAGATGGTTGAAGAAGATATTCTGCGACCGGAACAGGTAAAAGCTTTCAGCTTAAAAAATAGCCACTCTATTGAAGAGGTCTCTGTTGATCGTCATGGCATCAATATGGAGATTTTTGATGATCTTATTGCTGATACCAATGAGTTGGCAGACTCTATCTATTACAGTATTAAGGATTGAAGATGCTGACAACTATCAAGGAGATCATCAATCCAGATGTGGTGATAAATATTGACACAGGCAATAAGATAGTGACGGTTAAGGAGACAGGGGCAGATAGTAAAATTAAAAAACTGCACATTAAAAATGTACCTGAAAATGCTTTTGCCTTTACACTTGACCACCAGCCAGGTGGGAGGGATAACCGTTTGTTTAAACAATTGTCTTGTTATGTGAATGTCAGCAACAAAAGGGGGATAAATAGAGGTTGTGATCTGGTTTTATTTATACCAGTTTGTGAAAAAGAAAATAGGTGGAGTATCCTTATTTTCGATTTGAAATCAGATAAACCTGACATTAAGGGTACTGAAAAACAGTTACTGAACTCTGAATTATATGTCCGTTACCTAATGACAATGGTTAAAAACCACTACGATCTTGAGATAGATTCCGTAGAGTATAAGCGTGCCATAGTCACTACAGGCGTGCGTAAAAAAGCTATCTATTCGCCAAACGAAAAAGGGCATGTTGCGTACTCATTTCGTATTGAACCTGTTAAAGTTAATAAACAGCAGGTGGCTAATGTCCATATTGGTGCTCTGTTAAGATAATAGTCAGTAATAAAGAGGCTTCTTGCTTTTTTCATTCAACTCTCCTCTTGGTATGTGTCCTGAATGCAATGGCATCGGTACACTGCTTTACATGTACCCTGATAAGATTGTCCCTGACCATAACCTTACCATACGTCAGGGTGCTGTTCTACCCTTGAAAAACTATTTTGACCCGAAGAGTTCTTTTCAGAAGGGTAACCATTTTAGAAAGAGTCACATGATGCACTCATGGATACCTGAAAAGCTCAGACTGCTCGAATCAGAAGATATTACTGAAATTTTAAAAAATCGTACCTTGGGGGGCATGAATAAATGGTATTTTCAGCCAGTTTTCAATGTAAGGTCTATTCGTCACTCATCACTTTTATGGTTGCAGCAGGGCTCTGTTTTATTCATACAAAAGTGCTTGCAGATTTGCATGAATTGCCTGTATCAATAGTCCTAACTATTGAACCTGCCTTTGATCGCAAACCGATCTCACCCTATATCTACGGGATCAATATTGCCAACTGGTGCCCATGGTACTATATGCATACTATTGAACAGCGTCTTATAGATGCCAATGTTGAGGTTGTCCGTCTTGGTGCCACCAATATGGAGCGGTACAACTTCAAAAATAACCGTATGTACAATGTGATCTCTAGAGAAAATGAATATCTCTCTTTGAGCTGGGAGAGTTTTGTTGATTGGACACGGAACTCTTTGAATGCTGAGCCGTTTCTTCAGGCATCTGTTTTCGGCAATGTGGCATCAAATTCTGACCTGAATTCAGATGGTGAAAACATACAGTCGGAGAGTTACTCCCATGTTCAATCAGAAGAAGAGCTTATTGAGTGGGTCAACTCTGCTGGTGAGGATGTGAGATTCTGGGGAATTGGCAATGAGCCGTGGATTGCTTGGAAAAGAAGTGATTACCCCACACTCTATTCTGATGCTGCCCATGGCGATCAGGTGCTTAATTGGCACACCTCCTATGATTATTACTTTAACAGATTTGCCACAGTGGCAAAAGCTATCAAATCTGTTAATCCAGATTCTATAACTTTTGGCCCCACCCCTGCCAACTGGTGGCTTTACTGGTTTAATGACTATTCTCCACTCTGTCCTGTTACAAAACCAGGCGATGATGCACGTATTGATGATCCTGTGTGGCAGGTGATGACAGCTCCGGAATCTGAATTCAATCAAGCTGTTTTTCCAGACAGAGGGGGAGATCCTGAAATTGCAGGGTGGGAAATAGATCCCAATAAGAGCCTGCCTCAATATCTCCAGAGGATGAGCATTTATGAATCTGAAGCGATTAAGGATAATGGTACAGCTGATGGCTCAGAACGCATTGCAAATTATATGGATCTGCATCGTTATATCAGATGTGTCACTGAATATGATGCTATTCAGGAGCCTCGAGGACTCTTTCAGGCAGATTTTGAGAGCTGGGATATGGAGACCCTTTTTTCCGGTGTCAGAACTAATATTCTCAACCGCCTTAACAGTGCAATTGCCTCCTATTATCCCGGCACTCTTCTCTCATTTTCAGAGTATGGATATTTCTACTGGGATGGATACCCGTCAATTCCCCAGATTTCAGCAACCACACAGATAGATTATCTTGGATTCTTTGCGCGCGGTAATGTCTCCCTTGCCTGTAACTGGTATGTGGGAGAACCCAACCAGTCCGGTGCAGATCTGACACATGCCAGGCGGGACAGTGCCATGCAGGCGATGTTTGATGAAGCTGGCAACCCCAACCCCAAATACTTTGCATTTTACATGATGAGCAATTTTTTCAGAGGCACCTCTGTAAAAGCTGAATCCAGTGACTGGGACCGTTTTTCTGTCCATGCATGTGAAAATGAAAAAGGGGATTATGTGGTCTTTGTAGTGAACAAGGGGGGCTATGATCAGACAACAGGAGAGTATATTCGCAATCAGCCTGCTGTCAGTGCAACCATCAAGTTTCCTGATTTTGGCAAAAATTTGCACCTGTCTCGTCTTTTCCGATATGGAGTTGATGATCCATATGTAATTGAAATAGATAGTAAGGGGGGTGCAGCTGACACTCAGGGAGAGGTGCAGTTTGATTTTCACCCCCTTGCCATTTATGCCTTCATCTTTTCAGGAAGATCTTCAGATGATAATAGTGAAGAATCTGTAACCTCACAGAAAAAAACTGTTCTGATAACTCCTGAGACCATCTATTTCGGAGCCTATGAAAATGGCAGAGTCATAAATGAGGATACCACAGTTTTTACCCACGCCATCAGGATAACCAATACTGCACAGGAAGCAGCGCCGTGGTCTGTTATAAAAAACGGTGTGGAAAATGGTTCATGGCTTACCATTGAGGGTGGTTCAAACAGTATTGATGGTGCTGCTGGTATCATTCACGGGAATCTGAATGGTGCGGCTGAGGTTACTGACTCAGTCTATCTGACTGTTGACCGGACAGCCCTTGCTCCGGGCATGTATGAGACGGAAATTGTTGTAAATACAGGGTCAGGGGAAGCAGAGAGCAGTGCGGTAAGGGTCATCATGGATGTTGTTACCAGCGAAGAGAACGGAGAAAAAAGGATAGCTGATTTTGAGACAGGATCTCTTGCCCATACTCTGAATAGAGTTCCTCCCTATTCAATAGGATGGTGGGACGGACATGGTGCGCCAAATGACAGAAACATGCCCTATCTTTACGATTTCTATATGGAAAAGAGATATTCAGATGCCACCGGAAACTCTGGATCCACAGCTGCCATAAGAGATGATGGCACAATAACAGGAGCCGCGACCGGATTAAACCGTCTTGGTGGTCAATACTGCATGAGGATTGAGTTTGACCGGAGCGGCGGAGATACGGAAACAGGAAAGCTCTACCAGAGTTTCGGAACCTATGGCCACAGCAGTGCAACCAGCAGCTGGGAGGGATTTGATGCTTTTGAATTTGATATTAAAACTGATACCACAGACTCAACACACACTGACCTGCTTATGAGCTTAAGCGATCAGTCAGGCAATAAGGGTAAACCGGGAATAAATCTGACAACCCATGCCGACCTTATGGCTGTTGAGGATGGTCCCTGGCAGACCATTAAAATCCCTCTGGATGGAAAATTTTTTGACTGGCGTTATCCAGAGGGGCAGAATGGAGCTGAAACGGCCATGGATCTTGCCAACATAAGCCAGATTGAGTTTGTCCCATGGTCAGCAGATGCAACTAAAAAAGGGGCTATCTGGCTGGATAATCTGCGATTAACCCGAGCAGATGGTCAGCAGAACCACTTTCCTGTTGCAGTTATTGAAAAAAAGAAGATAGTTATACGACCAGGAGAAAGCGTTACACTGAATGGCTTGCAAAGTTATGATCCTGACCAGGGTGGAGAGATTGCTCATTATCAGTGGATTGCGTTAAAGAATTGGTCAGAAACGGAGATCAGCTCAGATATAGAAAAACTTTCAGATAGCGCTATTGTATCTCCACTATTTTCCTCTTCTGACGAGGGCACCTATCTCTATGATCTGGTTGTAAGGGACAAAGAGGGGCTTGAAAGCAGAAATATTGCCCAGGTTATGGTTATAGTTTCACAGGAGACGCTGCCGGATGGGGGAGATGTCAGTATCGGTGGCGGTTCAGCCGGGCAGGGGTGCTTCATCTCCACAGTTATTGAATCTGACAATGGTAATGAGAGATCAGGCTGGATACTCTTGTTCACCATTGTCGCTCTTGTGGCTATCACTACTTTATTAGCGTCCCCCCTCGGCCAAGCCGAGATCAAACCTATAAGTAACAAAAACAGTGGGTAAAGTGAATATGACTTATAAAGAGGGCGATATCCATATTTCAGACCATCAATACAGTTCAGCCATTTCAACATTGCATGGATTGAAGGTATGTGCCGCAGGCTTTCTGATTCTCTATCTTGCTGCCGGTTCTGCTTTTCTTACGCTGGATTACCAGATGGTCATGGGAGCCGCTCTCTTTGTTGTCGCTTATATAGCTGTGAAGATAGTGCCCGACCATCAGCTTGGCAGGATTTTCATAATGGCTGTATGCGGTTTTCTGACTCTTCGCTACTGGTTTTTTAGAACAACAGTAACTATAAGTTTTACAAGTTCATTTGAATTCGGTTTTTCCCTTCTTCTCTATCTTGCAGAGACCTATGGCATCATAATCTATTTTCTTGGGATGTTTGTAAATTCATCCCCCATGACAAGGGTATCTCCTGAATTGCCATCAGATATAGGCAACCTGCCGACTGTTGATGTCTATATTCCCACCTACAATGAGTCAGCAGAGATGGTGAGAATAACAGCCATAGCATGTACTCAGCTTTTTTATCCGGTAGATAAGCTCAATATATATATTCTTGATGATGGCGGCACTGTTCAGAAGCTCAGTGATCCTGATGAGGCAAGAGCTGAAAAGGCAAAGCAGAGGGCAGAGAGTCTTAAAAAAGTTGCAAGAGGGCTTTCCATAAATTATGCAACAAGGGAGAAAAATGTCAGTGCCAAGGCTGGTAATCTCAATGAATCACTTATGAGCTGTGAGTGCCATCTGGATGAAGATGCCTTTGACAAGATCTCCTGCATTAATGAGCAGTTGAATCAAGGCTGTGGAGAGGTGATTCTGATTCTTGACTGCGACCATGTGCCAGCAAGGGATTTTCTTGAAAAAACTGTTGGTTTCTTTCTTCAGGATCCAAACCTCTTTCTGCTTCAGACTCCCCATTTTTTCATCAATCCAGATCCTGTGGAGAAGAATCTTGAAACATTCCGTAAAAGCCCGAGTGAGAACGAGATGTTCTATGCAGCTATTCATCCCGGACTTGATTTCTGGAACGCCTCCTTCTTTTGTGGATCGGCAGCACTTCTGCGCCGAAAATTCCTTTTGGAGGTAGGGGGAATTGCCGGAGAGACAATCACAGAAGATGCAGAGACTGCCCTTGGTCTCCATGCAAGGGGATACAACAGTGCCTATCTCTGCAAGCCTCTGATTATAGGGTTGACTCCTGAGACATTTGATGATTTTATTGTGCAGAGAAGCCGGTGGGCACAAGGTATGATTCAGATTTTTCTGCTTAAAAATCCTCTGTTCCAGATAGGGCTCACAATATTTCAGAAAATCTGTTACTTTAACTCAAGTTTTTTCTGGTTCTTCGGTATTGCCAGAGCTGTCTTTTTTATCTCTCCTCTGGTTCTGCTCTTTTTCGGCCTTAAGATTTACAATGCATCTCTGTTTCAGGTGCTGGGATTTGCCTTACCTCATCTTGCCGGAGCGTATCTTCTTTCAAACTATCTGTTCGGGCGGTACCGTCACCCCTTTTTCTCGGAACTCTATGAAACCATACAGAGCTTCTATCTTCTGCCGGCAATTATCTCAGCAATTCTCAAGCCAAGATCCCCGGTGTTTGTAGTGACTCCAAAGGCGGTCTCTCTGGAAAAGGATTTCATAAGCCATCTTGCCACCCCGTTTTACATAATGCTTTTTCTTGCCATTGGCGCCTATATTACAGGAACTTACAGATGGCTTACCATTCCCGGAGTTGCCGACTCCATTATTCTCTGTATGATCTGGAATACATTCAACATTGTGATGGTGCTCTCATGTCTCGGCGTTGTATGGGAGAGGCGCCAGGTGCGTAAAATGCACCGTTACACAACAGATGAGGAGGTGGAGCTTGATTTTAAAGATGGCAGTGGTATCGTTTGCGCAACTTTGTTTGATCTCTCCCTTTCAGGTGCAGGTATCAGGCTGAACTCAAGCACATCTGAAATTGTAAAAAACAACAGCAAAACAGGCGAGATGAAAGAATTAATAAGAGAGAGGAAGGATATGACAGGAGAGCATATTATCATTCATGCCAGGGACAGCTATGGAAATAAATATGCCCTTTCTGCTGAGATAAGACAGCACCGTAATAAAGGAGACCATGCAGTTCTCGGATGTCTGTTTACAGGAACTGATCAGGCAGACATGACTGACATTATCAATTTTGTCTATGGAGACAGCAGTAGGTGGAAATTTTTCAGCCAGAAGGGGAAAAATGCACCAGTAGGCTATCTGTCAGGTTTTCTGATTCTGCTCAAAACAGGCATATCAGGGACATTCACAAATTTCAGGGGTGTCTGGTATATTGTTTCAGAAAATATGAAACACTATACAGCTAATTTGTCAAAACAGCTTAAGGCTATTTGCGAAAAATAATTTCCCATACTCTCCAAGCTCCAAAAGCACTGATTTTTTTGTATCTTTGAGCGGCTGGTATATTGTTTCATGAAAATAGCCTAAACATTAAACATCAATTACAATAATCTAAAAGTTCAGAATCAGGTTTTAATAGTTATAAAAAGGATCGTCTATAATGATAACTTTCACCATGAGATTAAAATCGCAAACCACTGTTTTTATCTCTCTGCTATTTTTTGCAGGGGTATTTTTTTCATTACCTGAACTCGCTTCTGCCCAGACCATCAGGATGCAGTTAAAGGAGATTCTCCAGGTTGAAAATATCCGCCTTGAAGGAATCAAGGACAATACAGACAGGTATGAGTTGAAACTATCAATTCCTGAAAGGTGGCAGGTAAAGCAGGCGATGCTCACCTTTTCCTATTCCCATTCATCCTCTCTTATTAAAAGCAGATCACAGCTTGTTTTTAATATTGAAAACAATCCCCTTGCACAGATCTCTCTGGATCCGCTCTCTCCTCAAGGAGTTATGACTGTTCCTATTCCCGGGCGACTTCTGACTCCCGGATACCACTCTTTCAGCTTTTCAGTCTCTCAGCATTCAGTAGAAGATAACTGCGAAGACCCAACAGCTCCTGAGTTGTGGACATGGGTGGAGCTTAATGGTGCAACAGTTGATTTTGATTTCACCTTAAAGCCCGTGCCTGCACGAATATCTGCAGTAAGCGATTTTCTGTTTGATCCCAAAAATCCGTCAGCACCTTCTGTGAATCTTATATTTCCAGACATTGCAGATACTAAACCTATGGAGCAGAATACAAAGTCTGTTAATCAAGGTAGCAAATCTGCTGATCAAAATACTAAACCCGCTGTTCAGAATACTCAATCGACTGACGGATACATAAAACCTGTTGGTCTGGCTGCTGCTGGGGTTGCTCTTAGATATGATTATCGGGAGGTGAATTTTCAATCTTCTGGAAAAATTCAAGCTGGTATGGATAATTTACTTATTGGTAATGACGCTTTTGTAAAGGCAACCTTAGCGGATTATGATTTACCAGAGGATATTTTAGATATTAAAGGTTCAACTCTTATGGTGATGAGTCTGAAAGATGATATTTACCATTGTCTTGCCGTTATAACAGGCAGAACCCCTGACGAGGTGCTCATTGCAGCAAAAGCGTTTTCGCTTATTTCTCTTCCCTTACCTGATACCACTTCAGCAATTGTAAGAGATGTTAAGATTCCGCAGATAAATCCCTATACGCTGAAAAACGGTTTAGAACACGGTAAAGTATATACTCTATCAAGTCTTGGATTTAAAACCCACACATTTAAAGGGATAAGCCCTATACCAAAAGGATTCGGATTCAGACTTCCTTCAGATGCACACCTCTCACCTAACAGCAAGGCCACTCTTTTACTTCACATGGCATATGGAGCTTCAATGCGAGAGGATTCAGTTCTAAATATCCAGTTGAACGATAAGTTTGTTGCTGCAATTCCATGCAGGGAGAGTGACGGTGGAACCTATCGTAATTACAAGGTGGAGCTGATCCTCTCCTCAATGAATGCAGGATACAACAGGCTCACTCTTTCACCACAGTTGAGTCCGATGGTAACCCAACAGTGCTCAATGGTTCAGACCGGCAATCTGAGGCTCACTCTGTTTGAAGACTCAACATTTACCATGCCATCAGTTGATAACTGGATTGAGATGCCACATCTGAAAGCCTTTATGGCTGATGCATTCCCCTTTGGCAGGCTCCCTGACATGAGCGAAACCGTTATATTTCTTCCTGACGGTAAGAGATCCTCATTTGTTGCAGCATTGAATCTTGTTGCGATAGCCTGCCAGAAAACAGGTTTCCCACCTTCAGGTCTTGAGTGGTATCTCTCAATTCCAGCTGGTGGAAGCGATGTTGATGGTAATGATGGTGGTAATGATGGTGATAAAATTCAAAGCAATGATGTTGGCAGTGTTGCCAGCAGCATCCAGAGCAGTATGGCTCAAAAGGATATTATTGTGGTCTCTGAATCTTGGGCAATACCTGAGAACCTGAGCAGTGAGGCACCGTTAAATCTCTCTTTATCAGATTCAAGAGATTCAGCAACAGGGACGGTTGCATATCCTCACCTTATTAGGGCCAGAAGTTATGATGCCTCTGAAGGAAAGGGTTTCTGGTCAAAAATATTGCCACGTAAAGGATCACAGGTGTCAGATATATCGCTTGTTGACTCAAAAATTGTGGTGACACGTTTTGAGCCGCTTATCACAAAGGAAAAGGCAGCTCTCATGCAGTTTCAGTCTCCATTCAACCGGACAAGAACAGTGATGATGCTAACTGCAGGCAATGAAGCTGACATGAGAAAAGCAGGAGCAGTTATCTGGAAACCAGCTGTTCAGGCTGCATGCAGTGGAGATACAACATTAATCAATCTGACGGAGAGGAAGGATAAGGAGTTTGACACCATCTCCCTTAAAATCGGGCCAAGCTATTATCTGGGTGGTGTGACTCCTCTGCCATTCATGGAATACTACGCCAACACATATCCTCTCTGGTTCATTGCATCTGTTTTGGCAATATGTTTCATCTTTTCGATGATTTTATATCAACTGATTAAAATAAGAAGAAAAAGGAGGCTTTCAAATGCTCAATAGATTTGCTTTTTTTATCTGTTTTTCATTTATCTTTTTTCTAGCTTTATGCGTTACATCTACTTTTTTTCCAAATAGTTGCTCAAATGTTTATTTTGGAGTTGCTTGTGCTGGTAATAATCCAGGAACATGGGATTACTATAAAAGCCACTTTATCTCCTCTGACGGAAGGGTTACAGACCTTTTCCAGAACAGTATAAGCCACTCAGAGGGTCAGGGGTATGGACTTCTGCTTGCATTGAGCCATAATGACAAACCCACGTTTGATAAGATTCTGAAATGGACACAAAACAATCTCATGGTGAGAAAAGATGGTCTTGCAGCATGGAGCTGGGGTAAAAGAGATAACGGAGAGTGGGGAGTGCTTGACTATAATAACGCCACTGACGGAGATATTCTCATTGCATGGGCACTTCTGAAGGGAGACGAAAAATGGCAGAACAGCGAATGGAGATCATGGGCTGATTCAACAATTGACCGTGTCAGACCCCTCCTTACAATCAAAAGGGAGAATAAAATTATTCTGCTTCCAGGTTACTATGGATTTACCGCCAAATCAGGTAAATCTGGGCAACCTAAACAATCAGATAACTCCGATGATATTACTTTGAGAGTCAATGTGAGTTATTTTATCTTTCCCGCTTTTAACGATTTTCATGATTATGCTTCAAAGCGTGGAAACAGGCAGAACAGAGATTTCTGGCAACAGCTCTCTTTTGACAGCCTTGCAATTTTAAAGCAGTCTCTATCAGGCAGCATGGCCCTTCCGCCTGACTGGCTCAATATTGATGAAAATGGTAAACCAGTGACAGATAGAGATAAGGGGTCAGTTTTCGGATATGATACAATTCGTGTTCCCCTCTATCTTGCAATGGCAAATGATAAGAAAGCTCTTGAAATATTTAAACCGTATGTCAGATTCTGTAACAGACTCGGCTATGTTCCTCTAAACGTCGATTTAATGGATGAACAGATTGCCATTATGGAGGCCTCAGCCGGATTTCATGCAGTGCTCTCAAAATGTGCAGGAGTGGTTGGAGAAACAGCAGTCAGTAAATCCCTGATGCAAAAGGCTGAAACCAAAATAGTGCAGGAACCGGACGACTATTATTCAAATACACTCTATCTTCTTGCCAGGGCAATTCAACTGTAGCCATTCTCCAATAGTTTTAAACAATAATTGCAATTACTTGACAAAAACATAATTGACAGGTGAATTATGAGTATTAAATCCATAATAGATAAAAAACTGGAAAAACTATATTCAGACAATTCTGAATTATTGACAAAAATTGGAGAGATCCTCGAACCAGAACTAACTAATATTGTTGATCTATTTTACAGCGAATTGATGGAAATTCCTCAAATGACATCTATTCTTAAAAAAGCTATTGTTGAAAAGAATCTGAAGGAATCTCAAAAAAAGTGGATCCATGATTTTTTCAAGCCACATGGCATTGCAGATATAAATGTACTAACAGAGTATCAGAAAAAGGTAGGTAAGCTGCATGCAAATATAAATATAAATATAAATCTGAACTATTTTACTTATGGCATCAGCATTATGAAGAACGAGATATTCGTCAGGATATACAGGGCTAACTTATCTCAGGAGGAGCTGTTTCAGGTCTTTTCTGTAGTGGGCCAACTGTTTGATATTTTAGTATCCATAATATCTGAGGCATATTTTTCCAACGAAATGGTACATGAAACAAACGAGCTTTCACTCAAGATGAAAGGAATGAGTCAGAACACAGCAATTGAATGTGAACGCCTGAGATCGATGTTGCTGGACTGGGTACGTAATTCTTTAGTGTTTTTATATCAGACCCCAGAGATTGATATGAACACTCTACCCAAACTTAAAGATTCAAGCTTTGGTCTGTGGGTAATCTACAAATCAGATCTACTTTCACACACAATGGATATTTCATCAGAACTGAAAAAGCACATATGTCAAATTGATGAAGCTTTTTTTGCTGCTGCAAAATACCATACAGAAAATAATCAGGCTCAATTTTTTGAAGGGATTCAGAGTTTCAATGAGGCTGCATCAAAAGTATCATGGTATATCTCCACTATTGTTGATAAGGTTATGGAGCTGGATACGGGTATGGATTCCCTGACAAGGCTTTTTAACAGAAGATATCTTGATACAATTCTTCGTCGTCAGACAGATATAAGCATGAAACAGGGGCTTCCATATTCAATATTGATGCTTGATATAGATCATTTCAAGCTGGTTAATGATACTTATGGTCATGATAGCGGCGATGCTGTATTGAAACAGTTTTCCGAGCTGCTTTTGTTGTCAGTGCGTACGAGTGATTTTATTTTCAGATATGGCGGCGAAGAGTTTCTTATCGTTCTTGGCAGTGCTGATAAAAAAGAGGCGGTTGGTATTGCAGAAAAGATAAGAAGAAAGTGTGAAGAACATGCTTTTAAATTGCCCGGAGATAAAGAGCTGTACAAAACTTGCAGTATAGGGACTTCTTCATACAGTGGTCACCCTGACTACAACAGGCTTATCAAACAGGCTGATACGGCATTATATACTGCAAAGGGAAAAGGACGTAATCGTGTTGTTTCAGCACCTAATGAAATAGATTCAACATCCTGAATTTCAAACACTATATGGAAATAGAGTTGTGAATTATGAGCAAAACTGTATTAAATTTTATTACCGCTCTATCTGTCTGGTTTATTGCGACTCTGTTTGTCTCTCTACCTGGGGCAGGTGCAGGTGACTCTGGCGGTGGTTCAATAGATGCCGGCTCTGCATGGGACGCTTATAACAGGGGCAGTTTTACTGAGGCGGAGCGGCAGTTTCTATTCCTTATAGACAAATCAGAACAGGAACAGCAATCTATAAGTAAAAACCCTGAAGAGATCCTCAATCTTCAGTTGGGACTTGCCTACACAAGAACGAAACTTGCAAATTTGATTTTATCAAAAGAGATTCCCTCCTCATCAGAAGAGGTGCCACTCTTATCAAAACAACTTCTCATCTCATCAAAAGAGCTTTTTGCCGGTCTTATCAGGAAAAGATATAAACTTACAGATTGCGTTCCGGCTATTCTTGATATCCTTTCCCAGTTGAAAGAGTACAAAACCATGGACGAATATCTGCCACTGGTTGAAACTCTTTTTTCAGGAGAGGAGCTTGATAAATGGAACTATCTTTTTGCCGAGTCAGCCTGGGCAGCCTATAATAGAAAGAACTACCAGCTTGCTCAGAAAAAATTTGAAACTCTCCTGCAAAAAAATCTTAATGAGACGATCAATCCAGATACCGTAAGCCTGATTACAGGACTTGGATATACTCTGTATCAGCAGGAGAAATATGGGGCTGCCTATGAGCTTCTAAATGATTTAATGCAAAAGAGGAATATAGAGAGTACCCCTGCAATTGCTGAATTAAAACTAATGGTTTGCCGTAAACTTGCAGACCCTTTCACCAGTAAGGTAAAAAAAGGCAAATATGGGATTGTAAATGGATATGACAACATCTTTTATAATCGGCATAAAACAGGCGATAAAGGCACCTCAAGGCTTGATGAGAGAGGGGTTGTTATAAATTCAGATAATAACGTAACGTTATTACAAAATGATTTAGATATATTCTTCAGGTCAAGACATCTGTCAAATGGAGCATCGGGCAGCGTTTCAAATAAAACAGGAAATTTTTACAGATACCTAAATGGTCAGAAGGCTCTTTTTAGATCAAGCAATGATAACATCATTCTTAATGATGCATCTTTAAAATGGAATATAGACAATATAACGATCTTCTCTGATTCTGATTTTAACCTTGAGACATCTCTGGGAATTTCTCCATTAGGCGGTGCTCTCTCCCCAACATCTGTTTTTACATTAAAAGCAGAGCATAATAACGGTTGGCACGGAGAAATTCACAGAACAGTTGTTGATAACTCGATTTTATCAATATCAGGTCTTGATGATCCATACAGTGATCAGGAATGGGGTCGGGTAGTTAAAAATGGAATCAGCTTGGCTAAAAATATCTCATTCTGGAAAAATAACTGGTTTTCAATCAATGGAGAATTTAACGCATATCGAGGTCTTAATGTATGGCAGAACAGCTCATATCAGTTAAATGCTGCTTCAGGCAAAACAGTTACGATGAAAAATGGAGATGAAATGACTTTTGGTCTCTATGCAACATGGATGCACTTTGAGCATAACAGCAATTTTTACACCTTTGGTCATGGTGGATATTACAGCCCGGATTTTATGTTCACTGCCGGGCCTCTTCTGCAATATAAGATTGCCACATGCCAAGATTACCGGATGGCTTGTCAACTCTCTGTCGGCTGGATGAAGGAGCGGAATGCAGATGCTCCAAAGTATCCCATCCATTACGAGATAGTTGATCAATTTACAGCAAGCAGCATTGATGAACTTCAAGGTATCTATAGTGGTGAGCATAAGGAGAGTATGGTGGGTTCAATAAAACTGGAGGGGTGGAAAATAGTGACAGAGCATCTGGCAGCTGGGAGCTTTTTTTCAATGGGAGCCTCTTCAGACGATCTGGAGTGGAGGTTGGGAGGAGCGATTGAATACAGCTTTGATGTAAGGGGCTCTTTTTTGCAGCAGAAATCAGCCTTTTAAGGTGGTATTCTCTGTTTCTTTACAATCTTTCAGATATGATTATCATACACCTTTAACAATCATTCATAATAGAGGATGAAAAATAGATGTATGAAAAATTGTAGCACCAGAGCTGATTCTGAGTCAGCCACCAATATAGAAGAGAGCAGCACCACTCAAGAGCCCGCTAATGGAAGCGATCAGATAGACAGCATAAAAGCCACAGCTAAGATTTCAAACAGTTACACTGCCCCTGCAACCACGCACGAACTTAGCTTCATAACAATAAAAGGGGCACGGGAGCACAACCTTAAAAACATAGATGTTGAGCTGCCAAAGAAGAGACTTATTGTCTTTACCGGAGTATCTGGTTCAGGCAAGTCAAGCCTTGCATTTGATACAATATTTGCAGAGGGACAGCGCCGCTATGTTGAGTCTCTCTCTGCCTATGCAAGGCAGTTTATCGGTCAGATGGTGAAGCCTCAGTATGACACCATCAGAGGGCTATCTCCCACCATCTCCATAGAGCAGAAGGCTGCAAGCAAAAACCCCCGCTCCACTGTTGGCACAATTACAGAGATTTACGACTACCTGCGGGTGCTCTTTGCCAGAGTCGGAGAGCAGTTCTGCATAAGATGCGGCAGCAGGGTTGGCAGAGGCAACGCTCAGAGCATGGTCTCCCAGATACTCTCTCTTCCTCTCTCTTCAAAGATTCTGATCCTTGCCCCACTTGTTGAGAACCGGAAAGGCGAACATAAGGAGATCTTTGATAATCTGAAAAAGGATGGGTTTGCAAGGGTGCGCATTGATGGAGTTGTTCACAACCTTGAAGATATCCAGTCCCTTGCGAAAAACAGGAAACACAGCATTGATGTGGTGGTGGACAGACTTGTTGTCAATGAGGGTGAGGCGTTCCAGAAGCGCGTGACAGATTCAGTTGAGACTGCGCTCAAGATAGGCAATGGTCAGCTTGTTGTCCATCTCATGGGAGAGGCAGATAAGAGGAGAGGAGATGCCAACAGGACAACAGGAGATGGAAATAAGGTGGCAGGAGAGGAGCAGCACAAGGTCATGGGAAAAGCTCACGAAGATATCAGGATGAGCGAGGCCCGCTCCTGCTGCGGTATTGCCTATCCAGAACTTGAGCCCACACTTTTTTCATTCAACTCTCCTCTTGGCATGTGTCCTGAATGCAATGGTATTGGCACATTGCTCTACATGGACCCGGATAAGATTGTCCCTGACCATAGCCTTACCATACGTCAGGGTGCTGTTCTACCCTGGAAAAACTATTTTGACCCGAAGGGTTCTTTTCAGAAGGGTAACCATTTCAGAAACAGCTTCAGGAAAAATGGCTCTCCAAAGGTGAGTGATAATGAGGAGAGTGCAACTCAGAATGAGAGTAACCAGAACTCCTGGGGTATGGGCCAGCTTCTTGCCATGGAGTCTCAGTGGGGAATCAACTTTGATATCCCATGGAAGGATCTTCCACAAAGAGATAAGGATATAATTCTGAACGGAGCAGACGGCAGAAAACTAATAGTTAACTGGCAGTCAGCAAGAATAAGAGGAGAGGTGGAGCATGAGCATGAGGGGTTGATCCACACCCTTATGAGGCGCTACCGCATGACCCAGTCTGAGTCTCAGAAAAAATATTACTCAGGTTTTATGAGTGAACAGACCTG
>Ga0209800_10001827_pt1 | contig 20399 bp, 25 predicted proteins | sample Higcelweek8metaG_FD_187174 | JGI IMG/M metagenome (GOLD analysis project Ga0209800, IMG submission 187174) | Freshwater pond sediment microbial communities from the University of Edinburgh, under environmental carbon perturbations - High... | ecosystem: Environmental > Aquatic > Freshwater >...
CTGATTTTTAGAATTCAAAAGGCTGTATTTTTGCATCAGAAATTGAAAAACAACAAAATGAACAAAATATACTATTTGGCTTCGTGTGATACGTGCCGAAAAATCATCAAATCATTACCCAATTCTGATAAATTAACATTTATAGATATCCGTCAAAATCCAATTTCGGAAAGTGATTTAGAAGAAATGTATCAACTTTCAGGAAGCTACGAAGCGCTTTTTAGCAAAAAAGCACAATTGTATAAATCGTTAGGTTTAAAAGATAAAAATCTAACCGAAGCCGATTACAAAAAATATCTTTTAGAACATTACACGTTTTTGAGTCGTCCTGTTGTCCTTTTCAATAATGAAATTTTTATTGGAAACACACAACCCAATGTCCTTAAATTAACAAAAGCTCTTCAAGGTGTCTAAAAGAAGTTGGGCGTTATTTGCTGCTACATTAGTTTCCATTATTTATGGCGTAACCTTTACGATTGCTAAAGACGTAATGCCAAAATATGTCGATGCATTCGGATTTATAGTGATGCGTGTTGGTGGTTCGGTAGTTTTGTTTTGGCTGATTTCATTTTTTGGACCCAAAGAAAAAATTGCAAAAGAAGATTTTCCTCGAATTATTGCTGCAGCGTTCTTCGGAGTTGCTTTCAATATGCTGACTTTTTTTAAAGGATTAAGTTACACTTCGCCCATTATGGGAGCCGTTTTGATGGTAACAACTCCAATGATTGTCCTCGTTTTATCAGCATTCATTATGAAAGAACGCATGGAAAACCGAAAAGTATTGGGAATCATTTTAGGCTTAGCCGGGACGATAACTTTAATTTTATACGGAAAATCTTTGATCAATGCGACCAATGCAAGTTTAGGAAATTTATTGGTTTTTGTAAATGCTGTTTCATACGGATTTTACCTTATCATCGTAAAGAAATTAATGGATAAATACAACGCCTTCACCTTTGTGAAATGGATTTACACTTTTGGTTTTCTGATGGTATTACCTTTTGGTTGGAGCGAATTTCAAGCGGTAGATTTTGCTAATTTACCAAACGATATTTTCTGGAAAATTGGTTTCGTAGTCGTGTTTTCAACGTTCTTAACCTATTTGCTAAATTTAGTTTCCATGCGCGAACTAAAACCAACAACCGTAGCAGTTTTCATTTATTTACAACCACTTTTTGCCACTATTTTCGCCGTAAGTTTAGGAAAAGACGATTTGAGTTTAGTAAAATTGATTTCGGCGGTATTGATATTTGTCGGAGTTTATTTGGTAACGCATAAAAAAGTGACTAGTAACAAGTAATTAGTGACTAGCATTTTTGAAAAGATTAATCACTATTCACTCTTCACTAATTACTAAGAACTTTTCTTATCTTTGAAGACATTTTTATAACAATATGATACAATCCATGACGGGTTTTGGGAAAGCTTCTTTGCAATTACCAACCAAAAAAATTACCGTAGAAATCAAATCGCTAAACAGTAAAGGTTTAGACTTAAATACACGTATGCCATCCGTTTTTCGTGAAATGGAATTGGGTTTACGCAATCAAATTTCGCAACGTTTAGAGCGTGGAAAAGTAGATTTTTCGCTTTATGTGGAAGTTACAGGCGAGGAAACGACTTCAAAAATAAATGTACCGATTGTAAAAGGATATATCAACCAAATGAAAGCGGTTATTCCAACTGCAGATGAAACGGAATTAATGAAAATGGCGGTTCGTATGCCTGATGCTTTAAAAACAGAGCGCGACGAAATCGATGAAAACGAATGGAAACAAATCCAAACTGTAATTGATGAAGCCTTAGAAAACATCGCTAATTTTAGAAAAGACGAAGGTGCTTCATTAGAAAGAGAATTCCAATTAAGAATTGCCAACATAAATAATTTAATGAACGAAGCGGTTTCTTACGATGCTGAACGCGTTGAAACAGTGAAAACTCGTTTACGTACTGCTTTAGACGAATTAAAAGTAAATGTTGATGAAAATCGTTTCGAGCAAGAATTGATTTTTTATTTAGAAAAATACGACATTACTGAAGAAAAAGTGCGTTTGGGTAATCATTTGAACTATTTCTTAGAAACATTAAACGGAACAGAAGCTAACGGAAGAAAATTAGGTTTCATCACACAAGAAATGGGAAGAGAAATCAACACCATGGGTTCGAAATCCAACCATACCGAAATGCAAAAATTGGTAGTAATGATGAAAGATGAACTGGAAAAAATCAAAGAACAGGTATTAAACGTTCTGTAATCGGATTAAGATGGGGATTATTTTGTTGTTTTATTTTATTGTCCTTTTTGTAATTATAGGATTATCTATTTTGCAAATTTTCAAATTGAGAAAAGAAATCAATTTAAATAAAACAATATTTTACAGCATTTTAGCATCAATATTTTTTTTATTCATAACCAATTTGACATATGCAAATTCAAAGGAAGTTTATGCTTTCGAACCTTTTTTTCTGATTCCATTTATCACAATAGTTATTCCTTTTGGTTTGGGAGCTATTCTAAATGTTTTAAAAAAAGAAAAATTAAAAATCATTTCTAATTCATTAATATTTAGTATTTTAATTTCAATTATAATAATGATAATTTTTAATGAATATTTAGATGTAATTGAAAGGTTTGACTTGAAAATTTATTATTAAACAACAACACAATGGCCAAAGGAAAATTATTACTTTTTATATTTATTCTTTCTCTTTCTTCATGTGGAACAGCAGTAAAAACACTAGCAGGATTTAAAAATCCGAAAGTAGAGAAAAAAGAAGAACTTGTATCTTTTTTTGCTGAAGTTTTGCCAAGTCAAAAAACGTATTTTATGACTGTAAATGAAGTTGGCAATAAAATGGATATTTTAAATAATATCGTTTTAGGCTTAAATTCTGAAATATTACTTTTTAATAGTTCTACAGGTGAAAAATATTGTTATCAAGGGACAGAAGAATGCGGTGGAATTCAAATGCAAAACGCATTCAAAAACTTTGATCAAAACTATTTTACTTGTAAAGATAGTTCCGGCTTAAATTTAAGTTCATACTTAGAAAAAATTATTGATGTTAGTGGAAAGAAAATAGCCAAAGAAGAATTGCCAAAAGCTGATTATTACATTTTTCAAAATTGGAATAAATATTCAGGTTCTAAGAAGAAACTTCAAGAAGATGTAAATTGGCTGTTAGATTTAAAGAAAAATTCAGAATTAAATGTAGCAATTATATTTGTTAATGGAGATATGTTAGAAGAATGGGGATTAGAAAAAAACGGCAAATTACCATTAAAATTTAGAAAAGAAAATGGAGGATTTTCAATGACTTTTGGAGAGCTTCCATTAAAAAAATAATTTAAAGCAAAACTCTAAATCTTTTAGATTATTTCGATACTTTAGATTTTTTAGATAAAATAACAACACAATGATCAAAGGAAAATTATTAGTATTCTCTGCGCCATCAGGTTCAGGAAAAACTACTATAGTAAGACATTTATTAGCCCAACCCGATTTGAATTTAGAATTTTCAATTTCGTGCACAACGCGTGAACCTCGTGGCGAAGAAGTACATGGAAAAGATTATTACTTTATTTCTTGGGACGAATTCAAAAAGCACATTAAAGCAGAAGATTTCGTGGAATGGGAAGAAGTATATACCGATAATTTCTACGGAACTTTAAAGGCCGAAGTAGAACGCATCTGGGCTTTAGGAAAACACGTAATTTTTGATATTGACGTTGCGGGCGGATTGCGTATAAAAAGCAAATTTCCAAACGAAACGTTAGCTGTTTTTGTAAAACCACCAAGCGTTGACGAATTAAAACGTCGCCTAAAACAACGTTCTACAGAAAGCGAAGACAAAATCAACATGCGTATTGCAAAAGCATCGGTAGAATTAGCAACAGCACCACAATTTGACACTATCATCAAAAATTATGATTTAGATGTGGCAAAAGAAGATGCGTACAAATTGGTAAAGGATTTTATAAATAAAGAGTAATTAGTAAAAAGTGATTAGTAATTAGCTTAAAATGAATGAAATAAAATCATACAAAGATTTATTAATCTGGAAAAAAGGAATTACAATTGTAAAATTAGTTTATCAACTTGTAAAAACTTTTCCACAAGAAGAAATGTATGCGCTTTCAAGTCAATTAAAAAGAGCTTCTGTTTCAATTCCTTCAAATATTGCTGAAGGTTATGGTAGAAATACAGATAAATCATTTAGTCACTTTTTAGACATTGCAAGAGGTTCTTTATTTGAAATTGAAACACAATTAATTATTGCGAAAGAATTAGACTTTATTACAAATTTGGAATTATTTCAAGAACTATTAAATCAAATTGAAGAAGAGTCAAAAATGATTAACGCTTTTTCCAAAACGCTTAAAGCTAATCACTAATCACTCTTTACTAATCACTAAGATAATGAAAATCGGATTGTATTTCGGAACGTTTAATCCCATTCACATTGGGCATTTAATTATTGCCAATCACATGGCAGAGCATTCTGATTTGGATCAAATTTGGATGGTGGTTACGCCTCACAATCCACACAAACAGAAAAGTTCGTTGTTAGATGATTATCATCGATTGCACATGGTGCATTTGGCAACCGAAGATTTCCCAAAAATTCAACCTTCGGATATCGAATTCAAATTACCGCAACCGAATTATACCGTAAATACCTTAGCGCATTTACAAGAAAAATTTCCAAAACATGATTTTTCCTTAATCATGGGAGAAGACAATTTGAACTCGCTCCACAAATGGAAAAACTACGAAGTTATTTTGCAAAACCATAATATTTATGTCTATCCGCGATTAAATTCAGGTGAAATTGACGAGCAATTTATCAATCATCATAAAATTCACAGAGTTGGTGCGCCAGTAATTGAATTATCCTCAACCTTCATTCGCGAAAGCATCAAAAATGGTAAAAATGTAGTTCCGATGTTACCGAATAAAGTTTGGGAATATGTGGAACATAATATGTTTTATAAAAAGTAATCGAATGCAAAATGCTGAACTAGAAAAGCTGATTGAAAAGCAACCAAAAAAGAAGCTTTCGGTAGTAGATTCTATTTTTGACAATCCATATTTTGTTAGGTCAAAAGAGTACGGTTCAACCATTGAAAATTATAGTGAAGAAATCGTTTTTAATAATACGGGCTCTGATAAATACATATATTTTGTTTTCGGATTTATGATTTTTGTTTTTGGCTTTCGTGCGATTGAAGATGTTTTTAGTAGATATTTAGTTTTCAGTTTATTCGTTGTCTTAATACTTCTTGTTTGGTATAATAAAACAAAAAAAATAGAAGAAATTAAAATTTCAAAAGCTGGTATTGAAATTAATAAAACCCAATATTTTTGGAACCAAATTTATGATTATGGATTTACGATTGAACCCAAACACAAAAGTTCTACGTATTATTTAGAAATCTTTATGGTAGTTTATCTATAATTTTTGTACCCATAAAATTTCTCCTTATCACAAATTTTCAAACTTTTTTTTGATTTTAACTTCCTTTACTTGACCTCTTGACTTAGAGTGTTCCGTTAATTTTTCGTTTGTTTTTTTAAAATCATAAAGACATCATTAAACAGGCATCTAAGTGTTAAAATTTTGTTAAAGTAACCCAAAGCCCCTTTTGAGCTAATTAGCATCTGTTATAAGTATAGAAAGTAAAGATTATGACAATAAAAGTAAGAGAAACGAAATTAAAAGGTAATCAAGTAAGCGTAATGCTTGATATTCACCGAAATGGTAAGAGAATTCAAAAGAGTACTAAAATCAGGTATTGCGATGTTCCGAAAACTGCTTTAGAAAGACAAGAAAAAAAAGAAAAGCAGGAAATCATACGAAAAATGATTTCAAATTTAGAAAGTGATGCTATCTATGAAGATAATTTTCTTGAAAAAAGACATCAACTTAATAAAGACTTTTTTGAATACTGTGAAGAGTTTACCAGCACTAAAACCTCTGATCAAGTTGAGGCATATGATTCAGCTGTAAAACAGCTAAAGAAATTTGTTAAAAAAGACAAATTAGCTTGTTGCGAGATTGATGAAAAATTTCTAATGAAATTTAGAGATTATTTAGATACTCAATTGAATGGTATTTCTCCCTATAATTATTTTAAAAAAATTAAAAAAATTATTAAGGAAGCCACCTATAGCAAATATTTTTTAAGAAATCCGACTGAGCGAATTACTAATTCTAAAGGTAAATCAAAGGAAAAAGAAACCTTGACAACTAAAGAAATTCAAATCTTGACTAAAACCTCTTGGTCAAAACCTCAAATTAAAAATGCGTTTCTTTTTAGCTACCTTACAGGTTTGAGATTCAGTGATGTTTCAAGATTAAAATGGGAGAACATTAAGGACTGACAACTTGATATAATTCAGAAAAAAACTAAAGAAAGATTGACTTTAAATTTACATGCTGATATAATTCATTTGATTGGCAATCCTAAAAAAAATGAAGACTTAGTTTTCAAACTCCCATCATATTTAGCTTGTACTAATAATCTAAAAAAATGGGTTAAAAAAGCTGGAATAGAAAAATATATCACTTGGCATTGTTCAAGACACTCATTTGCGACAACTCTCGTACTTAAAAATGAAAATATTATGACAGTTTCAAAACTTTTAGGACATAAAAGTATAATTGAAACCGAAAGATATGTTAGAGTTGCTGAAATGTCAAAACAGAATGCTATTAATAATATTCCATCAATCTTTAAATCAGTATCAAGATGAAAAAGACATCCGTATTGGAAGTAATGACTGAAATTAGAGATTTGCTTCTACTTCAAAAAGATATTTTTACTATAAGTGAAGTTTGTAGTTATACAGGATTTGAAAAATCATATATCTATAAACTGACAAGTTTGAGAAAAATTCCTCACTTCAAAAGTCCTGGAGGCAAAAATATATTCTTTAAAAGAAGTGAAATTAATGACTGGCTTACTCAAATCAAAATAAAAACAATTGATGAAATCAACTTGGAAGCTAATAAGTCTACTTCTTTCTTGAAATCAAAAAAGTAAAATTTATTTCCTAAAAAAGAAATCAGATTTTTTGAAATGGATATTTCAAATGATATTATAATAATCTTGGTAGATTTTATATAAAAAGCGTATTAAATATCTAAAAAGAGAAATAAAGAAACCCTTTTAGGAGCTGAAATCAAAAACCGAAAAAATGATTGATTCTGTAAAAATAAAATTAATTCCAACTGAAATAGATTTCAAATGGAATATAGGTGAGTTAAAAGAAAAACTTCAACCCGTTGAAAAATATGATTATAATAGAGATAAACCTTTAGGACGAATTAGAAATATGTATTTATATGGGAATAGTGAATTTCTTGTAATTGAAGGAAGTTTAGCTAAATTTTATAATAAAAATAACATTGAAAATTTTAATTGGCGATTTATTAGTAATGCTATTTCTAATTTGTCTGAAGAATTGGGATTACCATTAGAAAGAGGAAGATTAATAAGAATAGATGTTGGGGTAAATATTGAATTAAATAAAAATGTAACTGATTATTTTCCTGAAATCTTCTTTTTGGAATACTATCAACGAATTACAAGAAATATCACTACTCTTCGTTTTGAAAATAATACACACAAAATTAGTTTATTATTTTATGACAAACTAAAAGAGTTTGTAAGTAAAGAAAAATTAATTAAAGATATTGATTTAGGTTTTATTACAGATGCGGAAAATCTCATGAGAATTGAACTTCAAATCCAAGAAAGAGTTTCTCAAATTTTGAAAACTAAAGATGTAAGAGTTTCTTGTTTATTTCAACCTAATTTTTGTAAATTATTAATGAGAAACTGGCTTGATTTATATCAAAATATTTATAAGAAATCTGTTCTTTCATATCCTAAAAGTTTAAAAGGAAATGCAGATTTTGAAAAATTCTTGAAGAGATATTTTGTTCAGGATTTTGGATGGGAAAGGCTTGATTATTTAATGAAAAAAGCTGTAAAACAAGGTAGCTTGACAGCAAGTGATAAATCTAAAAAACTAAAACAGTTTAGAGTGGCTATGCTTGATAATTCAAGTTTTGAATTTCAAGAACACACTCTTGAACTCAATCATAAAGTCAAGGTAATGTACGTTGAAGCACTCAAACAGATTTATAGAATAAATTGATTTTTCTGTTGAAAATAAGAGTCAAGTAGATTGTTGTTATGTTATCTGATTAATTTTTAGAAATAACACCAGATAATTGAAAAAAAGTGTCAAATTTTGACTTTTAAATCTCTTCTTGAAAAGGAAAATCAGGAAGAAAATCTTTAGGTGAACAATTGAGTTCAACTGCTAATTTATTAATGTGATTTAAATTATATTTTGAAGAATGATTTGGACTTTCAACCTGTCCTATAAAGCCTCTTGTTGTTTCTAAAAACAAGGCAATATCATCTTGAGAATATCCCTTTTGAGTACGGACTTCTTTGATTTTGTCTATTACAAATTGCTCTATTTTCGTCTTTTTATTCTTAGTCATAAGTAAGCATTGTAAAAGTCAAATATTTAATTTAGTTTTGTGCTTAGTAATAACTAAGAATATGAATAAGACTATTTACCTTTGCTTCTCTTTATTTCTCTTGTTTGCTAATTGTCAAGAGATAAAAGCTCAAATTGTTAAAGAATATAAAATTGAGGTTTTTTATAAGTATGGTGTTGATACCATTACTATTGAGAATTATAGAAAACTACCAAACATACCTGAACCTAAAGTATCTCAGGAAAGTGTGTTTTATGATGGGGAATATCTTCTTGAAGGAGTCAAGAAAATCAAAATACTTAATAAGGTTTTTTTAAAAGAGCCGAAAAAGACAAATAAAATAGTTAATGTTGTTAATTATAAAATCCCTAACAGCGATAAATATTTTCAAGTAATCTATTACCCCTCTTGGCAAGATACTAAAGGAAGTGGACGAGGTCTTTTTAATGAGAAAGCTGAAAATGACACCTTGCAAAAAAAGAAAATTGAAGAAAAACAACCTCAAAATGAAATTATTAGTAATAAAGATACTATAGTATATTCAAGTGAACAATTTGTTTACGAATATGACGAAAACAGGAATTTCAAGAGGATAGAAAACTCTGGTTTAAAACTTGTTGGAAATGTTGTGAAAAATGAATCCGATGAGGAATTATTCATTAGAAAAGATATTGATAAAAACAGTCAGGAATATCTTGAATTGTCACAACTTAATTTGAAAAAAGGAATTTACATATTAGAAAAAAACCTAAATAAAGAAAATGAGCTTGTGTATTTTAGAATTGTGCCTGTGAAATATGTAAGCCGAGAAGAATGATTTATTCCCAAATGATACTTAGAGCAGAATTTTTATAGACTATACAATGTTCCTTGAACTTTCTACTCGTATGATAATCTTTGACATAATTAAACCAGTCGATTGCCCAAACTTCTTCTGTTTCACTTGGATGTCGATTTAAGGTAAAATATTCTCCCATAACTGTATTCTCAGGAACATTGTAGCCATTTAATAAATACTTATATGGAAAATCTTCGCTTTCCCAAACCCATTTGATTCTATTATCTTTAGAGAATACTATTTTTATTGGATGATTACCTATATCAGCCAAACGAATTGCGGCTGCTGTTTTACTGACATTATATTCTTTTGAAATATATTCTATTAATGAATAATCAAACTTCTTTCTTAAAACATCTTTTTTAATCCTTTCCTCAGGCATTAACAAGCATGAAGCGAAATAATCTGCCTCTCTTTCAATCTTTGAGTATGAGTTTTCATTGTTTTTTGATTGGTGTGGTTGCAAATATCCCTTGACTAAGCCAATTCTATGATTTTCTATAAAATAATGTCCTAATTCATGAGCAATTGTAAATCTTGCTCTTGAAGAATCCTTATGATTATGTCTATCTGTATTTATGTGAACATAGAATTTGTATTTTTGATATATTGTCATTCCATCAAATGTATCTCCATAATCACCATAAAAAAGATTAATATTTTCACTCTGTAGAATTGTTTCTAATGGGGTTATTTTATCATTGTATTCTAATGCGATGAATTCTGCCAAATCCTTTATGAATGTCTTTGAACTATTTAGTATCATCAGAATTATTATGCTTTTTATACATTTTTTCTATTATCTCTTTTGATAATTTATTGTCTCCATTTCGAGCAACCATTTTTAAATCTTCTATCTCTTCATGAGGGTTATGCAATAAATCTAAATTCTTTAGTTTCCTTGCTCCTTGAGTAATAATAGAAATAGGATTATCCCAATTTTCAGGAGATTCGCTATCTATATTGTTGTTATTCTCAAATTCTATTATTTCCTCTGAGCTCGTTGGGAATAAAAGCCCTTTTGATTTAAATAATTCAATAAGTCCCATATTCTTTTTATTGTTTATCATATCTTAAAGGTATTAATTGTGAATTCTTTGAAAAGTATTCGATAATTTTTGTTTCACACCTTTTCTTAATTTGTCTAATATTCGTTCTTGTTGTATTGTGCATTTTACATAATATATCTAAATCACTTGAGGGTATATTTTTACCTTTTTCATATAATTGATATAAGTATAATAAAATACTCCTATCCCTTTCAGATAATGTATTTAATGCGTCATTAAGCAGTTTTATATTTACGCTTTCGGAAATATTTTCATCTACTTCAACGTCATCTAAAACTTCATCACTTATAATTGAGGGATATTCTATTCTTTCGTCAAAATATTGTTTTAATAAATCTGTAAGTTCATTTTTTGCGACCTTTATTAGCCACCCTTTAAAAGGATTGTCATTATTACAATTTTCAGGTAATGTAAAAGATAGTGGATTCTGATAAAGCTTTAAAAAAGTGTTGTGAGTTGTAGCCTCTATTATTTCATCACTTGGCGTTCCTCTATCATTTAAAACTTTCCTTAAAACTGAATATAACAATTTACTATACTCCCTATAAAGTGTATTAAAAGCACTATTCGCCACCTCTATATCTTCATCTTTGTAGGATAATGATAGTAATGCTTCTTCAAGTTTTCCTATTTGCATACATATCTGAAATTAACTATTGAACAAAATTGTGTTACAAATTTAATTAAAATTGTTGCTTGTCACACTTTTACGTTATGCTAATATAATCAAAAAAGCGGAACTCCACAGCTTGAATGGAGATTGTATAACTAAATAATCTGAATATGAATAATTTATTTCGTTCAAATGATAATATCAGCTTATGCCATAAAGAAAATTGTATTCACGCAAGTGGACAAAATGCTAAACTAATAACATTTGGTGCGTTTGCCATGCTATTATTAATTGGTATTGCTGCTTTATCAAAAAAATAATTTAAAAACATAAAAAGGGGTGAAATGCCCCTATTAAATAATTTAAAAACACAAAATGGTAGAAATATTAATTACAATTTTAAAAACACTTTTTACTAAAGGAGTTACAATTTTATGGGAGAACAAGAACAACCTTTCGCTGTATATGAAAACTCTATTCTGGAATTACAGAAATAAAGAAATAAGATTTTCTATTAGCTATCTTTTTAGAATAAAAATACCTAATACAAATTCTTATCTTTTAGTTTTAAATCGAAGAATAGATAATCAGCTACAACCTGTCGGAGGTGTATATAAGCGATACGGAGATGACAAACTTTTTGAAAAGTGGGATTACATGCCAGATAATAAAAGAAATGGACTTGATGTTGATGATAAAAGTTTTAGTGATTTAAGATTCAAGGTAAAAGGTAAACATGTTATAGATGTTATAAAATGGTTTGAAGAGGGAAAAGAGCGAGAAATAAGTGCAGAAAGAGAGTTTTTTGAAGAACTTATTAAACCTAAAATTTTAGATGCTCAAATTTTTAGTCAGATAAAATACAAACATTTGAAAAGAATCTCTAAAAATTTAAAATGGAGCGAACATTTTAGTTGTTATGAAGTACTAATCTATGACATTATGGAATTATTGCCAACTGAACAACAAAATGAAGAATTAAAAAATTTAAGTAGGGATACCGATTTAAATAAAGGTTATGCAATTGTTGATTTTGATGATATTGAACAATTGAGGTTGGTTAGAGATGGCAAACAAATTGCAAGAATTGGAGAACACACAAAATTAACTATAAATAAAAATTAAAGATGATAGATATATTTCATAATTACAGATTACAGAGAGAAGAGTTACTTGCTAGAATTGCTCAGGAGCTTCAATTAGATAAAACTAGATTGGAGAAAATGGAAACTGCTTATAATGCAGTATATGATTTATTAAAGAAAGATGAAACTTTCTTCCAAGATTTAGAAGTTGAGATTTATGCACAAGGCTCTAAAAGAATTGGAACAACTGTGAAACCCATAAATAATGAAGATTTTGATTTAGATACTGTATTACATATTTACGATTTATATTCAAACTATACTCCAACTCAAATTTATAACGCTTTAGTGAGGGTTATAGAAAGTGATGGGTACTATAAAAGTATTTATGAAAAAAAAGACAGATGCGTAAGACTAAACTATAAAAGTGATTTTCACATGGATATTTTACCTGCCTGTATGGAAAATATATATGATAAAAAGAAAATTGCTATACCTGAAAAAAAGTTACAATCATGGTCTTCAGGTAATCCTAAAGGATTTTCAGAATGGTTTCTTGAAATTGCTAATAGAATCCAGTCTTCTATGTTGAGAACTTTTACAAGAGATTTGATGGAAGCTAAAGTAGAATCTGAACCATTGCCTGATGAATTGTATATTAAAACCCCTTTACAACGTTCTGTACAGTTAATAAAACGATATAGAGATATTTACTACCAAAATAGAGATTACAAGGTGTCAAGTATCGTATTGACTACACTAATGGCAAGATTTTATAATGGTGAAGAATCCATTTTTGATGCTATTGATAATATCACTTCAAAAATTAAGAACGGATATTTAGACGCTGTGAAGTCAAACCTAAAATTTAAGGTTTTAAATCCAATAAATGAAGATGAAGACTTTACTGATTCATGGACAAGTAGCCATTATCAAAGCTTTTTTAACTTTATTGACGATTTTTATTCCAAGTGGCAGAAATTAAAATCTGATTTTGAAACAAGTGGAGATGAATATATAGAATTATTTGGAGAGGGTATTTATAAAAAATCATTAACTGAACAAATTAAAACTTTTTCTAATAGTTCATCTGATGTGTTTGCAAAAGCAAATGGGTTGATAATTGGTAATAAAGCATTTACCAATCCACAAGGACAGATTATTGAAAATAAAGGCACAAAAAATGAACCTCATCACAATTTTGGAGAATAAACGATTAGAAAATTATAAAAAAAACTATCGAATTTTACTTGAAATTGAGAGATTTCTTGTTGAAAAGAATTATCATTGGCTAACTATTGAAATAAAAAATAAAATTCTAATAGGAAAAGGTGTCTTAAAGATAGGAGAGAAAAACTATCCAATTGAGCTTAAATATTCTCCATTTTTTAATGATATAATAGGACGATTTGATTCTATTCACATCAGAGATAATACTATAAAATATGATAGAAAAATACACTTGTATTCTGACCTAAGTTTATGCCTTTATCATCCTAAAATAGATAAACCAATGCTTCAAACTATTCCTTTAGTTAGAATGATACCATGGATTTCTGAATGGTGTGTTCATTACGAAGAATGGAAAAAATATAAAGTATGGTTGGGTAAGGAGATTAGTCATTAATATATTACAGCGTTTAAATTATTACATTTGTTTAAAAATTCTTTACTATGACAATAAGAGGATATTATCAATGCACTTCGTGTACTAAAAAATACATGGTTCGTTATGGAATGGGTGATCAATTCCCACAACAAGTTTCATTTTTTTGTAAAGATTGCGGTGAAAAATTGGTTGTTGGTTATGACAAGAAGAGAAACTTAATTTTAGAAAACCTCAAAATTATTTCCGAAGATAATGATGCGGAAATAATGACCTTACACCCCGAACTTCCAATTGATTCCTCTTCTGTGTCTGACCCCTCTTATTTTGCCACATTAGAGTTTATGACAAAACAGCAGAAAAAAGGAGATGAGAATTATATACAGATGCGTAAATCTCAATTGAGCGTCATTGCTTTTAGTAAAGGATGGGATGACATTGAGAAAGATTTACGATTTGTAAAAGAAAAAAGGTTCAACTTACTTGAAGAAAAGTATGGAAAAAACCATGATAATATTAGAAAAAAAATTGTCAAAAAAGCCTTAGAAGTAAGCAAACATTTTATTTATGGTGGATGGGATAAAATTTTTGACGATGCATATTCAGAATTAGAAGTATCAAGACATCAACCAAACTTTCCTGACTTTAAATCATATCTTCAAGCACATATAGAAATTTATGTCGATAACTTATACAACGTAATGAATGAATACAGCAGAGTGAGAACTGAGATGTTAATAACTTTAAATGCTCAAAAATGTCATCATGAAATAGAAGGAAATTCATCAACAGTAGAATGGGAGAAAATAGAAATGATTTACGGAAATTTTTATGAAATTTATGGTGATTTACTCTCTATTATCACTGGAATAAATAACTTAAATTCAAGAGGGAATTATGCCTTATTTAATACCGCTGGATTTAGCTTTCAGAATTATATAGATTCTGACAAGGCTGGTAGATGTAATAATTTTATACAGAATCCTAAATTGATCGATTTAAGTAATTTTTATGATGCAGGTATCAGAAACGGAACTCATCATAAAAACAGTAAAATTGACAAGGATAATCACGAGATTATTTTAGGAATTGGAAAAGGAGGTCGTATAGAAAAAAAAATGGGATTCATCGAATATATAAGTTATTGTAATGAGCTTTTTGGTAGAATATTAATAATGTTGAATTTAGCTTTTAAAGTTGTGTATTCTTAGATAAATCCTTAATTATTTTCCTTAATAAATAAAAACAGCACTTTAGTTAACTGAAAATCAAAACACTTTTTTTCATTATGTTTTAATACTTAAAATATTTTAATCCAGAAGAAAATTTTAGAAATTAAATATTTATTTAGAAATTCGTTTATACAAAGTCGTGTAAAGAATTTTATGAAATTCGTTTGAAATTCGTTTGTTTTTTTTAATATAAACTTCTCGTCTGTTGAATTTACAAGGAGTTTTTTAAAGGATTAAGAAACCTTTATGATTACTGGTAAGAAAGAACGTTTCGGTTTATATAATTATTCAAACCCTGAAGAAATTATAGAAACAATGAATTTTTTCAGAAATAGGTATTATTCTAATCGAAGCCATTCTTAACATTCCTTTACCATTCGTTCCCAATCCCATTGCGTAACTTTGTATTCTTAAAAATAAAATGTTATGCTAAACTTCGAATTATACAATCCTGTAAATTATGTCTTTGGAAAAGGACAAATTGAAAAACTAATTGATTTAGTTCCTTCATCCCGAAGTGTCGGGACTAAGATTCTGCTTGCTTATGGCGGCGGAAGTATCTTTAAAAATGGTGTTTACGACCAAGTAAAAGCGGCTTTACCTAACCATGATATTGTAGAATTTGGCGGAATCGAACCGAATCCTCGTTTTGAAACTTTAATGAAAGCCGTTGAAATTATTCGTGCTGAAAAAATTGGTTTCATCTTAGCTGTTGGTGGTGGAAGCGTGATTGACGGCGTGAAATTTATTTCGGCAGCCGTTAATTTTGAAGGCGATGAAGCGGATATTTTGAAAAAACGTATTCTATTCAAAGATGTTTCTAAAGTAATTCCTTTTGGAACCGTTTTAACCTTGCCAGCAACGGGTTCGGAAATGAATTCAGGCGCTGTGGTTACGATTGAAGCTACACAAGAAAAATTAACATTAGGCGGAAGCGCTTTGTTTCCAGTATTCTCCATTGTAGATCCAACAGTGATTACTTCGTTACCAAAAAGACAATTACAAAACGGTGTTGTGGATGCGTTCACACACGTTATGGAACAATATTTAACCTATACACACGATGCTTTATTGCAAGACCGAATTTCAGAAAGTATTTTACAAACGCTAATTGAAATTGGTCCTGATGTTGTAGAAAATCCGAGCGATTATAAATTAGCTTCCAACTTTGTTTGGAGTGCCACCATGGCATTGAATGGCTTAATTCAAAAAGGAGTCCCTTCGGATTGGGCAACTCACATGATTGGTCATGAATTAACAGCTCTATACGAAATTGATCATGCGAGAACGTTGGCTATCATTGGTCCAAACTTATACCGCGTCATGTTCGACACGAAAAAAGACAAATTAGCGCAATACGGGCAACGCGTTTGGAACATTCAAGGCAATTCAACCGAAGAAATTGCAGAAAAAGCAATTGAAAAAACGGTTGAATTCTTCCATAAAATGGGCATGAAAACCAAAATTTCAGAAAACGCAGAAAACATTGAAAAAACAGCCGATTTCATTGTAAATCGTTTCGAAGAAAGAGGTTGGAAAGCCATGGGTGAAAAGCAAAACATCACTTTAGAAAAAGTGAGAGCTATTGTAGAAATGAGTTATTAAAAAATACCTATTCATCATAATAAAGGCGCGGAGTTTTTCTTCGTGCCTTTATATTAAAAAGAGTTTCGCAAACGTTTTTTGTAAATCCTTTTTAAATGCCTATTTTTGATGTTCTAAATTAAATCGTAAAATGGAAAAAAAGCCAAAATTTGCCGTCATTGGAGGAGGAAGTTGGGCTACTGCAATTGCTAAAATGCTTTGTGAAAATCAAGACGAAATTGCTTGGTACATGCGAAGTACTTATGCTATTGAGCATTTGAAACATCAAAAACACAACCCAAATTATTTGAGTTCGGTTGCGTTTGACACCAATAAATTAAAACTTACAAACGACATCAACGAAGCGGTTGCTTATGCTGATTATGTAATTTTTGTGGTTCCTTCTGCTTTTTTAAGCAAAGAATTAGAAAGTTTAACCGAAAGTTTAGAAGGAAAAATCATTTTCTCAGCCATTAAAGGAATTGTTCCAGAATCGAGCTTAATTGTGGGTGAACATTTTCATACCAAATACGATATTCCATTTGATAATATTGGGGTAATTACGGGTCCATGTCATGCGGAAGAAGTGGCTATGGAACGTTTATCTTATCTTACAATTGCTTGTAGCGATAGAAAAAAAGCCAAATATGTGGCTAAAAATCTGAGCTCACACTACATAAAAGCAAAAACTACTGATGATATCATTGGAACAGAATATGCAGCTGTTTTAAAAAATATTTATGCTATTGCAGCAGGAATTGCGCATGGTTTAGGTTATGGTGATAATTTTCAAGCGGTTTTGATGAGTAATGGTATTCGTGAAATGAAAAAATTCATTCGTAAAGTGCATAAAATGAAGCGAAATATTAATAATTCGGCTTATTTAGGCGATTTATTAGTTACTGGTTATTCCGTGTTTTCTCGAAATAGAATGTTTGGAAACATGATTGGAAAAGGCTACACCGTAAAATCAGCTCAAATGGAAATGAGTATGGTGGCAGAAGGATATTACGCAGTAAAAAGTGCTTACAAATTAAACAAAGAATACGGAGCTGACACTCCAATTATCGATGCCGTTTACGAAATTTTATACGAAAACAAAGACGCTAAAGCCGTTTTTAAAGAATTAACAGATAAATTAAACTAATACATGCTATCATTAAAAACAGGTTCAATAGATCACTTAATTGATCATCCTGGCATTATTACGGCTTTTACAATTACCATCATTGCGATGTTGGTTTTAGATTTAGGAGTTTTAAACAAAAAAGGTCACGTAGTTTCCAATAGAGAAGCGGCTATTTGGTCGGTGATTTGGATTTCTTTAGCCATGGGATTCAGTGGTATTATTTATCACTACATGGGAGCCGAAAAATTCATGCAATTTCAAGGAGCGTATTGGATTGAAAAAGCGCTTTCTGTAGATAATTTATTTGTATTTATATTAGTTTTTGGCTATTTCAATGTCGCAAAAGAAGCCCAACATAAAGTATTATTTTGGGGTGTAATTGGCGCTTTGGTTTTTAGAGCTATCTTTATTTTTACTGGAGTTTGGTTATTGAACTACACGTATTTACCTGAAATGGAGCTTTTTGGTCAAGTAGTAAAAATCAACTATTTACTAACCATTTTTGGAATTATTCTAATTGTTGCTGGAATCAAATCAGGTTTTAGTGATGAGGAAGATGAAGGAAGTAAAGATTTTAGTAAAAGTGCGGGTTCTAAATTTGTACACAAGTTTTTTAAAGTAAGTCCAAATTTTGATGGTGATAAATTTTTCACTGTTCAAAACGGAATCAAAATGGCAACGCCTTTGTTTGTGGTGGTTGCAATTGTTGAGTTTACCGATTTATTGTTTGCTGTGGATAGTATTCCGGCAATTTTTGCCATTGCACCAGACGATCCATTTATTTTGTACACGTCTAATATTTTTGCGATTTTAGGATTACGTTCGTTGTATTTCCTTTTGGCGAACTTTATGTACATGTTCAGTAAATTGAAATATGGATTAGCGTTCATCTTAGCCTTTATCGGTGTAAAAATGATTGTAGCGCCGTTTTACCACATCGAAACTTCTTATTCTTTAATGGTTGTAGGAAGTGTGTTAATCTTGTCTGTCGTAGCTTCTTTGTTGTTTCCTGATAAGGATTAAACTAAAAACATATATCAAATAAAAAAGGTTGTCTTGACAGACAACCTTTTTTATTAAGCTTTACTTTATCGTAATCTCATCTACAAAAATAAACGCATCGCCACCAGCGCCTTGATGCCATTCTGGTAATTTACCGAAATTTTTGGCGGTTACTTTTACGTAACGTGCTTTTTTACCTTTGGTTTCGTTTGATGTGAAATTTAGAATCGTATTTTCTTCTAATTTTGGATCTAACGTATTGTTTACCGAACCGAAATACGTGAAATTAACATTGTCATCCGAAATATAATAGTCCACTTTCGTTGGCATTAAAATCCACGAACGTTGGTCTTGTAAAAAACGTGACGAAATTTCACTAACATTTTTTACTTCTTTTAAATCGACCACCGCTTCAAAATCCTGACTTTGATAGCCTTGCCAATCGCCTTTTCTCCAATTTTCAGTTCCTAAAATACCATCTAACAAACCTTCTGAACCACCTGCATGATATTGCGGATTGTAAACTGATTTGATATTGATGCTGTAATTGTTTGGTTTTTTGAAGAAGGTTGCTGAAATGGTACTGCTTTGTCCTTCATTTGTTTTTACATAAGCTTCAATAGTTGATGTTTGCGATATTTCAAAAGGTTTTGAATAAGGAACAAATAGTTTCTTTGCCAAATGATCGTCTTTATCTTTAATCATAAAATAAATTACATCATTTGAATTTTGAGATTTCAATTCAATCTTCAAATTATCTTTAAACGCTTTGCTTTCCGCTTGAATTACAGGAACTGGGATTATTTCTTTAATAATATAATCTAAATTCCAATCAATATCTTCAGAAGATTCAATTTCTTTCTCTTGTTGAATCGCTTTTTGTTTATTGATTTTTCTTTGTTCTTCGGTAATTACAGCCTTATCACCAGTTTCAAGGTTTACAACTATTTTATCAAAATATAAATCGTTTTCATAATGGTGAATGATACTTCCAGGACAAACAGGATATTCACTCATAACGCTCAATACATACCAAGCGCTCATCTGACCACAATCTTCGTTTCCAATTAAACCATCTGGCGTATTTGTGTAAAAATTATCTAAAATATACTTGACTTTTTCATTCGTTTTTTCAGGTTTCCCCACATAATTGTACAAATACGCCATGTGGTGACTTGGTTCGTTTCCGTGCGCATATTGCCCAATTAAACCGGTAACATCGACTTGTTCTCTACCTGTAGTTTTGCTTTCGCTGTTGAACATTTCGTCTAACTTGGCTTCAAATTTTTCCTTTCCTCCATAAGCCTGAATCATACCTTCAATATCTTGTGGTACGAAAAACGAGTATTGCCACGAATTGCCTTCGGTAAAATTATTATTGACTTCTCTTGGATCAAAAGGTTTGTCCCAACCACCGTTTTTCTTTGGACGCATGAAACCCGTTTCCCAATCGAAAATGTTCTTCCAATTTTGAGAACGTTTCATGAAATATTGGTAATCTTCTTGCTTGTTTAAAATTTGCGCCATTTGGGCAATACACCAATCATCATAAGCATATTCTAAGGTTTTAGAAACGCTTTCGTGTTCGTCGTCAATAGAAATGAAGCCGTTTTTCTTGTAAGCATCCAAACCTAAAACATCGCGCATGGCAGAAGCTTTGCTGGCTTCAAAGGCTTTTTCGTAATCAAAACCTTTAATTCCTTTTACCATCGCATCA
>Ga0209800_10001832_pt1 | contig 20367 bp, 10 predicted proteins | sample Higcelweek8metaG_FD_187174 | JGI IMG/M metagenome (GOLD analysis project Ga0209800, IMG submission 187174) | Freshwater pond sediment microbial communities from the University of Edinburgh, under environmental carbon perturbations - High... | ecosystem: Environmental > Aquatic > Freshwater >...
GGAAGTTGGCTTGGAGCCATCATGAAACAAGTTGTTTTGCCAGAAAAGGAAGAGGTTGCCAAGCTCGAAGATTTTGTAAACCAAACTATTTGGGGAGGTATCCAATACAGTGAAGGAGAAAACAAATATGGCGTACGGAAAAGCATGTTCTATTACGAACCCGATTCTATGCCTAAGGGAACTTACAGTACTGATGTTAGATGGGGGAAATATGGTGGTTTTCCTTCATGGGATAAAAAACAGGCAGAATCAGTTGGCCGTTCGTACAATTATCCGCATGTGGCCGCCGCTCACTGGGCCATGTACCGTTTAGCCCGATATCATACAGGTTTAGTTTCACAGCAAAACTGGAAGTGGTATCTCGAAAATGCTGCCCAAACCGCTATTGCCATGTTGGAGCAGGCTCCTGATTATGTGATGCATGGCCAAATGGAAGGAACTATCTTTATTCTCATACTGAATGATTTGAAAGCTGAAGGCTTAAACGATCTGGCCAATGAATTAAGATTAGGAATGAAGGTGAGGTTTTATCACTGGAATACATTGTCCTATCCTTTTGGCAGCGAAATGCCATGGGATTCAACCGGACAGGAAGAGGTGTACATGTGGTCGAAATATTTTGGTTTCGACGAAGGTGCTTTGGCAACCCTTAATGCCATATTGGCTTACATGCCAACAGTTCCTCATTGGGCTTACAACGGAAATGCACGTCGTATTTGGGATTTTCTGTATGGTGGCAAACTATCGCGCTTCGAACGAATGATCCATCATTACGGCTCGGGATTGAATGCAATTCCTGTATTGAACCAGTACCGCGAAAACCCGTCCGACTTTTATTTATTGCGTGTTGGATATGGCGGGTTACTGGGGGCTATTTCTAATATGACACAGGACGGATTTGCACCATGCGCCTTTCATTCATTTCCTCAAACACTTGCTAACGATGGCATTACTGGCGATTATGGTTGCGGTTTCTTAGGATATGCAATTAATACATCGACCTATCTGGTGCATCACGATAATTTCGGATGGCTCTCTTTTGGTGGAAATTGTATAGAAAATGGCGATTGGGTACGAACCGAATTGACGACTGCCGCAAAAAACAGGGTATATATTGCTCCTGTTGGATTATGGCTAACACTCGATGCTGGTCAATTCCAGAGCGTTTCCTTCAATGTAAAAAGTGGTGAAGTTAAAATGGAATTTGAAAAAGCGGATTCTTTCACACCGGAAGCCTATCTTCATGTATCGACAACGGGTAAAGAAATTGCCGCAAAAGAATACAATACAGAAGTCCTGTCGAGAAATGAACGAGGCTCTTTATCGATCAAACTGGGAGATAAACTGACAGAAATCACCTTGGCACAAAAGAAATAGAGCTATTTATGTCGCGAAAAGAGTTTTTCAAAATATGCAGGCAGAATAAAAATCGATTAGAATGAAGAAATTAATTGTTTTGATAATCGTTTCAGCTTTAAATCAGGGAGTTTGGGCTCAAAAGTTTGAAGAGCTGGCCCCTACCCCACCCATGGGCTGGAACAGTTGGAATAAATTCGGCTGCAAAGTCAGCGAAACGCTAATCCGTGAAATGGCCGATGCCATGGTTTCAAGTGGTATGCGCGATGCCGGTTACGAATATGTCGTGATCGACGATTGCTGGCAGATTGGCCGCGACAGTCTTGGTAATATCATCGCCGATCCACAGCATTTCCCATCGGGAATGAAAGCCCTCGCCGATTATATCCATTCAAAAGGGTTAAAATTTGGAGTCTATTCTTGTGCTGGTTCATTAACATGCCAGGACAGGCCGGGAAGCAGAGGTTACCAGTTTCAGGATGCCCGAACATACTCCTCATGGGGTGTCGATTATTTGAAGTATGACTGGTGTAACGACGAAGGACAAAACGCCAAAGCTGCCTATAAAACCATGAGTGATGCGTTGAAAGTTTGCGGTCGTCCGATTGTTTTTTCGATATGCGAATGGGGCGATAATAAACCCTGGGAATGGGGAAAAGGGATTGGCCACTTGTGGCGCACTACAGCCGACATTCGTGACTGTTACCAATGCACCTTTGATTGGGGCGGGCTGGGTGTTCTCGACATCATCGACAAACAAGTCACACTTCAACAATACGCTGGGCCGGGCCACTGGAACGACCCCGATATGCTTGAAGTTGGAAATGGCGGCATGACCCCCGACGAATACAAAACCCACTTTTCAATGTGGGCCATGTTGGCCGCGCCACTAATGGCCGGAAACGACCTGCGCAACATGGATGCTTCAACAAAAGAGATTCTGACCAACAAAGATGTGATCGCTGTGAATCAGGATAAAAAGGGTGAACAGGCTACCAAATTCATGGACATGGGCGAATATGAAATCTGGGCAAAACCATTGGCCGATAGCTCTGTGGCTGTTTGTTTCATGAACCGCACCAACCAACCGTGGAAACTCGATTACGACTGGAAAAAACAAACCATGTATTTTGTGCACGAAGTTAGTGTTCATAAAAAAATATACAATGTATATGATTGCTGGGCACACAAGGTCGTTGGCAAAACCGATGAACGACTGAAAACCGAGATCCCGGCGCATGGTGTGTTGATGGTCAAGCTTTCGCAAGTAGAAAAATAAAATTCAATTCATTCTGATACAATTAAGTAAAAATAAAATCATGAAGTCTTTGGGAAGTGTAATATCAGTTTTCTTTCTTTTTTGTACACTTGGTTTAAGTGCGCAACTCACGAAAGAAGATTATCAGCGAGCCGATTCAACGGTAAAGTTTAACGATTTGGTTTATAATGCCGATGTCAGGATAAACTGGATTGACAGCACTTCAACCTTTTGGTATAGTGTGAAAACCCGCAAGGGCACTGAATACAAACTGGTTGATGCAGTAAAGCTTAAGTCTACTTCTGCATTCGATCAAGAAAAACTGTGCGCTCAAATCAATAAAGAGTTAAACGGCAAGTATAAACCATATAATATCGATTTAAGAAAGCTGAAGTTTGAGAATAAAATGAAAGAAATCTCATTTGAATTCGATAAGAAAAACTGGAAATGCGACTTGAAAACATATAAGTTGACAAAGGTATCTGATGTGAAAGAGCGTGAGCGTGAACCACATTGGGGCATTGCTGACGATGAACAAAAAGGAGGTCCGGTCGGTTCTCCCGACAGCCTTTTTACGGCTTTTATCAAAAATTATAATGTCTATTTGAAAGAAAAGAAGAGTGGAAAAGAATTCCAGCTGAGCTACGATGGATGTGCCGCCGATTACTACTCATGTTACTTCTTCTGGTCACCCGATTCAAAAAGTTTGGCTGTAAACAAAATCAGAAAAAATGTGAAACATTATATCCATTTTGTCGAGTCATCGCCCAAAAGCCAACTGGAACCAGTTTTGCATGATCTTGAATATCTGAAACCCGGCGATGCACTGCCCATCAAGCGGCCATGTTTGTTCAACATCGAGCGGAAAGAACAGATACCGGTTGAAACAAGCCGGTTTGAACATCAATTCGACCTGTCAAACCTGAATTGGTGGCCCGACAGCAAAGGATTTACCTTTGAGTTTAACCAGCGTGGTCATCAGCTTTATCAGGTTGCTGAAATTGACGCAGCAACCGGGGCTGTAAAGATTCTGATTGAAGAAAAATCAAATACGTTTGTAGAATACAGTGGGAAGCATTTCCGCCACGATGTTGAAGGCAGAAAGGAGATTGTTTGGGCTTCGGAACGCGACGGCTGGAATCATTTGTACCTTTTCGACGCGGCAACGGGAATATTGAAAAATCAAATCACCAAAGGCGAATGGGTTGTTCGCGAAGTGGTCAATGTGAATGATAAAAACAGAACGATCATCTTTAAAGGAAGCGGCAAGAATGCAGGTGAAGATCCCTATTTCATCCATTACTACAAAGTCAATTTCGACGGTTCAGGTTTAGTCGACCTCACACCGGAACCTATGGAACATGAAGCCGAATTTTCTGCTGATTATTCCTGGTTCACTGATACTTATTCAACTGTAACCGTTCCGCCTGCAACAGTGCTTCGCAGCTCTACCGACAGGAAAGTATTGCTAACCCTCGAAACTGCTGACATTAGTGACTTGCTTTCCAAAAACTGGAAATATCCTGAAGTATTTGTTTCCAAAGCCCGCGACGGAAAAACCGATATTTGGGGAAACATCTATTTTCCAACGAATTTCGACCCTTCAAAGAAATATCCAGTGATTGAATACATTTATGCTGGTCCGCATAGTTCGTTTGTAGAAAAGAGTTTCCGACCCTGGTCATATCCATTTTCAGGATTGTGCGAACTGGGATTCATTATTGTTCAAATCGACGGAATGGGAACATCGAACCGCTCTAAGGCTTTTCAGGATATTTGTTTTATGAACCTGAAAGATGGTGGTTTCCCCGACCGAATCTTATGGATGAAAGCGGCAGCCGAGAAACGTCCGTTCATGGATATCACACGGGTTGGTATTTTTGGTGCTTCGGCTGGCGGGCAAAGTTCAACAGGCGCGGTGCTTTTCCACCCTGAATTCTATAAAGTTGCAGTATCTGCATGTGGTTGCCAGGACAATCGGATGGACAAAATGTGGTGGAACGAACAATGGATGGGATATCCCGTTGGAAAACACTATGAAGAGTGCTCGAACGTAGTGAATGCCTATAAACTTGAAGGAAAGCTGATGTTGATTGTTGGCGAACTGGACGACAATGTTGATCCGGCCTCGACCATGCAGGTTGCCGATGCGCTGATTAAAGCGAAAAAGGATTTCGAACTGGTTGTTTTACCGGGAGTAAACCATACGTTGGGTGGAGAATACGGAGAAAAGAAACGCCGCGACTTCTTTGTGAAAAACCTGCTTGGACAATCAACACCCGATTGGAATAAATAACCTTTGCGTTCTTGGCATCTTTGCGTGAATAATTTGTCTCGCAAAGCCGCAATGAGCGCAAAGAAAATATGAGAGAATTTAAATTAATAATCTTGGCGTACTTAGCGTCTTGGCATGAATAGTTTGTCTCGCAAAGCCGCAAATGAGCGCAAAGAAAATATGAGAGAATTTAAATTAATAATCTTGGCGTACTTAGCGTCTTGGCGTGAATAGTTTGTCTCGCAAAGCCGCAATGAACTCAAAGAAAATATGAGAGGATTTAAATTAATAATCTTGGCGTACTTAGCGTCTTGGCGTGAATAATTTGTCTCGCAAAGCCGCAAATGAAGCGCAAAGAAAATATGAGAGAATCTAAATTAATAATCTTGGCGTACTTAGCGTCTTGGCGTGAATAGTTTGTCTCGCAAAGCCGCAAAGAACGCAAAGGAAAACAGATGAAATATGAAGAGAACAAATAGAAATTTTGCATTAACAGTTATTTTGGTTTTTGGTTTTTGTCAGATAATAATGGCAAAGATACCCGAAGACAAACCCAAAATCACTCCGCCCCCTGCATCGTTAAACCTCGATCCGTTTTACAAGAAATACCTCGATGCCAACGGGATTCCCATAATCAGTTCGTGGCGGGTTCCCGACTCTGCTTTATATCAGGCATGGGAAATTGTAAAATTCATGACCAATGATTTGCCTGAAGCAAACCTGAAACAGATGCAAAAAGTAGGCACCCGTGTTGGTGTAATGGCACGCTACGAAGGCACAACCGATATTCCAGAACATGCCCATCTGGCACAAGATACTTCGATTAACTGGGATTTACGTGCCCGCGGTCTTGGCGGCGACATGGAGCTGCCACTTACCACCTGTTCTGAAGAAAACCTGCTCTGTTATCAAATCGATAAATACCATGCAGAAGATATTCTGATCCATGAGTTTGCCCACGCCATACATTTGATTGGAATTGCCCCCATTGATTCAACTTTTGAGAAAAAACTGGATGAATTGTTGAAAATTGCCATCAAAGAGGGAAAATACAACGGTACATACGCCCAAACCAATTTTTATGAATATTGGGCCGAAGGTATTCAGAACTGGTTTAACGTGAATGGCGAAGTACCCAAACCCGATGGAAAACACAATCAGTTAAATACCAGAGAAGAATTGAAAAAATACGACCCGGCATTGTATGATGTAATCCACAACTATTTTTCAGAGTTTAAGGTGAGTCCGTCATGCCACGGATCGCAAAATCTATATTCCTTTTAACCTTGTGAAAGAATTGTTGGCTTATTAGCTGCGAATTCTGTTTTTGTGTAATTTAGTAAGCCATAAAGAAGCTTGTATCAAGGGGAAAAAAGATGAGGGTGAATAAATATAAATTTTGGGATTTCAAGCATTTGGCTATCTTTTGTTTGGTAATTGTTTCCTGTTTTCTCAGTAAAACCAGGGCTGCTGGCAGCGACAATATCTTAAACTTTATTCATTATACAAACAAAGACGGTCTTCCCACTTCGTATGTAAAAAGCATTACCCAAGATCATTTTGGTTTTATCTGGTTGGCAACCCGCATCTCGGTGTGCCGTTTCGATGGGAAAAATTTCAAGGAATTTCCGGCTTACGACGAATCAGGCAATCCCTACGCATTGATGAGCAACCGTATTTTTTCCCTTTCAGACTCCACACTGATTGCACGCACCAACGATGGAAAATATTTCAATTTCGATTTTGATAATGAATGTTTTAATCCATACAAACCACTAAATAACATAGGAATAGCCCAGGCAGTCGAACCTGCCGATGGTGGTTTTTGGATTTGCAGGGACAACAGCCTCTATTTTCTGAATAAAAAAACAGAAAAACTTTCCGAGCTAAGAGAGAAAGTATCTTTTGGAAATATTCCCGGAGACGTTTCTTTTATTAATTTAAAAAAGAATGGCGATAATGTGGTTGCCATAACTGAAAACAAATTAATTGTTTGGTTCGATTTTAAAAAGTCAAAAATTAAAAGTTTTGAATTCCCATCGGAGTTAAAAAGCTATGCGGTATCAGCATTTTATCTCGACGGAGGAAATAATGTCTGGATTGGAGATGAAATCAGTGGGCTTTTCAGGTTAAACCTCGATAATGGATTGATTGAACATTATTCCGATGACATAAAGGGCGATAACTACATATCACACAATTTAATCCACTGTTTTACCGAAGATCATCAGGGGCGGGTTTGGATTGGTACCGAAGCCGGAATTTGCCTTTGGTCGCCGATTACGAAGAAAATCACCATCAGTCGTTACGATTTGTCCGATCCCTCAGGGTTAAATACCGATCCCATTTATGATGCCTTTTGTGATAAAAATGGGAATGTTTGGCTAGGCACCTATTTTGGTGGCATTAATTTCTGGAGCGCTGAAAAGAACTTCTTCAAAACATGGACATCGGGTATTGGAAACCGACAGTTGGGCGGTAATGTGGTGAGCTGTTTGAAAGAAGACCCGTACGGAAATATCTGGATAGGGCTTGAAGACCTGGGAGTGAACAAATTGGATATAACGACAGGCGAAATTTCAAAATACCCGAGTACAACCGGTGAAAGCGGGCTTAGTTACAACAATGTCCACGATTTATTCTTCATGTCGGACAATACGTTGTGGATTGGAACGTATACGGGTGGAATCAACATCATGAACACTCAAACCGGGAAATTTACTTATATCAACCAAAAAACAAACCCAAATCTGCCCTCCGACAATATCTACTCATTCATGCCTTCGGGCGATTCAATTTTTATTGCCACATCAATTGGAGTAGCAGTATATAACAACCGAACTAAAAATATCAGGGTATTTCAACCTGAGGTATTGGGGAACTACCAATTCGAGAGCGTATGCAAAACAACCAATAAGATTTGGTTTTCTTCAAGCCAGGGAGTTTATTTCTTCGATACACTGAAAGATTCTCTTTACAAATTTGATCGCATTCCAGAGTTTACAAGCATCAATTTTGTGAAAACCGACTCAAAAGGAAGGGTTTGGATAGGTGATTGTTACAACGGTTTGTGTTATTACGACGAACATTCCAATACGGTTGTTCGCTTCAATAAGGAAAATGGGTTTCCTGTTTCATGGATGTTTAGTATTGAAGAAGGCAACGGTGGTTGGTTTTGGGCCAGTAGCGATAAGGGGCTGGTCAAATTCAATCCCGAAAAAAATGTTTTTACATTGTACGATAGTAATTCAGGCATACCATTCAACCAATTCAATTTCAGGGCTTCATATAAAGATAGCTGGGGAAATATCTATTTTGGGGGAAATAATGGAATGGTTTCTTTTAATGAAAACGAGAATCCCGATGTTTCTGAAAAACTGAACGTTTCTTTTACAGGTGTACAGCTTTTTAATAAGCCAGTGACGCATAAAAAGTCATCACAGAATAAATCAATAAATGAGGTTGAACAAATCGTGTTTGAATACAAGGAAAATGTATTCACGCTGGAATTTTCGGCGTTGAGCTATTCCAATAGCGGGAAATGCCAATATGCCTATTATCTTGAGAATTTTGAGGAAACATGGAACTATGTAGGCAACAGGGACTTTGCTTCGTATACAAATTTAAGCCCGGGAACGTACTATTTTCATGTAAAAGGTTCTATCAGTAATATTGAGAACGAAAAGAACGAGCGGATACTTAAAATCATTGTAAAACCACCGTTTTATCTTTCAATTTGGGCCTTTATTTTTTACTTCATTTTGGTTTGGGTCATTACAATCATGGTTTACATGGTTGGTAAACGTTTTGAAAAGTCGAAGGCTCAGGTTGAGATGGAACGCCGTGAAAAAATCTATGCCGACGAACTACACAAGGTTAAACTTGAGTTTTTCACAAACATTTCACACGAACTCAAGACTCCTTTAACATTGATTTTAGGACCACTCAATAAAATATTAAGTGAAGATAAATTGACCCCGGTTTTCAAAAAACAGCTATCGGGTGTAGAAAAGAACGCGCAAAGGTTGTTTCATCTTATCAATCAATTGCTTGAATTTCGCAAAATTGACGATGGGAAAGAAATACTTCAGGTTGTAAAGTGCGATTTGAAAACTTTTTCAAGCGACATTTGCGATTCATTTGAGCAAACTGCTGAAAATAAAAGCATCGAGTTCAAAATTGTATGTCCGCAACAGGATGTTCCTGTTTGGTTCGATGTAAACAAAGTCGATAAAATTATTTTCAACCTGCTCTCAAATGCCTTTAAATTCACCAAAGATGGTGGCAAAATTGAACTAAAACTAGAGGTTGTACCTCGTGATAAAAAAGCAAAAAGCGCTAAATATGATCTGATTATATCGGTGACCGATACGGGGAAAGGAATTGAACCCAAAATGGTTAATCGAATTTTCGAGCGTTTCTTTAAGCTTGACAACGAAAGTACTTCAGATATAGGAACCGGCATAGGTTTGTCGTATGTTAAGAGTTTGCTCATTCTTCATCGGGGAGTGATAGAAGTTCAAAGTGAAGTTGGGGTTGGTTCAACATTCACCGTCATTCTACCCGTTTCAAAGTCCGACTATTCAAAAGAAGAACTCTCACATCAATCATTACAATATATCCCTTCAAAAGAAGATGTTGAGCTGGGAACAGAGTCGGAAGATAATTTTGCGTTTGAAGATTCAAATGGGTTTTCTCACGGTCCGGCAATCCTCATTGTGGAAGACAACCATGAATTGCTCGAGTTCATGAAAGAATCGCTTGAAGATAAGTACCAAATCTTCACCGCAAAAAATGGGCAGGAGGCTTTAGATAAAATAGCTGCACATATCCCAGACCTGATTATCAGTGATGTAATGATGCCCGTGATGGATGGTTTTGAATTGACCAAACGGATAAAGACTGAAATAAGCACGTCGCATATTCCGGTTATACTTCTTACGGCAAAAAGCGGAACAGAGAATAAACTGGCAGGTTTAAAGACCGGCGCTGATTTTTATATCGAAAAACCTTTCTTTTCGAATATCCTTGAGCAAAACATTGAAAATATTTTAACTACACGTACAAAACTGATCGAGAAGTTTAAAAACGATGCCTTTGTTTCGGTTAGCGAAGTAACCCACACCGAATCGGATAAAATATTCATCGAGAAACTTACTGCAATCATAAAGAATAACATTAGCGACCCCGATCTCGATGTAACTTTCTTGATTAAAGAGATGGGTGTTAGCCGTTCTCTGATGCACCTGAAGCTTAAAAGCCTTGTCGATTGCTCTACTACAGAATTTATCAGGTCGATCAGATTGCGGGAAGCAATAAAACTTATTTCTAACGGGAAGTATAATATCTCTGAAGCTGCTTATGAAACAGGTTTCTCAAGCCCAACTTATTTTACCCGCAGGTTTAAGGAATACTACGGTAAGTCGCCCCGGAAATATTTCAACATGTAATACCAAATGCAATTTCAAATCAGTCCAAAATCATTTAGGCATAACCCCGGTTTTGGAGAGCTAATTTGCTGCGTTATCCTGCTTTCATTTTTCAGATATTAGCTAAAGAAAACACGTCGAAACACGATTTGCAAACCGATTTTTAAAGTCCTTCAGACTAAAACCTGAGTCATAATTTTCCTTTCTAACGATTATTGATACTACTTGGATTTGTTTTTTGAGTCATTTTCAATCTTTGGTTTTAAATACTTATAAAACAAATAATTACAAAACCAGCCATTGTACATTTATGCGATTTTTTTAAACATCTTTGACGGTTTGTCCCTTTAATTTTAACCTATTTTATCAGATGATACTTTTTGAAAATTCAATTCATTTTCGAAAAGAAATTTGAAACATAGAAATACTAATCTAAAAAATGTTGAAAAATGAAACGCAAATTAACAAAGAAGGCCCGGGAGCCTGTTCAATGGAACAGACAAGTATTCCGTTTCTGTCGATTCCGGGGAGTGAAATAGCCACCGGATAATTGTGTAAAAAGCACAGGAATTGATTAAATAAATTAAAAAGATAAACAAATGTCTAATGTCTAATTAAATCAATATTAAATGAAATCTATGACTTTACTTAAAAGTAGATTGCTGATAACGTTGTTTTTTGTGTTTTTAATTCCTTTTGGGATTTGGGCACAAGGAAAAACCATTACAGGTAATGTATCTGACGAAAAAGGGAATTCGTTACCTGGAGTTACAGTCGTTGTAAAAGGTACAAACGTTGGTATAACAACCGACAGTAATGGAAAATTTTCCATTAATATTCCTAAAGATTCTAAAACTCTTCTTTTCTCCTTTATCGGGATGGAATCAAAAGAGGTTGAAATTGCAGATCAAACATTTATTAACGTATCATTATCCGAATCGGTTACTGGTTTGGAAGAAGTCATAGCAATAGGCTATGGCACACAGAAAAAAGGAGATGTTACAAGTGCTATCACGAGTGTTAAATCTGAAGAATTCCTTACAGGTAAAATGCAGGATGCTGCTGAACTTGTCAAAGGAAAAGTGGCTGGTTTGACTATCGCAAATGGAAGTGGTGACCCTAACGCCGAATCGACAATTCGTTTGCGCGGTGTTATTTCGTTGAAGGGAAGTTCATCACCACTGGTATTAATCGATGGTATAGAAGGAAGCTTAGGTACTGTAGCTCCCGAAAACATCTCATCCATTGATGTATTGAAAGATGCTTCTGCTGCAGCTATTTATGGCACACGTGGCGCTAATGGCGTGATTTTAATTACGACCAAATCGGGGAAACGTAATTCAAAAACACAAGCCAGTTATGCTGGATATACCTCTCTTTCTCAATTTGGGAAAACCCTCGATTTTATGAGCGCCGATGAAATTCGTCAGGGGCTGACAGATTATACCGATAAAGGTTACGATACTGATTGGCTTGATGCTGTTAGCCAAACAGCATTCACTCATAACCACAACTTCAATATTACCGGAGGTTTGGAAAATACGACCTACTCAGCCGATTTTACTTATCGTAAGGAAAACGGGGTAATTATCGACACCTATAACGAAGAGATGAAAATGAGTTTTGATGTATCCCATTGGATGCTGAATGACATGTTAAAGGTGAACTTGAATATCGTAAAAGGCCTTCATGAAAATAGCGCTACAAATGCAAGCGACGATGGAGCATCCAATATTTACAGGCAAGCCATTATCCATAATCCTACGGAACCAATCTGGAATGAAGACGGTACTTACTACGAAAATTTCCAGATAAATTACTATTACAACCCGGTTGGGATGATTAAAGAGCGTAAAGGAAAATATAATAAAGAAACAACACGTATGACCGGTAACATCACGTTTGAACCACTGAAAGGCTGGCAAACTAATTTGATGTTGTCAACACAGCGTTTAAATGACCACGACAAAGGTTATTATACCTCTGAATATTTTAGCCAGAAAATGGAAAATCATACGGGGTATGCTTATCACTCACAAAATGAACGTAAGACCGACAATCTTGAGCTTACATCAAAATACAATGCTCAGTTCAAAAAACACAGGTTGGATGCGTTGATCGGTTATAGCTATCAGTATGATGTACGTGAAGGTTTTAATGCAAACAACTATGATTACCAGAACGACTTTTTCGAATACAATAACCTTGGAGTAGGTTCTGCATTGAAAAAAGGTAAAGCAGGAATGGGCAGTTACAAAAATGATAACAAACTGATCGGTTTCTTTGGCCGTGTTAGTTATGGCTATTCAAATAAATACAATGCGTTGATCAGTGTTCGCCGTGAAGGTTCTTCCAAATTTGGTGACAACAATAAATGGGGATATTTCCCTTCAGCATCGTTGGGATGGACCATCAGCAACGAAGAGTTTATGAAAGAAATCAGCTGGATTGATAACCTGAAGCTACGTGCCGGTGTTGGTGTAACGGGTGTAATACCCGATGATTCATATCAGTCTCTGACTCGTTATGATCTTGGATCTTCGTATTATTACTCAAACGGCGAATGGTTGCCGGGATTAGAAGTAGCTTCCAATCCAAACCCTGATCTGAAATGGGAAAAATCGACCGAGTACAACATTGGTTTGGATCTAGGCTTGTTTGAAGATCGCCTGGGCGCTACTATCGATTTCTATTCGAAGAAAACATCCGATATGTTGTGGGATTATGATGTCCCTACTCCTCCAAACTTGTATTCTAGCACATTGGCCAATGTTGGCGAAATGAGCAATACCGGTATAGAGGTGGCCATCAACGCTACTCCAGTAAAAAATAAGAAGTTTGAATGGAAAACAACCGTTACTGGTTCCTACAATGCCAATAAGCTTATAAGCTTATCGAACGATTTGTATGAATCTGCAAACCAGCTTGATGCCGGAGGTTGTGGTGAACCTATCAGCATTGCTACCCACCGGTTGGAAGTAGGAAAACCTGTTGGTAATTTCTTTGGGCTAAAATCGGTAGGGGTTTCTGAAAATGGGCTTTGGCTGATTGAAAACCCTGAAACAGGTGTTGCTGAAGAGTTTACTGATAATATGTTGAATAACGACACCTATCGTCAGTACCTTGGAAATGGCCTTCCAAAATTCTATTTAGGCTGGAGCAATACGTTCCGCTATAAAAATTTCGACCTTAGTCTTCAAATGATAAGCCAGTTAGGTTTCATGATTCTGAATGAGCCTCGCGCTTTTTATGAAAACAATTCAATTACATTCAATAAATTAAGATCGGTTCTTGATGCACCTTACGGAAGTCAGTACACCTTGTCGTCTTCACAAAAACAAACCATTGTTAGCTACTACCTCGAAAAAGGTGATTTTTTGAAAATATCAAATATCACATTAGGGTATAATGTTCCGATGAGAGAAAACAATTATGCGAAAAGAGTTCGCATCTATGTTACAGGAAATAATCCATTTTGCTTTACCGGTTATGATGGGCTTGATCCTGAACTTTCCAATGACGATGCAACTTATGCTGGTATAGACCGTCGCGACAAATATCCTATAATTCGCTCCTTTACATTTGGTGCAATTGTTACATTCTAAAAAAAATAACGATATGAAAATGAAAATATATAAATCCATTTTTGTTTCAGCCCTAGCAGCAATGGTACTTTCCTTCAGTGGTTGTACTAACCTGGATGAAACAATTTATGATCAAATAGCATCAGAAAAGTATACGTTTTCGGAGAAAGACGCTGCCAGTATGTTCGCTCCGGTTTATAGTAACCTGCGCAGTGCGTACTGGGGATGGAATGGATATTGCGATATTCAGGACGAATCATCCGATTTATATTGCACACCTTACCGCATAGGTATTGGGTGGGGCGACCTTTATGTGTCGATGCATAAACATGAATTTCATTCTCAAATAGGACATATCTGGACAGAATGGAACTATTCTTACGGAGGTATTAATGCCTGCAATAAATTGTTGGCCGACGATGCAGTTAAGAATTCGGAATCGGCTGTTGCACAATTGAGAGGTTACCGTGCCCTTTATTATTACATCCTTTTCGATATATTCCGTAATATTCCTTTAGATACTACTTACATTCACCCGGAAGGTTGGTTACCAGAACAAGCCGACCCACAAGTTTCGTTCGATTTTATTGTGAATGAATTGAATGCAATCAAAGGGAAATGTGGTCCCGATAACGGAATGGGACAGATCAATGATTATACCGTAAATATGATCCTGGCGAAAATGTACCTGAATCATAATGCATGGTTTAACAATTTTTCAGACAATTCATCCTATGGGAAAGCCATTGATGAAGTGAACGAGATCATCAATAGCGGAAAATTTTCGCTGGCATCAAATTACTCTGATAATTTTAAGGAAGATATTTCTACCAGTCCTGAAATTATTTTCGGTATCCCTTATGCTGAAAATTATGCAGGCGGTAATTATTATGCGAATAAATGGATGCATACTGCTGGGCGGGTCACTTGGAATTTTAATGGCTGGGCTACCGGCGGAAGTACAGTGTTGCCTCAGTTTCTCGACACTTATGATAAGAATGATACCCGATATACCGATTGCTGGATATTAGGACAACAATATGATATGAGCGGCGCTCCGATTATTGTAAAAGGTGAACCGCTGGTCTATACAAAGGAAATACATAGTATTGTTACCCCAGGATGTTATCCCTTTGAAGGTGGCCGTTTAGTCAAATATGAAATACTGTCAGGCGATTTTGGTACCAGTTACGATGACGTTCCTTTCTTCCGTTTGGCCGATGCTTACTTGATTAAAGCAGAATGCTTGCTCCGTCTGGGAGGATATAAAGGTGAAACAGAACAAGATGCCGCAGACCTTGTAACCAAGGTTCGTCAACGCAATTTCAAGAGTAATCCGTCAAAAGCAGTAAGAACAGTTGCGCAATTAAAAGGTGGTAGTGTTTATGCTTACGGACACCTTGAAAACCAGGGAAACTTGGGTGAAGAAGATGTTTGGATTAAAACCACCGAAGGCGGTGATGATATCGAATTTGGTGGTTTGTTAGATGAATTGGCATGGGAATTTGTTGCTGAACATCATCGCCGTCAGGATTTGATCCGCTTCCATATTAATGGTTCCAACGTAAATGTATACAATGGTAAATCATGGTTTTGTAAAGATGCAAAAGCCGATGCTTCTGATATACATTGCAATATATTTCCGATACCAAAAGATTTCCTGGACGGAAACATAAAACTGAAACAGAATCCAGGTTACTAATAGTGTACTGTAAAATTAGTTTTGATAAAATTAATCAATATGAAAAAAGAATTAATATATATCTTATTGAGTTGCTTTGTATTCGGATTTGTCGCTTGCAACGACAGTATTGAAGATGCAACAAGCAAACATGTTTACAGCGAAGATGAAAGTCCTTATTTAAAAGTTAATACTGATGCTAGAGTAACTTCGGACTTGGAATTTGCTGTTGGACATTTTGAAGCCAAAACCATAAAATTGGCCGATTATGCCGATAAATTTCAGGCGAACATGAATATGACCGTAGATCAGGTTATTAGTGGCCTTGAAAATGGAACTGTTGTTTTTTACAACATTAGTGTCAGTAAAAACAATTGGAATAAAACCGCAATGACAAAAGGATCAACCGGATGGTACTACAATTCAGCCGGTGGTGTTACTGATAATAGCCAAACGTATGTTGCAAGTCTGGATATTGACAAAAGTGCAAAAACGCTTGTTGTTAATGTAAACAATAGTACCGTAGCCGGAACTACATTGTCGTTCAATGTAGGTTTTGCCGTAAAAGGTCCCGATTATGATAATTATGTGCGTTTCGCATTCAATGTATCAGTAACCGATCCGTCAATTATCCTTACCAGCATCAGTATTCCTACAGGTGATTATATCTCTTATGGTATTGACTTTAATCTATATGCGAAAACAATAAAAACATGTATGGGTTTGAGTGTTAGCGAATTTCTTGCAGCACTCGATTATAATGGAGATACAGGCGCAGCAACCGATGGAAGCATTCACATGTATGTCATCGACCCGGTAACGAACGTATGGGATGCAACAAGTAGTTATACCGCTGAGCCTCCTGGTTATTGGATGAATGATTTGGGTGCCGTCTGTATCTGGAATACTACAGGTTTCTCATTGTATGCCAATACCAAGAATGGCGATCAAAAGCTCTACATTGGAAGGGCTCCTAGCCTGGCTACCGGAACTAAGTTCACGATCAGTGTCGGTTACAAGGATACAAAAAATGAAAATAACTTTTTCAGGTTCATTATCACAGCAACTTTAGAGTAGAACTATTACGGTAATTAAGGGAGAATGGTTGAACCAAATTCTACATTCTCCCTTTTAATTTCATGTATAGCTTCTTTTTGTAAATAGTATTGACTTAAATAAAATTGTAAACAGTCAAATCTTGTTAATTAATGTTAGACTTAAATATAAATGTTATGAAAAATTTTACGCAATTGTCGATGATCATTGTCTTTATTCTGATTGGAAATTATTCACTTTTTGCACAGGAAGTTACCACCACCGATGACTTTAGTGTTTCTCATGACTACCTGACTGATGGAGTAGCAGGAACAAAGTGGGATGGTCTTAAAGTCGAAGCAGGTTTTCTCGAAGTAGCTGCGCCTGCAGTGCTTAACGCATTAAATACAAAAGACACTATTGGAACTCTCTCTTTTTCAACTACGTCATCGTATTGGTCTGGTGATAACGACAATGGGATATTTTTGTACAAAAACGTTGCTGCTGATGCCGATTTCGAAGTATCTGTAAAAATTGCTGGTGGCGATTTCCCTTCAAATGGCGCTACAGCTGTACCTTACTTAATGGCTGGTCCATTGGTTCGTCGTGCCGATACTATTTCTTTCCTGGCTTGTCAGGCTTTTGACCAATATAGTACTGGTTATGGATTGCGCAGTATCCCTGCATCACTTTCTTCAACAGCAAATGAAGAAAACTGGACAGCAACCGACGCTGAGGGTACTGATATTACAACCACGGCTTTCCCTTATATGAAATTGACACGTGTTGGCTCTGTTTACACAGCTTCATGCAGTGCCGATGGTGTAAAATGGTTTGATTATCAGAAAAATGAACGTCCTGACTTAAGTGGACATGCTCTTCAAATTGGTTTATACAATGCAACTTATACTGAGAATGCTGGTAACGTTATTTTCGACGATTTTAAATTGATCGTTAAAGAAGGAATCTCAGCAGTTACTTCAAGCAAGGTTAATCCAATTAAAGCTTATGGAAGAACTGGTTCAATTACGGTTAATAGCTCGAAAGAAATCAGCAGTTTGAAATTAATCGGGATAGATGGTTCCGAAAAATTGAACTTGAAGAATGTGAATGCTTCTTCGTATTCTTTTGCCGTTGAAAAACAAGGAGTTTATATTTTGAAAACGGTTGTTGAAGGCAAATCATATTCTCAGAAGGTGCTTGTTTACTAAAAGACTAACATCATTGTTAATAATAAAATTTTTACTTCGAAAAGAAGAACCAAGTTATAGTTTAATCAATTTAGATAAATGTAGGTTGATGCTTTAACTTGGTTCTTTTCGGAAATATTGCTCTTGGCTCTTGTTTAATTCTTTCATTTTAAGCGATCTTATAAAACAGTCAGGATAAATGCAAGAATACATTTCATATTATCCGATAGTTACAAGGACGCATTTAAACAATATTAAAGCAATTATTCAAGTTGGCGCAAGCATTATTGAATGTAGGCAAAAGCTGGTAAAACATAAATTGGTTTCAACGCAAGAGTAATTAAGGTAAGGAAATGAGGGTATTGGGTATATTGTCTTTTTGTATTTTCCTAGTTATAGGTTGCTCGTCTCCAAAGGAGTACAAGAAGCCGAATATTCTTTTCATCACAACCGATTGTCAGGCATGGGAAGATGTACCGTCAATTTCTCCTTTTTTGGAAATGCCTACACTGGAAAAGCTCATGTCGGAAGGGGTTGTTTTTGAGAACCATTATTCGGTCGCGCCAATCAGTATGCCTGCTCGTTATTCAATAATCAGCGGACGATACCCTCATTACCACAAGATGATGAACGATGGGGGAAATTGGTTGCCAGAAAACACACCTGTTTTAATGGAAAAACTTTCCGAGGCCGGATACAAAACCGCTGGAATTGGTAAAATGCACTTTAAACCATGGGAACGAAAAGCCGGTTTCGATTACCGGATCGTTGCCGATGGGCAAGGAGATGGATCGAGCGATACGTTGAAAAAGGACGATTATTACTTATATCTTCAAAAAGCCGGTTTTTCGCGATGGGATTATCTGAAAAATTCTGATTCAGGTGAAATTCCGGGCTTGTTGGATTGGCCACTAAATGATACGCTCAATATTGATTATTATATAGGAAAAGAAACCGCCGATTTACTTCATGGCAATGAACTCAAGGAAAAATCTCCATGGTTTTTATGGGTTTCTTTCAATGGCCCGCAGCATCCATGGGATGCTCCGGCGAAGGCAACTGATAAATATAAGAAGGCCAATTTACCAAAAGCCCGTTACTTAGCAAACGAGTTGAATGAAAAGCCTTTCGATGCTTCGTATGCCCGATATTCTTTTTCAAAAAATATTGCCAATTTGGTCGATGAAGACTCCCGTGATCAGGATGAAATATATCGACAGATTCGTGCCGGCCATTATGGAAAACTTACGTTCATCGACCAGCAATTACAGAAAATATTGGATGCGCTGAAACAGCGTGATGATTTCGAGAATACCATTCTTGTTTTCTCATCGGTACAAGGAGCCTTGCTTGGCGATCATCAAATTATTCAGGGCGGTGTATCGTATAAAAGGGCTTCGCATGTACCAATGGTGATTTGGTGGCCAGACCATTTTAAACGTGCTGAAATTAAAGGTTTTACTTCGCATGTCGATATTTTTCCAACGTTTATGGAGTTGGCTGGCAATTTAAATACGGAATTGCTCGATGGAAAATCGCTCATTCCGGTTATTGAAAGAAAAAAAGATGCCGATAACAAAGCGTTTATCGAAATTCTGGATGATTATTCCGTGGTTACTAAAAACTACAAATTAGGACTTTATACGCCATATCGCGAAGGTGAACTTTATGACTTGAAAAAAGATCCCAACGAACTGAAAAACGTTTTCAATGAGTTGGCCTATCAAAAGGTCGTTGATTCGTTGACAACTATATTATTCGATTTTTATCCTCCATTATCCCAAATTATGGAAAACCGGATTGACTATCCGGAACTTAAAAAAACAATAGAACTAAAGCAGGGTGACAATTTTCATGGAGATAATGTCCCCGACTTGCAGGGAGCAGGTTTGAAAATACTTGTTGATTTGATGCTCAAAAAAGATGCTACCGGACCAATTGTAACGTACGACATTGACAATTTACACGGGTTTTCTCTTTTTTCTCAAAATGGACAATACTGCGTTGGAATTCGTTATTGGGGGAATGACATGATCTATAAACTACCAGAAGATATTTCAGGGAAACGCATCAAAATGAATATTGAGATCGACCGTAATGGGTTATTAATCTTTTCGTCGCCCTCCCTGAGTCATAAATACAAATTTCAAACAAAATGGCCATTACCTGAAAGACCGGGAAAGGCTGAATGCCATTCAAAAATGATTTGTGCCGGTATATCGGGTGATGGTTGGATGAAACCTTACGGAAATCTTAACCCGACCGCGGAAATGGATGGTGTTCTGTATTCTTGCCTTGTGTCGAAAATGGAGTGATGGAAAAATTCAATAATTGAATTGGTGATAAATATGAAAACGATCAACACACATTATATTTTCTTCTTTATGCTCGTGCTAATTTTGGCAGGAGCGCAATCGTGCAGTTTTTCAAATACCAAAGCTGAAATCGAAAAAGTTCATTTTAAAGCCCAGCCGTTCTCGTTAAACCAGGTTGAGCTACTCGACGGGCCGTTCAAGCACGCTACCGAACTCGATGAAAAAATACTGCTAAATTATAAGC
>Ga0209800_10001836_pt1 | contig 20349 bp, 41 predicted proteins | sample Higcelweek8metaG_FD_187174 | JGI IMG/M metagenome (GOLD analysis project Ga0209800, IMG submission 187174) | Freshwater pond sediment microbial communities from the University of Edinburgh, under environmental carbon perturbations - High... | ecosystem: Environmental > Aquatic > Freshwater >...
ATAGTGCACGAGCTTCATCACTACATCTTTGTGAACGATTTTTAGTTATTAGCCGCTGTAGCTCAGTTGGTAGAGCAAGGCTTTTGTAAAGCTTAGGTTACAGGTTCGAATCCAGTCAGCGGCTCTCGGTATATTGAAAGGAGTAAAAATGTTTGATGCAGTGTTTACGCTTTCCGTTCTAATTATTGTATTGTCTTTATTTTTAGGCATATCCATTCTAAAAATGGCTCAGTATAAGTTAAAGCTGGAGGACTACGAGTTTGAGGTTAAAGTTTTAAAACACTATTTAGCTGTGAATAGAAGGCAGTATGACGAGTTATTTTTAAAAAGTATTCATTCTCCTTTTGAGGAGGAAGAGAGAGAAACTACTAATTTTTGGTCGTAAATTGGGTATTGACAAATTCTAAGAAAGTGCTATAATATTACTAGAAAGGAAAAATAAAATGTTTAGAAATCCTAGTTATGTTTCGATCACTACTAATAATACTACTCCGGTTCCCGGAAATACTGCTGTTCCTGCTAGTTACGTTATACCGGAGCCTGACTTTGAAGAGATAGTGTTGACACCTCCGATTTACTCAATACCCAACATTAGAATGAGACTAGATATGCCAATGATTAGTTGGAGTGAATTTGGAAGTTGTTTTGCTGATTTTTATGAATATGATTGTAAACCGAAAATAGATACCTTCTGGGATTAGATAGATTGGTGTTAGTAGTAAATTTGCCCTCTTAGCTCAACGGATAGAGCATCTGCCTTCTAAGCAGCAGGTTGAGTGTTCGAATCACTCAGGGGGCGCTGGTAGGGACACTATCCCTTCCGAGGCGATAACTCTTAAAGCAAGTGCGTAGGTTTTCTACGTGAGGATGCCCAATGAAGTATCGGATAAAAGTACCCTGGTAATAGAGACTGTTTACTAGTTCATAGGGCTTAGGCTGCATAGAACCTGTACATTGGAGGATAGTTTAATCGGCAAAACGAGTGGCTGTTAACCACCTGTTCCCAGTTCGAATCTGGGCCTTCCAGCTAGTCTAAAAATTAAAAGGAGGAAGTCAGTGGAAAGAGCAGAAAAGATGTGCAATATTTCACTAAGTGTAAGGATAGAGAAGGTAGCACTAGAGAAGAAGAAATTCAATGAACTTTCACGGGAAATACTAAAAGCATACAGTACTGAAGTATCTGAAATTGAAGAAATCATTGTGGGACGTGCTGAGAAAGGGGAGTTTCGAGCACACCTTGATAGCAGTAGGTTTAGAATAGTACGGCAGTATCCCGAAGTGCTGATTTCTTATTTAGAAAGCTTTGGATATGATGCTAAAATGTGGAGTAATTGGGGAAGAGGGGACGTTCTTATTGTAAAATGGGAGAAAGGAGGATAGTGTGAGGTTTTACATCAATATTGGGATTGTTTACTTGTTTAGTTTTTTGAGGTATGCTTCTACTGCAGTGTTTGGACTTTTGGGAGTAGTAGCAGGTATGCAGGGTAAATATGATTTAGCTTTATTTTCCTTAGCGTTGGCACTCTTCTTTTATCGGCTTTTGCAGTTGAAGTTAGAGCACGAGTAGAAAGATGTGGGGATTTGGTATAATGGGATTACAATAGCTTTGCAAGCTTTTGACAGGAGTTCGATTCTCCTAATCTCCACCACTTTGCCGAGTAGTCTAGATGGAAAAACAACTGACTCTGACTCAGTACTGATTGGTTCGAATCCAGTCTCGGCAGCCTTGGAGGTATATGGAATTATTTTACGTCATTTTGTTTGGACTTTCTTTATTCATCTATGTGAATCGTAAAGACACAAAATACCAAACAAAATTTGAAAAGACATATATCGAGATAGAGAACCTTAAAAAAAGAATAAGATGACATAATGCAGATATGGTGTAATTGGTAGCCACGCCAGCCTTAGAAGTTGGTGGCCGAAAGGTCGTGCTAGTTCGAGTCTAGTTATCTGCACTTGCCGACATAGCTCAATGGGAGAGTAAAAAATGCAAAACAACCAGCTAGTTAGTTGGTTACAGCAAACCAAAAAAGCAAAATTCATACATAAGAATAGGATGGAGGTTCGAATCCTCCTGTCGGCTCTCGACTGCTTACAGCAAACAAAAAACACCTAACATTTGGTTAAAATAGCAGTCAGTTATGTGTCATGTAGTGTAACCCGGTAACACATCTTCCTTCCAAGTAGAAGTAGGAGTTCAAATCTCACATGACGCTCAAATTCGGAAATTAGCTTAGCCCGGTAGAGCAAGCGCTTTGGAGGCGCGAGGTCAGAGGTTCAACTCCTCTATTTCCGACAGTTTTATCTAGGAGGTAAATATGGCATTTCAAAGTGGTGGTGGAAAGTGGTTGGGATATTTTCTGTTGTTTCTTTTTGGATTTTGTATCGTTTCTTCAGTATTATACGTTTTACTTTTTCCGGCAATAAAATAGGATGGTTGTACATATACGACTTCCACTTATTGCACTTATTCTAATCATAGCAATTATATGTCTAATTGGTGCTACGATTACTACGTTATTAGGAGGGTAATGGGATGATGGCTAATCCTACCTGACTGTAAATCAGGCGCTTCGGCTTCGCTAGTTCGAATCTAGCTACCTTCACTAAATTGCCTATTGACATTCTATTTATAATATGCTATACTATATGAGAAAGGAAATAAGGACATGGCAAACGACGAAACTTTGTATTGGAGTACTAGATATACCTTAGATAATTCTACCGCAGAGGTTGCAGCAAGCGCCTCCATGAGAGCGCTGCTAAAAAACACTGCTTTCATCGGGGTTTTGGACGAAATAAAGAAAGCAGCAAGCTGTGGAAGATACAGTGTAATAGTCTCTATAACCGGGACTTTTGGAGCAGACATTATTGCTTGCTTAAGAGAGTTGAATTACCATGTAAATAGCATGATGATTGATTGTAGTTTACTGGACATTAGTTGGGGAGATAAAAGGTACTAAATGACTCGGTACTTCAACTGGTTAGAGGATCTGCCTGTCACGCAGAAAGTTGCGAGTTCGAATCTCGTCCGAGTCGCTGAGGAAAGGAGTTTGTATGCTTTACAAAATTAAATTTGAAAACAGCAATAATGGGTGGTATCATGAATTTGATACTGATACAATGGAAATGCATCTAATTGATAACGGAATGGTGAGCAGCACAGCTCTTGGGTATAAGTGGAGAGCCATTGAGTTTAATGAGTACATGGATACATTCGGTACTAAGTGGGTTATGGTTAAAACAACATATGACGATGGTGAGTATGAGGATACAGCAATTGCTGTTGTTGTTGAGGAGTACAACAAAGTTGTAATAGGTTCTTTCTGGAATTGATATGTGTCTGTAGTTCAGTTGGTGGAACGCTTGCCTGAAGAGCAGGATGGCGTAGGTTCGATCCCTACCGGGCACACACCCCAATGACCTTTTAGACGTAGAAGGAGGAAAGCCACTGGTGGTTGAGGCTCGACTGCTAGGAGAGACTAGCATTAACACCCCATATTATAATGGACAAGTATTTTAGACTCTCAATCTAAAGATACGGGTTCGAGTCCCGTTGGGGTGACTGAAAGGAGGTTTCATGAATTACATTCAGTGTAAATTGAAAAATATTGACGGTAGGACTACTGTTGGATATGTCCCTGAATATGGGGCATTTGTTGGAGCAATGATTACAATGCTTTGCGAAGACTGGGAGCCTAAAAAGTTTGATAACGGATGGACTGTAGTTGAAGTGTATACGAGTACTAAACATCCGGAAGAGTTCGTGAAGGAACATGAAAGAGATTATAAGAAGTTCGATTACTAAAAATACTCCTATAACACAACGGGCAAGTGTAGCGGTCTCTTAAATCGCAAATCAGAGTTCAAATCTCTGTGGGAGTACCATCAGAGGCACAAATGACTGTTTATGAGAAGTATCATAGGCCCGTAATGGGGTGCGTAGACAACCTCTCTCTATGACCGTTTGAAAATTTCATAGACTCGTGGTAGGGTGCATAGAAATTTTCAAGAAATATTTGGAGTAGTAGCTCAATTGGTTAGAGCAATCGTCTGATACGCGATAGGTTGGTAGTTCGAGTCTACCTTATTCCACTCTTACAGTCTTGTCAGCTGTACTGCAAAGTGTGGGTTTCTTGTTGGGACGTTGATCTGAATGACTAACGGGGAGTGGATACAAAGAATTCCCACATAAACGATGGTGATGGCTAACGGTAAGCCAGCTGTCTGCAAAACAGCGAAAGACAGTTCAACTCTGTCCACCGTCTCTATGGTTGTTTAGCTCAGTTGGTTAGAGCACCTGTTTTACAAGCAGGGGGTCGCTGGTTCGAGTCCAGTAACATCCACCTTGGAGTGATAGCAAAGTGGTATGCTACTCCCTGTGTAGACAGGAGTTATCGGAAATAATACTAGAAAATACCGATATGTGAGGGTTCGAATCCCTCCTCTCCATCTTATCTTAAATAAAAGGAGACTTTATGCAGTATCTCGGAGGAAAGTCAAGAATTGCTAGACAGATTGCAGAGATTATCAATAAGCATGTTACAAAAGACACCAACTTTATTTCTCTGTTTTGTGGTACTTGTTCCGTAGAATCAAGGATAAATACGGAGCATAAAACACTAAACGATGCTCAACCTTATCTAATAGCTCTTCTAAAAGCGGTACAGAAAGGGTGGGAAATCCCTAGTGAAATTACTAGAGAACAGTACTATGACGTAAAACGTGCGTTAGGTTCCGAGGAAGAAGATAAGGCTTTAGCAGGGTTTGTAGGGTTTGGATGTTCCTTTGGAGGGAAGTGGTTTGGAGGGTATGCTAAGAATAACTCAGGAACAAACTATGCACTACAGTCTAAAAACTCTATGCTGAAAAAGATGGAAGGCATGAAAACTGCCGTGTTTATAAATAAGGATTACAGGGATTTTGTAATATGGAACGGATCAGTGATATACTGTGACCCTCCCTATGCAAATACTACTAAGTACGCCAATAGTCCTGACTTTGATTCAGAGGAGTTTTGGGAGTATATGAGAGAGCTTTCTAAAGATAATTTAGTGTTCATAAGTGAGTTACAAGCCCCCGAAGATTTTGTTTCTATATGGGAAAAGCCTTTTAAGAGGGTTTTGGACGTAAATAAGGAAAATATTTTTGAAAGTAAGGAGAAACTATTTATTCATAAATCAAAATTGCCCCTTGACAATTAGCAAATATAGTGTATAATAGTATTATAACTTGATTAGAAAAGGAGATTTACATGAATTTAGTAGAGATTAAAAATATTGTCGATAAAGAGGGCGTTCCTAGTGCATTAGATAGTGTATTAGTAGACGATATTGACGACAAGGGTTTGCAAACCCTGTGGGTAGATGCAATCCTAAAGCTGAATGAAATCACAACTTACTTTCAGCGAGTAAAGAGTAACTAAGCAAGCTCTCGTGGTGAAATGGCAGACACACCCGCCTCAAGAGTGGGCGACCTAAGCAGTCATGCAGGTTCGACTCCAGCCGGGAGCACCAGAAAAAAGGAGATATTATGGTAAAGGTGAATATTCCTAGCGGGGAATACAGTATCAAATTTGAGTACAATATGAAGAAGCGTACTACGGTCGCTTCAGTAGCTAGGCTAGATAATGGAGATGTTATTGAGGTCTCAAGAGCTAAGACTAGATGCTCAAGATGCGACTTCTTCAACAAGCGTGTTGGTAGAAAGCTGGCTCTAGCACAGGCCATCAAGAGCTTTGATCGTGCAGAGCGCACAGAGATTTGGACACAGTTTTTCAGTCAGTGTAAGATGTAAGCATTGACATCCTCCAAGACTGGTTCATCCCATAGGCTTAAGTGTGCGTAGAGGATGAGTGATGCGGGGTATGGTAGTGGTCAACCTACGAGTCTCATAAACTCGTCTCGCCAGTTCGAATCTGGCCCCCGCAACTAAGGATAGTTACAGCAAAAAAAAATAATTGTCTGGCCTCGTGCCAAAAACCAAAAAAGAAACTATCCTGTTTAGCTTCATACAGCAAAAAAAACTATTGCTTTGGTAGCTCAGTCGCTAAGAGCGCGCCGCGAGGTGATGTCAGAGGTTGGAATCCTCTCCAAGGCCCGATTAATCATGAAGCTAGAACTTCGTACAGCAAATCATTTTTGTAGTCCTCGTCAGAGGGAAAGGAAGTTAGAAATGTTCAAGAACGCAATGTCAGTAGGAAATGCAAGAACAGAGAACGGTATGCCAACAAACCTAGGTTCAGGCTCAAGAGTGTTGGACTTGTTCTTCAAGCAGGGTGCTATGAGAGCTAACCCTAAGAATGTTGTGCAGCTGTTTGATTGGGCTATTCAGGAAGACGCTTTGATGGCTATGAAGTCTATGTTCTATAACAGAGATGTTAGAGGCGGACAGGGCGAGAGAGCTACATTCAGAGCCATGTTCCAGTGGTTGTGTGAGAATTATCCTGATTTAGCTATCAAGAACCTAAAGCTAGTTCCTGAGTACGGTATGTGGAAGGACTTGTACGTTGCTCGTGGAACACCTGTTTGGGGAAATGTTTTGGAGGAGCTGCACTTTGCCTTGTTCTACCAGAAGAACAGCTTGTGTGCTAAGTACATGCCAAGAGAGGGTAAGAAGGATTTTGCAACTGTTGGTATGGACTTCATCACAAAGTACAGACTGTCAAAGAAGTCTTACAGAAAGATGCTAGTAAAGCTGACAAACGTTGTCGAGACAGCTATGTGCAGCGGAGACTGGGAGGGAATCAAGTACGAGCATGTTCCTTCTGTAGCTCAGAACAAGTACAGACGCGCTTTCCTAAAGCACGACGCTGATAGATACAACAAGTACATTCAGGCAGTAGTAAAGGGAGAGACAAAGATCAACGCTGCAACTTTGTTCCCAAGCGATTTGGTTCATAAGGTGCTAGACACACTGAGAGCAGGATTGTATAGATACTCATACATGAAGGATAGCATCAAGAAGAGTGAGAGAGATGCAATTCAGGCACAGTGGATGAACTTACCGGATTATATGCCAAAGGGAAAGAGAATTCTTCCGGTATGTGACTTGTCAGGATCAATGTCTGGTCAGCCTATGGAAGTATCAATGGCACTGGGTATCTACTTGAGCGAGAGAAATGTAGGCCCATACCAGAACTGCTTCATCACCTTCTCAAGAACACCCTCTTTTGTTGAGTTGTCAGGAGACTTAGTAAGTAGAGTCGGACAGATGGCTCAGATAAACATGGCTGAGAATACTGACCTAGAGGCTGTATTTGAAATGGTTCTAACAAGAGCTATCAAGAACAGACTTCCTGAGAGTGAGATGCCAGAGAGTATTCTAATCATCAGCGATATGCAGTTTGATTACAGTGTCGGAAGACCTAGTGATACTGCTATTGATATGATCAGAAGAAAGTATGTAGCAGCTGGATATAAGATTCCTTCGGTTGTATTCTGGAACGTAAGAGATTCAGTCGGAGTACCTGTAAAGGTAAACGAGATGGGAGTTGCGTTAGTAAGTGGTTATTCTCCTAGCATTATGGTAAACATTCTAAATGGAGAGATGAACCCACTAGCTGTAATGAACAGAACGTTGAACACAGAAAGATACTCAGCGGTAAGAATTTAGTAGCAAGGTGAAAGCCGACCGATAACTAGGCTTGACCTGGGGAGAGACCCTATTATATGGGGAGCTGCGCTTGGAGCGTGTTAGCTTGGAAAAGTTAGTTACAGCAAAACCGAATTAAGTTCGAATCTTAACCTCCCCGCCTTGACTGCATACAGCAAAAATACAAAAATCAAACTATCAATTTGACAAAGCTGCAGTCAGTTTTAGGTTGTTAGTTCTAATGGTAAAACCATCGTCTCCAAAACGATTATTGGGGGTTCGAGTCCTCCACGACCTGCTAGTTTTTATGAAAGGAGTTATGGATGTCGATTAAAAAGTTGATAGTTGAGGTGATTGAGTTAGCTGAGGAGAAGACATACGTTTTCCCTGCCGGATACAAATATTCTGTTTTCTTAGACCCCGAAACTGGCAAGTATTATGAACCTACAGCTTCTTTTGAAGTAACTGGGGAGCAGCTAGAGGATTTATTCAACGAGGTTGATACAGAGTAATAACGTGGAGTCCTTGGTCTAATGGTTAGGACAACTATCTGTGGAATAGTTAATTCGAGTTCGATCCTCGAAGGACACCCCTATGGAAGATTGGCGTAATGGTTATCGCAGAGGTTTGCTAAACCTTCCTACCCGTTAACTTGGTAGTGCAAGTTCGAATCTTGTATCTTCCGCTAAAGGAGAGTATAATGAAAATTAAAAGATGTACTTGTAGACTGTGCAAATATGGTCAAAGAACCAAGTGTCAAAGTGAGTTGACTACACTTATGGTCAGAAAGTACAGACATAAGGTAAAGCAGCTTTTGAAGAAGGGGAAGTGGGAAGAAGCTCCTATTTACATCCCCCTTGATTATACGGATTAATCGGTAGTTGACAGAGATGGATTATCGTGCCTGTCTTGAAAACAGTGCGTCCGAAAGGGCACAGGGGTTCGAATCCTCTACTACCGGCCTAGAAAGGAGATTGATATGACTGTAGAAATTAAGGATCATTTTAGTGAGAAGTTTAAAGTAGTTAGAATCTCCTCAGTTGGAGAGACCTTCTCTAAGTGGATGAATGGTCAAACATGTCCTATGATGCCAGAGGAAGAGAACCCTTTTGATTGGGCGTATATATGGGACTATGATAGGTACATAAAAGGGCTGCCTATTATAGACTAAAGTACTTCCTCCGGTAACTCAATGGTTAGAGAATCCGGCTTATATCCGGCTGGTTGGTGGTTCGACTCCATCTCGGAGGACTGTGAAAGGAGACAAATGGGCGAAAACAAAGTTGGGTTTAGTCATGATGAGCACAATCTATATGCAATAATACCTATTGAGATTGTACGAGATGTAACCAAGAAAATTGTTATTGAAACTAGAGAGGAAGATGGGATGATTTATGTTAGGTATTTCTTAGTTGATAAGGGAGAGTATGGCAACGAAGTTTAAAGAAACGCAACCGTTTACACCAGGAACTGTGCAGGGCAGGGATTTATTTCAGACCCCCAACTATGCTACAAGACTGCTTGTAGACTATATCCCTCACACGGTAGATAACATCCTAGAGCCAGCTTGCGGTAATGGAAAGATTGTTAGGGTTCTTGAGAGTGCTGGTTACATTGTTTATGGAACGGACATTGTTAAGATTGATGGTAGGGTTCAGTCAAACTTCCTTACAGAAGAGGTTGACATGTACCATGAGGGGATTGATTGTATTATCACTAATCCTCCCTTCTCTGCAAAGAGAGCTTTCTATGAGAGATGTCGATACTATGGTTTACCGTTTGCTTTACTAATTCCTGCAGATTACTGCGGATGGGTTATTAGAGCAGTACAGGAGGGGTGTGAAAAAATTATCCCTACAAGGAGAGTTGATTACATTACTCCAACATTACGAGAGGGAACCACAAGTAACTTTCATTCTATGTGGCTTACTTGGGGGTTTATGCGGGGTCAGACTGAGACTTTTGTAGAGCTTACAAGCGAAATGAAAAAGGATATATAATGTTATTCTACTTAGCATGTTGTGTTGTCGTTTTCTTTTTAGGATTGACTATTGCAACTGATGGTAAAGGGCTAGTTTCAACTTTGGTTGGAGTAGCCCTTTCATTAATCGCATTAGTTATGATATACTTAGCTTTGGGATAAAGGAGATAGTCGTGTTCACATCTTTGGCAGTGTTGATTGCAAGTATTGTTGGATGTATTGTAGGGGTTGTTCTTGTTGTTTACAATGAGGCAACTTCAGGAAAAATTTTTGGTATGGTAATCTTAGTCATTAGCTTTTTAGTTTTTGTAACCCAACTTGGCGTACTTGGTAAATAGAGGAGATTTACAATGCCCGACATCAATAAAGCTTTGCGTAGAGATAATAAACGAAAGCAGAACTCTGGTAGAGTGAGAAATAGTACTGATGAGTTCTATGACAAGAGACAAGAGAAAAACAAAACAGCTTCTTACAACAAACGACGTAAGGAGAAAGAGGAAGCATTGAAAGAAACCGTTTAGTAGAAAGGAGTATCTATGGGATCAAATGATGGCGAGGTTCTACTAAAGTTAATCTCTCAAGATTTTACAGTTGAGGGAGGGGGAAGATGGTATCACGCTAAAGAACACGATTCTCTAGTAATCGACGCTGAGAAGGGAATGTGGTTTTGGAACTCTAAGGGGATGCATGGAACTTCTTATACCTGGTTAGTAGAGATAAAGGGGTTCTCAGATTCGTCTGCTAGAGAGTACCTAAAGCAGTACTCTGGATATACAGATACCTTTATCCACAATATTTCCAATGCAACAGAGACGGTTGTATATCCAAAACTAGTGGATGTTTTCTATGAGAATGGGCGTTTCGACACCAGAGCCTATTGGTATAAAAGAGGCTTTACTGACAAAACTATACAGATGTTCAAGTTGGGTAAGTATGAGGATTGGTACACAATTCCAATCTATCAGGACGGCCTTTTCAGAGACTTTCAGTTGAGAAGGGATGACCCAAAAAAGATTTCCCATTACTACAGGGGAGTAGGTAGACTGCTTTTCAATTCGGACATTCTAAAGTATGTAGATACTATCTATATTACGGAAGGCCCAACAGACTGTATAAGACTTCTTCAAGAAGGGGTTCCGGCTATCTCTCATAATGCAGGTTCAGAAGGGTGGAATCCTGAGTGGTTCAAGTACTTCATCTATCTAAAGAATATCTTCGTTATCTATGATAACGATAATGCAGGAAGAACTGGAGCATTGAAGGTAGCTAGAAACCTTGGAGAATATAGAACAAAGATTTATACTTTTGACGGGTTCGATGATAAGTATGACGTAATTGATTTCTTTACACAAGGGTTTACGGTGGATAACTTTCGTACCATTGTAGATAAAGAAGCTAAGTATGCGTTTGAATTGAAAGGAAGCACAGATGATAAAGGTGTATATGATAAGAGAAAAAGGAACTTCTAAGTATGTTCTATCTACAGGAAGAGGTGTTATAGTGGAGGAGTTATATTATCCATATAGACCCGTGGTGTACTTTAATAAAAGAACAGCAGTAAGCATGGTAAAACGAACAGAGAATCATTATAAGTCCCTAACTTTAGAAGTAGTCCCATTTGAACTGCACGAGGTTTCAGAGTGAAACTAGACCTACTAACAAATAAAACAGAGGGCTATGCAGGTGACGAGTGGTATACTCCAGCTTATGCAATTAGACCCTTACTAAAGTATCTATCGGAAGGAACGGTGTGGTGTCCATTTGATACCGAAGAAAGTAACTATGTAAAGCTAGTTAGGGAAAAGGGTTTGAAGTGTATCAATACACATCTAAGCACTGGGCAAGATTTCTTTACTTACTTTCCGGAAGAGCGGGTAGACTACATCATTTCTAATCCACCTTATTCTAAGAAGTATGAAGTATTCCAAAGACTGTTTGATCTTGGAATACCCTTTGCAATGCTAATCGGTGAAGTTGGTGTCTTTGAAAGTAAGAAAAGATTTGAAATGTTTAGGGATAATACATTTGAGATAATGCACTTCAATAAAAGAATAGTGTATTTCAGAGATCAGGATGATTTTTCTACTGTAGCACATCCCCCGTTTTCAAGTATTTATATGTGTCAGGGGATTTTACCTAAGCCTCATGTATTCGAAGAAGTCGTGAAAGGAGTCTAATGAATATCGGATTTGATTTGGATGGGGTGTTATACCCTTGGCAGGAATCTTTCTATGAGTATGCACTTCTCTATGGAATAACCTCAGCTTCTTACGTGGACTTTTATGACAAAGAAGTGCCTGAGTTTGGGAAGATTATGGACTTCAACATTGTCAGACTTCTAGACCTATATGATAACTGTGTCCCTCAGCTAAAGCTAATGGAAATGCTCGGTAGAATGAAAAAGTTAGGTACAATATTCTACGTAACGGCTAGACCACCAGAGGCAAGATTCGTTACAGAAAACTACTTACGAAGATACGAATTTCCTGATAGAGAGAACCTATTCTTCTCAAGAGAGAAGGAAGATGTCATTGCTCAAAATGAAATTGACATCTTTGTGGAGGATAACGTTAATCGTGCTAATGCTGCAGCAAGATTTTGTAGGTCTTTCCTAGTTACTCAAACATATAATCGTAACGCGGATTTACATCCAGAGGTTACTAGACTTAATACTATTTATGAATTAGAAGGGAGAATTTAGTGATGGTTACATACAATGTTTGGGTTGCTAAGTTGACGGAAGATGCTAAGTTGCCTACAAGGAAGTATGAAGATGATGCCGGGTTTGACATCTATTCTTCTGTCAATATACAAATACCGCCTCACAGTGTTGAAATTGTTAACACGGGTATTAGGTTTGGATTTCTTTCTTCAGCTCGTATGAGGGTTGTTCCCAGAGGAAGGCAGGACTTTCTTATTGGAGCTGGTTTAATAGAAAGTAATTATCAAGGAGAACTCTTAGTAAAAATTGCTAATGTTACTGGTGAAACCTTGGATATTCGTAAGGGAGACTCTGTTGGACAGGTGATATTTGAGGCTAACCCCCTTGTTGAATTACTAGAGGTGCAGAAGGAGAACATGCACAGCTATGTTGATATTACCGCTAGGGGAGCTACAGGTGGAATCGTTACACAACTAGAAAAGCAGGAGAGTAATTAATGTTATCAGATATTGGACAAAAGATTTTTGATATGAAGTATGCCGTAGAAAAGGGGGAGACTTGGGAGCAAGCCTGCCTAAGAGTAGCCGAACATGTTGCAAGTGTAGAATCTCCAGAGATGACTGAGCAGGTTTTAGCTGCTTTTTATAAGGCTATTTACAACATGTATTTTATTCCAGGTGGAAGAGTCTTAGCAAACTCCGGGACAGGAATTACTAATCTAAACAATTGTTATTACCTTCCTGTTGAGGACAGTAGAACAGGGATTTATGATACACTAAAGGATGCCGCAGAAATCTTTGCTCATGGTGGCGGAGTCGGGTATAACTTCTCTGATGTTAGAGAAGAAGGTGCTCCAATTAAGACTACGGGAGGTAAGGCTTCTGGCCCACTTTCCTTTATGAGTTTATTTGACCAAACGGGGGAAGTTATTCAACAGGCTAGTCGCAGAGGTGCACAGATGGGCATTTTGGATGTCGATCACATGGACATTGAAAAGTTCATTGACTTCAAGGCTACACCTAATTCCAGAAACGATAGGTTACTAGAAGAGTATGACAGAAACCTAAGAGCAAGAGGTGGACAGCTAAAGTCTACTAAGTATTATGATGTACTGAGAAAGACTTTGCTTGACGATCAGCTAACCCACTTCAATATCTCAGTATCTCTTACTAACGATTTTATGGAGAAAGCTGCTAACGAAGAGGATTTTGATCTTGTATCTAGAGTAGACCCTTCTGTTAGACGACCAGTAAAGGCAGCTGACTTACTTGGAAGAATGGCTAAACAGGCGTGGACTTCTGGAGACCCTGGTGTATTGTTTGAGGACAGAGTTAATGAGGATAACATGGTTCCTTACATTGGTAGAATTAGAGGGACTAACCCCTGTGTGACAGGTGATACTGAGATTCTAACCGTGTATGAAGGAAAGAAAACATTCAAAGAACTAGCTGAACGTGGTGAGGATATTCTCGTGTTCTCCTGGCATCCTGAGACAAAGAGACCTGTTGCTAGAATGATGCACAATCCTAGAAAGACTGGGGAGAAGGTTCCTGTTATTGAGGTCGAGTTTGACAGTGGCTTGAAACTAAAGTGCACCCCAGATCATGGTATCTACACTTACATGGGGGAGAGAGTTCGTGCTGATGAACTAAAGCCTGGACAATCAGTTAGAGCCTATACTGTAGCTATGCACAGAGAGGATCACTTTAGAGTTTACTGTTGGGAAGGCGGAAAGTCTTGTCACCAGTATGTAGCTAGAATGGTTTGGGAATGTTTCAATGGCCCGATTGAGAAGGGACTAATCCTTCACCATAAGGACTTTAATAAGCTAAATAATAAAGTGGAGAACCTAGAGGTCTTGACTAATGCTTCCCACAACAGGGTGCACTATGCACACAGAAGTGATGGCGGATACTTCAGACGTGGTGGAGGAAGAAACCATAAAGTTGTTGCTATTAGAGATGCAGGATTTGAAGACGTGTATAATGGAACTGTGGATGATTCTCACACTTACATTATTGCTGACCCTGTACCTACTCACGGTGCATTTACTGGAATTGTTTCTGCTAACTGTGGTGAGGTTCCTCTATTACCTTATGAGCCTTGCTGCTTAGGAAGTATTAACTTAGCTAAGTTTTATTCAGAAGAAACTAATTCAGTAGACCTAGCTTCTTTGGAGCAGGTTGTAAGAGTTTCTACTCGGTTCTTGGATAATGTCCAAGAGATTTCATCAACTCCACTGGAGAAGGTTAATTACTATTCTAAAGGACTGAGACGGTTAGGTTTGGGAGTTATGGGATGGGCTGATCTACTTGCTTTATTGGAGATTCCATATGACAGTAAGGACGCATATCAGTTAGGCTCTTACTTATCTTGGTTCATCAGTTTCTTCTCGTTCCTTGAATCCCTAAATCTTGCAGAAGAGAGGGGCGCATTTCCACTATTTGATAGCGAGAAAGTTGACAGAAAAGTATTAAAAAGAATCTTCGAGTCTTCTTATGTGGGAGATAATAAGTTTGATATTCAGAATATGACTCCAAGAAATGTATCAGTAACTTCGATTGCACCGACTGGAAGTATCGCTTTGATTGCTAATGTCAATTCATCTATTGAACCATTCTTTGCACTTGCTTATAAGAGAAACATTACCGAGGGCGTTGGAAATATAGCTAAAGATTTTGTCATTGAAGTCAACCCTATTTTATTCGGTAAGCTGCAGAAGTACGGACTAACTGAGTCACAGATTGAGAAGGTTAAGGAGTATGTTCTAAAGAAGGGAACACTTACTGGGTGTGATTTAGTTCCGGACAACATTAAAGCAGTTTTCAAGACTTCACAGGAGATTGATTGGAGAGATCATGTAAAAGCACAGGCTGCTTGGCAAGAGTATGTAACTAACGCTGTATCTAAAACAATCAATATGCCAGAGACCGTTACAGTAGATGATATCTTAGAGGCGTATAAGTTCATGTGGCAATCTGGTCTGAAAGGCGGAACCATTTATAGAAATAACTCTAAGATGTTCCAAGTATTGAACGCAGGTTCGTAGAGGCAACAGGTCTGGATCAGTACTGGATCAGTGACCTTTTGTAAAAAGTTAAAAAAAAGCCCCACCAGAAATGGTGGGGCTTTTGCTGTTAAGCAGTTTAGTTATTCGTGCTTATTTGATTGGAAGAACTTATCAGCATCTTCTATCTTAATTATCTCCTCGCAGATGATCTTGATAATTTTCTGTTTATCAATGTACATTTCATTGAGAATTTCCATAACCCTGTACTTTTGGTATAGATTGTCCACTGCGAATCTTGCTATAGTACAGTTGGTAGTTTTAGTTAGAACTGTTATTAGGTACATCTTACTACCATGATATTTGAATCATATAGTTACCTTCAGGGAGGACACCATTGTTAACCATGTCCTGAAGTAGACGGGGGAATATCCAGAAAGCTTTCCCAGGGTTTTCCTTGAACCTTTCAATTTCATCCCTGTCGAAGTCGTTCATCTCCCGTTTAGTCATGTTATTGTAAGTAACAGCGGAGTCATTGCTCTCTTCAAGGTCTGCTACAAGACTGTAGCTAACCCCATAAGTTTTCTCCACCAAGTCTTCAATTTCCAAATAATCCATCTCAATATAGTTTGATGTTTTCATCTATCCTCCTTAGTTTGGTATAAATAGAACATTATATTCTGTAAAAAGTCACCAAAGTCACTGTAGGATTCTAGAAGAGTCGCACTTCCTTCATCAATATCCTGATACCAGTCCGAGTCATACACCTCTACCGATCCTGATCCTGTTATACATACGAATACACGCTGCGGATGGTATGTGTAGACTTTTTCGGCATTTAGCTTGAACTTTTCTTCTAGGTGCTTTACATATGCTGCAAAAGCTTTATCATAATCGTTCATCTAGTCTCCTTTATAGTTTTTCAGCGGATCATATCCAAGAACGTCAACAAACCAGTCACAGATTACTTTGAGTGGTGTTCCATCTTTGAACTTATAGAATGGCATACAAGTCCAGTCATTTCTATACACCGGAATCATTTCGAACTCCTTCCACAGCTCTCCAACAATTCTGTCATAGGTGTGCTGTGGAACCTTTAGGCCATCTTTCTCAAGGTATTTAAGTGTCTTCCAGCAGTCCAAAAGGTTGTCGTGGAAGTAACTTCTGTTTCCAAACTCACCAGAGGTGAATATCTGATACCCACCAATTGCCCCATACATGTAGACATCGCTGTCTTTGGTGCATCTACAGTAGCTCATTTTTTCTTTTCTTTTCTGAATGACAGCTTTTTATCAAAGCCGTGGGATTCAATCTTGGTTAAATCATCAATCTTATCCGGTGCTTTGTCTGGACGTACAGCTAAGTTAGACAGAAACATGTCCAGTTCTTGAGCAGCAGTATAAGGATCAATGATTCTTTCAAAGTGGTAGTCTCTCAGAACTGGATTAGTAATGTATCTTGGGTATGGACACTTTTCCCACCAGTTAAAGTTGATTGTCCAGATAGGTTCATCGCTAAGATTAGGATAGTCTTTTAAAAACCTGTTGACCATCTCAACAACGTCACGATCTGGCGGTTCTACCAGTCGTACCTTTAGCAGTTTATAGTTATGCGGTTCTTTCTCATATTCAACATCATAAATTCTTCTGCAAAAGATAATGACAGCTGCATCTAAAGGGTGCTCTCTAGGAAAGTCCCAGGTGTTTCTCTTGGAATAAACTTGTACTTTGGGCCACATCTCTTTAGGTAGATTTGTTTTCCTAATAAACAGTGGTTCTTGCCCAAAGATAGTAGCAGCGCCATCGTAGTAGTCGTGAAAGCCTGATACGATTCTCATCTTGTCCTCCCTGTTCTTGTAAGGTTGTTGTACTGTTTTTTGATTATGATCTCTACCTCAAGAACATCGAAGTCGTCTAGGTAGGCATATTCATAGCTGAGTGTTGAGCTGTCCCATTCCGCAACAACAGTACTCAGACTGTGCAGGTTAGAGTACAACCGAGCGTTGTTGATGTTAGTTGTTAACTGTGCGTGTCCAAAATAGTTATAATCTTTGACATACAGTTTTGTTCCCTTTTTTCTCAGAATGAACATTTCATCCTCCTAATTCCAGAACGTTGGAACATCTTTTATCGGGGTCAGTTCGTTCTCTAAGAAGTAAAAGTCCCTCAGCTTCTCCCCTGCTATTGACACCATGTAGTGATATTTATTGTTCTGAATAGGATCAGCTACATGTACGACTTCGAAGACTTCCATAGGGGTGCTGAAGGAAAGGTTCTTACGTTTCATGTAGTCACCAACTATACTGAACACTTCATCATTTTCTTTAATGTAAACAGCGTCCCCAACTGCAAATAATGGTTTTCTCATCTGTATCTCCTTTAGTTCCAAAAAGAGTCTGTTGACGTTACCGATGTAAGTTCATTCTCAAAGAACTTGAACGGCATCCGTCTTTTGCCAGGAAGGGCTACAAGGTAGCTGAATTTAGAAATGTCGTCATCACTGTGCACAAATGTCTTACGAATAATGAGTTTGTCACCAAAAGTGATCCCATGCTGTTGCATGATGCTGAAAATCAGACCGTCTGTACCTACGGCTGGATCAATAGAAACAACATCCTTTACCTTATATAGTGGTTTTGACATCTTATTTCCAGAACCCATCGGTAGCAACCACATCCGAAATTGCTATACCATTTATCAGTAATTGAACTTGGTTTTGTTCAGCAAATTCAATGAAGGCTATCCTGAGTTCTTCTAGATCAGCGTAAGCGTCTTCAGTATAGGAAGTGGAGACCCTTCTATCCATGTTCTCAAGTACACCACGCAGGAAAACCATTCTGTAGCCGCCATGCAGTCGCAGTTCGGGTGAGCCAGCACCTGTAATAGTAAAACCATTTGCTGAACAGAAATAGCGGTTCTCCCTAAGGCGTTCCGGCTGTTCTAGCACAGAAAATTCTACGTGATTGATGTCAGTAATGTTTATCCGGATACTGAGTCTTTCCATTGTACCTCCTTAATCCCAGAAAGATTTTCTGGGAGGCATGATGTTTGGCACCTCAATCCTCACATCTATATTAAGAGCTGCCCCTAGGCTTCTAAGTGCTGTTTCGCATCTTTCCAGTTCTTTGATAACATCATTAACTGATATTCTGGCTACTGTGTCATCTTCTACTTCGTCATCTCCTCGCAGGTAGATTCTATTTACTCCAGTCATTCCATGAACCAGCTCTGGCATACTGGAGGATACGATGCTTATATTTGTTTCATCGTCATAGTAGGCAAGCCCGCCTCTTTCAATCTCAGAGTCTTGTTCCAGAATTCTCATCTCAATAACACCAGGTCTACCGGGCTTTCCGTAGACTAGGGTGCTCTCATCAAATGGCACATCGAATTTAATGCTTAGCATATTTTACTCCCAAAATTTAGACTGTGGTGTGGGTTTTTCATACGAAACCTTCAGGATGTGTTCAGCTTCTACCCACCACGTGAAAGCGGGTCTGTCTGCTCTTTCCACCCTTACTTCTACTTCGCAATAGTATTCCCTTACAACTACCCTGGTTATCTTTAGATGTACTCCTTTTGTGTAAGCTCCCATTGATTGTCTCAGTACATCAACCATTCCTGACTTCAGGACGGCATAGGCGTTTACGTTTACAAAGCGTCTGCCAGTGGCATCGTTACTGGGATCAGAAATGTTGTATATCTCATTTATGGTGTCAAGGACAGTCATAGCTTTTACTCCCAGAACTCCATCCCTGTTGTAATAGCTTTATTTATGGTTCTTATCAACAGTTCAGTCAGCGTCGTTCCGACGGGAACGCTGAAGGGCATCCTTGTCTGTGCAGACGATCTGATCAAGAACTCACCAATATTAGAGAAGTATCCAAAGGAAAACATTTTCGTTGGTGCACCAACTCTGTCTACATGGATTCTTACGAAGTTTGGGATGCGATCAGGGTATTTTACCATAAAAGCCCTGATCCTTTCAGCCTGATGTTCATGATACATGACTGAAATCTGGTACGCATTGTACTCAGCAAAGTCTGCTACTACAATTTGTTTAAACATTGTTTTCTCCTTTAGTCCCAGAATGATGTTGTTTTGATGTGTTCAGATTTAATAAAACTAAATGTACTCAGTGAGAAGTAATTTCCAGGTTCGCTTATTTTAACGGAGTACCTGGTCTGTCCGATGCTATTGTGGTACTCTTTAATATCTAGAACGATGCACCACCTTTGAGAGGGGCCAAAGAAAATCTTGTCACCTATTTGTGGTACAGTTTCGTAGTTAATTGAGACTGCGTGTTCCATCTTAACTCCAGAAAGCGGTGCTGGTATCGAGTAAAGAGGTGTTTAGAACAGCATCGTTTATAATAAGGGTTATGTCAAGGCTTTTCGACAGCTCTAATAAAGCAGCCCGTAAAATCATCTCATCTTTTCTTTCTAAAAATGTGGGGATGGTGTTTTGATGGGAATCATACCCCCGCAAAAATATGGTCATAATATGACTTCCTGTATACTTTATCTGTGGGACAGCTACACGAGCAATCCGGATGTCCTGAACATACATGACTGTTCCAAGGTCATTCATGGGAAGTTCACTGTCATCTTGCTCTAGAATCTGCATTACCAGTGGTGCTTCAGGCTCTGGCCCTAGTTCTTTTATACTGATTTGTAGCATTGTCTTCTCCTTTATTTCCAGAAGGAATCGGTTCCCAGTGCTTGAATTTCATCACACTCTACCACAATGTTCAGATTAAACTGGTTTGCATAGAGATTTATAGCATCTAGCGCTCTTCGCAGCTCTACTTCACGGTTAAGTACTATACAGGATACTCTGTTTCCTGCCCACTGTTTATCAGAACCTGGCAGAACAATGTGGGTTATTCTCCCATCTCTTGCCATAATAACAGGAGAGTACAGTTCTGCTACATCGATTTCGTTTTCTACACGAGTTAGACCTATGGGGGTGCTCTTCTGTGAATCATGTTCATACTGCAGAATCTGCATTACTACTATACACTTTCCACCCTCCTTCAGCTCCGACGAGTAAAGTTTAAGTTTTAGCATCTATCCTCCTTCAGTCCATCACACGGATGTATTAT
>Ga0209800_10001837_pt1 | contig 20343 bp, 24 predicted proteins | sample Higcelweek8metaG_FD_187174 | JGI IMG/M metagenome (GOLD analysis project Ga0209800, IMG submission 187174) | Freshwater pond sediment microbial communities from the University of Edinburgh, under environmental carbon perturbations - High... | ecosystem: Environmental > Aquatic > Freshwater >...
CATCAGATCTTCATTTAGCCAGAGGGGCTGCACAGCCCGGAGGTGTATCCCAACGGCATCTCCACCAGCCTGCCGCTGGATGTGCAGAAGCTCCTGCTCACGACCATCCCCGGTCTTGAGCGAGCCGTGATCGCCCGGCCCGGCTACGCCATCGAGTATGACTTTTCGCCGCCCACGCAGCTTTTGCCCACGCTGGAATCCAAGCCTTTGCCCGGGCTCTACATGGCTGGGCAGATCAACGGCACCAGCGGCTATGAGGAAGCGGCCGCGCAAGGGCTTTGGGCCGCGCTCAACGTCTATTGCGCCCTTACGGGCCAGCCTCCGTTTTTGCTGCGGCGTGATCAGGCATACATGGCGGTGCTCGTGGACGATCTGGTCACGCTCGGCACCCAGGAGCCATACCGCATGTTCACTTCCCGCGCGGAGTACCGGCTTTTGCTGCGCGAGGGCAACGCCGATGCCAGGCTTACCCCCATCGGCCGTGGACTGGGCCTTGTGGACGATGTGCGCCAGGCACGCTTTACGGAGAAGGCCCGGCGCATAAACGCCCTGCTGGAGGCCTTTGAAGCCGTGCAGGTGCGGCCCGACGCGCCCACGCGGGAGATGCTGGCGCAGATCGGCGCGGCCATCCCCGGCAAGGCGGTGAGCTTATCCGCGCTGCTGCGGCAGCACCAGTTGTCCATAGAGGCCCTGGTCCCCTTTTTGCCGCCGCTGGAGGGCGAGTCCCTGGAAGTGCTGCGTGAGGTGGAGACCAGAATCCGCTATGAGAGCTATCTCACCCGCGAGGCCGATCGCGTGTCACGCAGTCGTGACATGGAGGACACGGTTTTGCCGCCGGACATGACGTATGCTCATGTGTCAGGCCTCACAAGCGAGGCGGTTGAAAAACTCACGCGCATCCGCCCGGCGACTCTGGGCCAGGCGGGACGCATTTCCGGCATCACGCCCGCTGCGGTATGCTGCCTTGAAATCGCGCTGCGCAAGCGTGGTCGGCATGGCGTGGATGCTTCGTCCGCACGGAATTATTGACATTGCCGCCCGGGACCACTAATTTCATACATTGCGTAACCTCATTGTTGCGCAAAACCTGCAAAAACGGTCTTTGAGGACCGCAGAGACGAGGAGCCCAGTCTTGGACGAAGGGTCAAACGGCACAATACTTTCGGCCATCCGCAGCCTGTTCCGCAAAAGCGATTCCCCCCTTGACGAAATGTTCAAGGATGCGGTGGCCGAAGGCGAAATCAAAAGCGACGATGTGCGCATTCTTCAAAATGTCATCGAACTGGAAGAACGGCGCGTCAGCGAGATAATGATCCCCAGGCCGGATATTTTCTGCGCCGAGCAGGACAGCACGCTGGCCGAGGTCGCGGCGCTCATCATCGAGCACGGCCACTCGCGCATTCCCATCTACCGCGACAACCGGGACCACATGGTCGGGGTTGTCCACGCCAAGGATGTGCTTGGCCCCCTGCTCTTGCCAGCTAGCGAGCAGCCGCCTGTCACGAGCATCATGCGTCCTGTGCACTTTGTGCCGGAGACCACGAACCTGAAGAGCCTGCTGCACGACATGCAGTCGCGTAAAATCCATCTGGTCATCGCCTTGGACGAGTACGGCGGCACCGCCGGCATGCTCACCATGGAAGATATTTTAGAGCAGATCGTTGGCGAGATCGGCGATGAATATGATGCGCTCCGCCCGGAGGACGTGCAGGAAATGCCAGACGGCAGTCAGATCGTGTCCGGCCGCGTTTCACTCGATGAGATCAACGAGCGCTTCGGCCTCGATTTGGCCTCTGACCTTGTGGAGAGCATTGGCGGACATTTGAGCGAGATTGCCGGGCACATTCCGGCAAAGGGCGAAAGCTTCGACCTGGGCGGCTGGCGCTTTCAGATTTACGAAGCCGACGCGAAGCACATTGAAAGCCTGCGCGTGCTGCGCGCGGAATAGGACAGCCTGACTTGTTGCTGAATCCGCTGATTTGGGCCGTCTTCGCCGCTCTGGGCGCGCTGCTCGGGTACTCAAGCCCCTGGACGCAGTTTCCTGCGGCAGTGCTGCTGTTGCCCTTTGGAATCATGCTTTTGGGGGTGGCGGCGCCATCGTTCAAGCTTGCCTTTAAATATGCGTGGCAAGCGGGCTCCCTGGCCTCTCTGGTCACCTTGTACTGGGTCTTTTGGCCCATTGAGCACTTTGGAGACATCCATTGGGCCCTGGCGCTGCCTGTGCCGGTCCTGCTGTCCATGGCCATGGGCTGCTATTATGGCCTCTTGGGCGTTGCGGCCAGGCTGTCCAACCGCCTTCACCCCGTTCTGGCCACGCTCTTCCTTGGTCTGGCCTGGACGGCGATGGAACTGGCCCAGGCATCTTTGTTGTCCGGCTTCTCCTGGCTTACGCTTTCATCTGCCTTTGTGGCGTGGCCCATTGTGGTGCAGGCGGCCTCTTACGTCGGCGCGTACGGCTTGTCCGGCCTCATCGCCATGGCGGTTGCAGGTATAGTGCTCAGCGGCCGCCACAAGGCTTGCCTTTTGATTTCCCTGGCCACAACCGCCTGCGTGCTTGGCTTCGGCTGGCAGCGCCTTGCAAATTACGCCGAGACCACACCGGCTCATAGCGTTGCCTTGGTGCAGGGCAACATAGACCAAAGCATCAAGTGGGACCCGGAGTATCAGCAGGCCACGGTGCAGAAATATCTGCGCCTGAGCAGGCAAATCGTGGACTCGGCCGATCCGGAGCTCATTGTCTGGCCGGAAACCGCCATGCCGTTCTATTTTCAGGATATCTCGCCGCTTCGCACGCCAGTTCTCGACTTCGTCCGCACAGGCAAGGCTGCCTTGGTGCTCGGCTCGCCCGCGTATCAACCCACAGAGGGCCCGCACTCGTTCATCCTGTACAACCGGGCCTTCCTGCTGGATAACCGCAGCAAGACGCCCTCCTGGTACGACAAGGAGCATCTGGTGCCTTTTGGCGAGTACATGCCGCTGGCGGACTTCCTGCCCTTGCAGAAGCTCGTTTCAGGCGTGGGTGACTTTGTGCCCGGCAAGAATGAGCATGCCCTGAAATCCGGCGATCTTGCCCTGGGCGTGCTGGTTTGCTATGAAGCCATCTTTGCGGGGCTGGCGCAAGATCGTGTGAGCCAAGGCGCGAGTCTGCTCGTCAACATCAGCAATGACGCCTGGTTTGGAAACACGAGCGCCCCGCATCAGCACTTGCAATTGACGGCGCTTCGGGCCATTGAGCAAGGCCGTTACGTGGTGCGCAGCACAAACACCGGCATTTCTGCCTTCATCGACCCGCTGGGGCGCATCAAGATCGCCGGGCCGCAATTTCAGGAGCTCGCCGCCGCTGGCATGGTTCATCCGCACGCTGAGTTCACGGTCTTCCATCGCGGCTATGATTATCTGCTTATGGGCTTCGGCCTGCTGTCGGCAGTCTTCATTATTCTGATCATCATGGGCGGACGCAAGTCTTCCTCAAAACTTAGCCAGCTGTAAGCTGGCGGCACAAACACAAACATGCTGCAATTCGCCGATCTCAAAACGCAGGGCCAGTCTCTGCTGGAACAGTTCCAAACTCTTTGGGGGCGGCTTTGACTCTGCCGAGTCACAGGAGCGCCTGAAGGAAATCGAAGCCCAACTTTCCAAGCCCGGCGCCTGGGACAAGCCTGAGGAATTGACTCCGGTTCTGCGCGAAAAGAGCGCGCTGGAGTTCCGCCTGAGCATGTACGACGGCCTCTCGCAAGCCAAGAGCAATGTTGACGAATGGCTGGAGCTTGCCCAAGAGGATCAGGGGCAGGACGCGTTCGAGGCCCTGGCGGAGAACTTGGGCGAACTCCAGAAGCGTCTCGTTGAAACCGAACTCGCCACCCTTCTGAACGGCCCGGACGACAACAGCCCGGCCATTTTGGAGATCCACCCAGGCGCTGGCGGCGTGGACGCCCAGGACTGGGCGGAGATGCTTTTGCGCATGTATCTGCGCTGGGCGGAGTCACGCGGGTTTCAGGTCACGGAGCTGGACCGGCTCTACGGCGAAGAGGCGGGAATCAAAAGCGTCACCCTGCAGATAACCGGTTCTTACGCTTACGGCCTGCTCAAGGGCGAGGCGGGCATCCACCGGCTTATCCGCATCTCTCCCTTTGATGCCTCCGGCCGCAGACACACGGCCTTCGCCTCCGTCGACGTGTACCCGGACATCGACACGAACATCGAAATCGATGTACGAGACGAGGATCTGCGCATCGACGTGTTCCGCGCCAGCGGCCCTGGCGGCCAGCATGTGAACCGCACCAACTCCGCCGTGCGCATCACGCACCTGCCCACCAACATTGTGGTACAATGCCAGAATGAAAAGTCGCAGCTCAAAAACAAGATTTTTGCCATGAAGGTTCTGAAGGCCAGGCTTTACGAACGCGAGCTGAAAGAGCTGGAGGCCAGCAAGAAGGCGGATTACTCCACTAAGGACGCCATCGCCTTTGGCAGCCAGATCCGCACCTACACGCTGCAGCCTTACCGGCTGGTGAAGGACCATCGCAGCAGCTTTGAGGACAGCGGCGTAGATGCGGTGCTGGATGGCAAGCTGGACGAGTTCCTTCGCGCCACCCTGCTCCACGTCCACGGAGAAAGGAAATCCGGCAATGGCTGATACCGATCTGCTTCGCCAGTTGTCTTTCATAGAGGCAGCCTGTTGCGAGGATGAATCGCACACCGGCTCGGGATCGTATTGCCTCATCCGCGTTTTCAAGGGGCTCGATGACGAAACATGGCGCAGCATCAGGGCGGATCTCGACATGAACGAATGGCGCGCAGCCTCGCTCTCCGACCTGGCGCAAGATATGGGCGAAATCGTTCGCGAGGCCTCCGACGCCCTGCTGCATCAATTCCTCGTTTGCGAGATGGAGCGCGCCCGGCTTTGCCAGCAACCCTTGGCCCTGGCGCTCATCGAGCCCGAAGTCGAGGATGCTCTGGAAATAGTTTTTGACCTCGCACGCGCCCAACTGCGCAGTTTTGATCATGCCACCAGACTGAGCGCCGGCCAAGTGGCGGTCGTGCTTTCCGGCACGCCGCTCGCCGCAGCGGAGCGCCTGCTCGGCGCCATGCTGCGGCGCATCCGCCAGGTCAGCGAACCGAGCCTGGTGTGTTCGGCGGGACTTGTGGGCTATGGCGGCTTAGTCGATCTCAAGACGGGCGCACTCATCGAGCGCGCGGAAGAAGCACTGGCCGAGGCGCGGCGCATGGGCGGCAACAGGCTTGAAGTCGCTCCCAGTGCGGACGCTGTTTTGGCCTCGCGGGAGACTCTGGTGCACGCCAGAGAGAAACATTTCCTCTTCACCGGCAAGAACTTGCATGAGTAACAGGGACAGAGAACGCATGAACGTCATCAATCCCGGCAAGACCGTCAGCCTCTGCATCATGAGCGGCAAAGGCGGCGTGGGCAAAACCAATCTTTCGCTGAACCTCGGTTTCGCCCTGCGCGACCAGGGGCACAAGCTGCTGCTCATGGACTGCGACCTGGGGCTGGCCAACCTCGACGTGCTGTTAGGGCTTGCTCCTGAAAAAAACATGCAGGACATGTTGGCTGGAACCGCGCATGTTTCCGAGGTGGTGCAGACCATTGAGCCCGGCTTGGACATCCTGCCTGCCGCCAGCGGCGTGCCGGAAATGGTCGAAATGGACCAGAACCAGCAAGGCGCTCTCTTCGACAAGTTGAACGACCTTGTGTCGAGCTATGAATTTCTTGTGCTGGACCTGGGCGCGGGCATCAGCACCACGGTGCTTTCACTGGCGCGCATGGCGCAGATGCGCGTTGTGCTGGTGACCCCGGAGCCGACGTCGCTTACCGACGGCTACGCCATTATCAAGGTGCTGAACGCCCGCTTCGGCGTGCGCGACTTTTTGATCGTGGTGAACCAGGCAACGGCAAAGGAAGCAAAGGAAACTTTCGAGCGCCTCAACCTCGCGTGCAAAAATTTTCTTGGGTTCGAGCTTGTAAACCTGGGACATGTGCGGCTGGACCGCACCATGACGCAGGCTGTCATCAACCAAACCCCGCTTGCCAGATACGCCCCAGAATGCCCGGCCATCAAGGATATTGCCGTTCTTGCGGGGCGTGTTGCGCGCTACCGCGAGGAGAATATTGAGGCCATTGCCGGGCGCATGGCGCTGAAGCAAATTCTTTCTTCCCCAACCTAACGAAACCCTTGACGGAATAGGTGCTTTTTCGGCATATGTTGATTAGATGCTGCCAAGTACCCCCCATCTTTGTGGCGGCGTGATGACACGAACTGCCCAACTTAACGGAGCGGTCAATGAACAAGAGTGAACTGATCAAAGCGCTGGCGGACGAAAAGAAGCTGCACATTGACGATGCCACCAAGGTGGTCAGTGCCTTTTTTGACTCCATCAAAGACGCCCTGGTTGCTGGCGACAGGGTCGAGATTCGTGGCTTCGGAAGTTTCAAGGTGAAAGACTACGAGGGCTACACCGGCCGCAATCCCAAAACGGGAACCGTGGTCGAGGTGCATCCCAAGCGCTTGCCCTTCTTCCGCCCCGGCAAGGAACTCAAGGAATTCATCAACGATTAATGCCACGCATTCTTCTCCTGATCCTGACATTGATTCTGGGGCTTGCATCGCAGGCCATAGCGGGTGAGCCTCGGCTCACCCTGCTTTTTTGCGCCAACACCGAAGGAGAAGTCCGCCCCTGCCCCTCTTGAGGGGGGAAAACAGTTGGAGGACTGGCCCGGCGGGTCAGCGCGCAAAAAGCCCTCAAGAATGGGGCAACCAGAGAAGCGCCGGCCTATTTTCTGGCCGGGGGCTATGAGTTTACCCGCGACCTGCCCGCCAATCCGCCATCCAAGAAGCGGCTGGAATTCATGGCCAGGGCCTTGGACCTGCTGCGGCACGATCTGGTCTTCGTCACTCCGGCAGAACGGGGCTCTCTTTCCAAAGCGGGCATCAAGCCGCGCCCATACTGGAAAGGCGGCGATCGCTTGGAGCAGCACATTCTCCATGGCGAAGGCGGTCCGAAGGTAGGTGTCATCCTCCTGCCTCCGGTGGCCTACAGCGCCCCGGCCGTGCCGGAAAATCTCATCCACCAGATGGAGAACGCCGTGCGCAAGCTGCGCGGTTCAGCCAAGCTGGTGGTGGTCATGAGCCCCTGGGGATACACGAAGGAGCTGGAGCTGCTCAGCAAAGCCGACAAGAGTGCCCTGCCGGACATCCTTCTTGGCTCAGGTCCCGGAATCGGCCTTGTGGGAACTTTGGCCGCGGATGGGAAAACAGCGTGGCTGCGGTCATTCACCGAGGGCAAGTCCATACTTCGCGTGGAAGTTCTGGCTTGGCCGGAGCACAATTCCACTTTTAAATGGACGGAAGAGAAAAATATTCGTATGAGCCTTTTCGGGCTCACTGATCAGTATCAGGAAGACCCGCAGTTGCTGACAATCATGCAGCACATGGGCACCGATTAGAAGGAGGATTGAATGAGCTTTCGCGGCGCGTTTACCGCACTGGTGACGCCGTTCAAAAACGGCGCCGTGGACGAGGAGGCTTACAGAGCCTTCATCGAATGGCAGATTGAACAAGGCATCGACGGTGTTGTGCCCTGCGGCACCACTGGCGAAGCGGCCACCCTCTCCCATGCGGAGCAGGGGCAGGTCATTAAAATCTGCGTGGACCAGGTCAAGGGCCGCGTGCCTGTCATCGCCGGGGCCGGGTCCAACAATACGCGCGAGGCCATTGAGCTGGTGGCCATGGCCAAAGAGGCCGGAGCAGACGCCGCCCTGCTCATCACTCCGTATTACAACAAACCCACGCCCGACGGCCTGGTGGCCCATTTCAAGGCCATCGCCGCCGAGGCTTCCATGCCCTATGTGGTGTACAACGTGCCGGGCCGCACCGGGTTGAACCTGCTGCCCAAGACCCTGGCGCGCATTGCCAAGGCAGTGCCGGAAGTCATCGGCTGCAAGGAAGCCACAGGCGATCTGAAGCAGGGCACGGAGGTCATCGAGGCCCTGGGCAAGAACTTCATGGTTCTTTCCGGCGACGACTACACCGTTCTGCCGCTTCTTTCCGTGGGCGGCGCAGGCGTCATCTCCGTCACATCGAACATTCTGCCCGCCAAGATGTCCGGCATGTGCCAGGCGTTCTTCAAGGGCGACATCGCCCGCGCGCAGGCCTTGAATCTTGAGCTCATGCCGCTGAACCGCGCCATGTTCCTGGAGACGAACCCCATCCCGGTCAAGACCGCCCTCCACCTGATGGGCAAGATGCCGCTGGAGTTCCGCCTTCCTTTGGTTCCGCTGGAACCTGCCCACGCCGACCAGTTGAAGCAGGCCTTGAGCGCAGGCTCAGTCATCTAACCTGCTCTGCCCTACCTGATGAGTTAAAGCCCTGGCCGAAAGACCAGGGCTTTTTTATTGCCGCGGAGGCAAGGTGATTCCAGCAATGAGGCGCCTCGCTATGGGGAGCATCAACAGCATCACGGGATAGGCGATCGCCCAGGAGATCATCCATGATAAGGGCCACGTGTCCCAAAAGGCGGAGGAATCGACAGCGCGCAAGGTGGCAATGGCCGAGACGAGGCACGTCATGCAGCAGGAGACGAGAAGCGGCACGACGGCAGGGGCGCATTTTTCTGGCAGACATTTCATCATAGACAAGTATTTGAATCAAAGCGGTGCTGTCAATCTCATCAGCCCGGCTGCAGCGGCACAAAAAAAGCGGGCCCCCGAAGGAGCCCGCCGAATGCGTCGTATTGCTGGAAGGATTAGGCGAAGGCCTTTTCCATGGGAGGAACGACCTGCTTTTTGCGGCTCATGCAGCCGTCAACCCACATGGAGTTGAGCGCGCCACCGACCTTGCCGCCGAAAGCCTTCTCGATCATGGAGGCGTCGTCGGAGACCACGAGGATCTCGGAGCCTTCCTTCATGATGTCGGTGAGGAGCAGCAGAACGGTGTGACGGCCGTCGTTCTTCAGCTTCTTGCACTCTTCAACGAGCGCGGGCTTGATCTTGTCGAGCAGGGTGAGGTCAAGAACCTCGACCTGGCCGATGCCGACCTTCTTGCCGCCCATGTTGAAGTCCTTGTAGTCGCGGTTCATCAGGTCAACGGCGGGGATACCCTCGACGGAGCCCTTGATCTTCAGCATTTCCATGCCCAGGGCCTTGTAGTCGGCCACGCCGGCGATCTTGGCCAAAGCTTCACAAGCGGCCTTGTCAGCGTCGGTGCAGGTGGGGGACTTGAACAGAACGGTGTCGTTCAGGATGGCGCAAAGCAGCGCGCCGGCGATGCCCTTGGGGATCGCGATGCTGTAGAAATCGTACATGGCCTTGATGACCGTGCCGGAGCAGCCCACGGGCATGACCCACATTTCAAGCGGATTGGGGGTGGTCACGTCGCCCAGCTTGTGGTGGTCAACGATGCACACGACCTTGCCCTTGTCCAGGTTGTCCAGGGCCTGAGCCAGATCAGAGTGGTCGACCAGGGCAACGTCCTTGCCGGTGGCGTCGGTTTCAATGGCGGGAGCGGCCAAGCCGAACTTTTTCAGCACAAAGGCGGCGTCCGGGGTGGCAGGACCCTGAGCGACAGGGGTGGCTTCCATGCCGCGCTTGCTCAGCAGGTCGGCAACGGCGATGGCAGCGGTGATGGAGTCGCAATCGGGATTTTTGTGACCGCAAACGATAATAGCCATGTAAAGTCCTCCTCAAAATTATGTGTATTCCACGAAAGGTCCATTCGTCACGGACGATTGTTCCATTTATCACAAGACATGGGCTTTGCCAAGTCAGAAGATGCCAATGAAGCGTAAAATCCCAAAGACGACAGCGCCGACAGCAACGGAAACATACAGGCTGCGCAGGCGCAATGCCAGCATTCCGCCAACGCTAGCAGCGATGAGCAGATTTGCCCACGAAAGCTTGACCGAGGCGAGAAGCGGCCCGTAATGGCTTAGGGCAAGCTTGGTCAGCATGGCTAAAACGCCCGCCCCCACCAGAAAGAACAGCCAATTGGCGAAAATTTTGCTGACAAGGCTGCCAAGAAGCAGCCTGCCCGGAACGTTTACATCCAGCGGCTTGCGCACCCATTGCAAGACCCCGCCGTACGAGCGGTTGAGCCTGTCGCGCATGACGCGTTCGAGCTTTGCGCCAAGCCAGGCCATGGGCAAGCCGAAAAGAAGGGGCAAAGTGATGAGGGGGAGCGAATTAAGGCCGCAATAGCTGCTGATGGCCAACGCCGTGAAGCAGGCCGCGGTCATGTGGGGCGGGATAAATGTGCCGACGGGGATGAAGTCGAGCCAGAGCAGCTCATAGAAAATGGCTATAAAAAGACTGGATTCAAGGTCGCCGACAAAGAGCCCCCAAAAGAGCCCTATCACCAGCGGACGTTCAATGAGCCCGAGGCTTACCGAAAAACGGAACAGGGAGAACAGCGCAAAAAAAAACCAACCGTGGCAAACCACACAGGGCCGGTCATGCTCGCTTCCATCATGCGAACCTCACGGTGACGGGATCGTTTGGCACACAGCGAAAATCCAATTCCACGCCCTGCTCCAGCAAGAAATGCAGGCAGGCCTCGTCCTCTGGCCCGAGCGAGACGCTGGGCGAAAGCTGACGCTTGCCCGTGGAGTAATGCAGGTTGCCCACATTGAGCACAGGCAACCGCAAACCTTTTTCAAAGGCTCGGCGGACGTCGAGGCAGGTGGAGAACAAGAGCAGCGTGTTCTCCCGCCCGGAGCTGGCAAGCCGGGGATCACCCGGCAATTCATCAATGGTGAGAAATGCGCTTTCAACGGCCCTTGGGATGGCTAGGGACATGATCTCCTGCTGGAGTTCGTCCCGCGCCAAATCGTCGTTGCCCACAAGAATATTGTGGGCTCCAATGTATGGCACCCATGCTTCCACCACCTGTCCGTGGATGAGTCGGTTATCCACTCGCACCCAAAACACTTATGCCGTGCTCCTACGATTTTTTGCGCAGCATTTCGCCTGGCACCACAATGCCCTGCAGCCCTGCCGTCTTGGCTTGCGCCGCCAGTTCGGCAAGAGGGACAGTGCGTCCTTGCAGCACTTTGAGCAGCATGGGCAGGTTCACCCCAGCCACCACTTCTATATTGCCCAGTTTGCGCAGGGAAAGGCTCAAGGTGGTCGGCGTCCCGCCAAAAAGGTCCGTCAGCACAAGGACGCCCAGGCCATGCTCCAGCCGGGAAAGCGCTGCCTTGAGCTCGGCGATGAGTTCGTCCACCCCGCGGGAGACGAGCACGCTCACAGATTCCGTTCCTTCTTGAGGACCGACGATCATCTGCCCGGCTTCGAGCAAAGCGGCTCCAAACGCCCCATGGGTGACCACGAGCACGCCAACCTGCTTTACGCCCGTCTGTTCGCTTGTCTCAGACATTGTCTCGCCTGCGTGCGCGCAAAACGCGCACAAGTTCTGGCACGAACCGGTTAACCCAGATCGAAGTGCCGGTGCTCCAGGGTTACGGAATAGCCCGCATCGCGCAAGGTGGCGAACAAAAGTTCGCTCATGGCCACGGACCGGTGGCGGCCGCCGGTGCAGCCAATGGCCACGGCGATGCGGTAACGCCCTTCCGCAGCATAGAGTGGAAGAAGATACTGAAGAAAATCGAGCAGCTTTTGCTTAAAGGACAAGCCCGGCTCACCCTTCAGCACATACTCGGCCACGGCCGCATCCTTGCCTGACAAAGGCCGCAGCTCCGGCACGAAATACGGATTGGGCAAAAAACGCAGGTCAAAGACGAGATCGGCCTCGGCCGGGACGCCGTATTTGAAGCCGAAAGAGATGACATGCACGCGCATGCCGTGCCCGGCCTGGTTCTTGGACATGAAGCGCTCTTGAATCATGCGTCGCAAATCGTGAACAGAGTATTCGCTGGTATCAAGGACAAGTTCGGCATCTTTGCGCAACGGCGCGAGCATTGCCCGCTCTTTCACCAATGCCTGCTCCAGCCCGCGTTCTCCGCTTTCCAGCGGGTGCGGGCGGCGCGTTGTCGCGTAGCGGCGCATGATGACAGCCGCCTTGGCCTCCACGAAAAGCACACGGACAAAAACGCCTTTGGAAGAAAGCTCTTGGACCGCATCGTTCCATTGGTCCAGAAAGTCATGCTGCCGCAGGTCCATGCCCAGGGCCAAGCCTCTGTGCGTGGAATCCTTGCCCAAGAACAACGAAACAAGCTTGGGCAGCATGGAGACGGGCAAGCCGTCGACGCAAAAATACCCCAAGTCTTCAAAGACATTGAGCGCGGTACTTTTCCCGGAGCCAGAGAGCCCGGTGACGACCACGACGGAAAGGGATTCCTGGGGAGCCTGCGCCACGTGCCTGTCCTCTAGTAAGATTGCAGGAGCTTGAACAGCGCGTCGCGGTCAGGCGCGTCGAAGAAGTCCTTGCGGAAGGATTCGTCTTTGATGAGGCGCGAAATATGAGCGAGAATGCGCAGGTGTATTCCGGTCATCTGCTCCGGCGCCAGCACCAGGAAAAAGATGGTGCAGGGCTTGAAGTCCAGCGCTTCAAAGTCCACGCCCATCTTGCTGCGGGCAACAAGCACGATGATGTTCTCCAGCGCCGGCAGTTTCCCGTGTGGAATGGCGACGCCGTCCCCAATGCCAGTGGTGCCGAGCCCCTCCCGGTCAAGCAGGACCGAGAGGGCCAGCTCGGCGTCCAAATGGGGATGGCGGGCAGCAATAGCGCCCGTCATCTCCCGCAACACCGCAGGCTTGGTGGTCGAGACAAGCTCGGGCAGCACCAGGTCCCGGTCAAGATACTCGTCAAGACGCATCGTTAGTTTCCAGGGTCGATGAGACCGAAGTCTCCGTTCTTGGAGCGGTAAATCACATTGACGCGCGAGGTGTCCGCATTGCGGAACACGAGAAACTCGTACTTCAGGCTCTCAAGCTGCATGGCCGCCTCGTCGACGCTCATGGGCTTGGGCTCGAAGTTGTCAGTTTCCTTGATCGTCGGCGTACGCCCGCCAGGCTCGTCGCTGAAGCTGATGACATCCATGCGGGCAGCCCTGGGCGTGCCGCCGCGGCGGCGCTCCTTGTGGCGCTCGCGCATGCGCTTCAGCTGTGCTTCAAGCTTGTCCAGCACCTGGTCGATGGTGGCGTACATATCCTCGGATTCTTCATAGGCAGAGATGTGCAGGTTGTCCGAAAGCAGGACAACATCGGCCTTGTGGCGGAACTTCTCCACGGAAAGGCTGATCTGCAGCTCCGTCTCAACGGTATCGCCGATGAACTTGCCCATCTTCTCGAAACGGGAAGAGGCATATTCCTTCAAGTGGTCAGAAGGCTCGAAATTCTTGAAGGCGAAAGAAATGTTCATGCAATACCTCCGTGAGGCTTGTTGGCGGGCGACGCCTGTTTAAAAAACCTGCTTGCGCTTGGAGGAGGACTCGATGCTCATGGCGGTGCGGTATTTGGCTACGGTGCGCCGCGCGATGTTCACCTCCAACTTCTGCTTGAGGATCTCGCCTATCTGCTCGTCGCTGAGTGGTCTTTTGGGGTTCTCCTCGTTTATCAGCTGTTTAATGAGGGCCTTGACGGATTCGGAGCCGACCTGGGTTCCATCGTCAAGGTCGAGGGCGCTATTGAAAAAGAACTTCAGCTCAAAAATGCCGTGGGGCGTGGCCACATACTTGCTGGTGGTGATGCGGCTCACCGTGGACTCGTGCATGCCGATGTCCTCGGCCACTTCCTTCAGAATCAGCGGTTTGAGCTTGGTCACGCCAACCTCGAAAAAATCACGCTGGAACCGAACGATGCTCTCCATCACCTTGTACAAGGTCCGTTGCCGCTGGTAAAGGCTCTTCATAAGCCACTCAGCGCTGCGCACCTTGTCTTGGAAATAATCCTTTTCCGTCGAGGTCTTGGCCTTCAGATTCTCCACATAATAACTGTTGAGCTGGAGCCTGGGAAAGCCGTCCTCGTTCAGAACGATGACGAAGTCCTGGCCATGCTTGTACACAAACACGTCCGGGCTCACGAACTGCGGGTCGCTTGAGGAGAAATGCGCGCCTGGCATGGGCTCAAGGGTCTGGATGACGTCCAGGTATTCCTTCAGGTCTTCCATGCTGATGCGGAACTTCTTGGTGAGAGGCTTGTAGCGGTGCTTCTCCAGGTCCTCCAAATGCTCGCGCACAAGGGACACGAGGATGGGATCGCGGTCGTAGCCGAGGACCTCCATCTGCACCAAAAGGCATTCCTGCACGCTGCGCGCCGCCACACCTATTGGGTCAAGCCGCTGGATGCGCCGGATGACCGCCTCGACATCAGCCGGCTCGACATCAGGCACCTGCTCGCAGATCTCCTCGGCCGTGGCCTGAAGATATCCGCGGGAATCGAGGTTGCCGATGATGGTTTCGCCGATGCAGAGATCGCGTTCGGAAAAATTGGACAGGCGCATCTGCCAAGACAGATGGCCATCAAGATTTGGCTTTGAGGTCAGGCGGGCTTCGAAGGAGAGGCCCTCCTCCGGAATTTCGAGATCGCGGCCCATGGCCTGCTTGGTGACGCTCGAAAACTCGCCCAGGTAATTCTCCCAGTCGGCCGTGCGCATGAGGTCTTCTTCAGCGCGGCTTTCGGAGTCGGTGTGGGCGTGCTCGTAATCGTCTAGAGTATCTGTGGAGGGAGCGGTATCAACCACATCAGGGTCAAGCTCTTCCAGGAAAGGATTTTCCATCAGCTCTTGCTGAATGGTCTCCACAAGCTCCAGCCGAGAGAGCTGCAAAAGCTTGATGGCTTGCTGCAGCTGTGGCGTCATGACCAGCTGCTGCGTCAGCTTGAGTTGTTGGCGAAGCTCAAGACCCATAGTCGATAACTGCTGCCTCCGTCGAAACAGGCGTGCAAGACGCCGAAATTTTACTTACCCCAGGCGGGCTTTTGCATGTTCAGGGTGCCACAGGCGGAAGGTCTGTGCAAGATTTTTTTGATAACCCTGCAAATATACGCACTATTCCAATTCTGGGCGAGCACATGAAAAAAGTGTACCAACCTTCTGCTCTTGTGTAAATCCACAAAACTGAAGATAGGCACGATCAGCCAGCACAATCGTCCTGGAAATCGTGTTATTTCGATGAGTTTTGAAATCTAAAGGCTGAAGGACTCGCCCAGGTAGAGTTTTCGCGCCTTGCTGCTTTGGACGATTTCGGTCGGGCTGCCTTCAAGAATGACCATGCCCTCGTAAACCAGGTAGGCTCGATCGCAAATATTCAAGGTCTCGCGGACGTTATGGTCGGAAATGAGGATGCCGATGCCCATCGTCTTGAGCACGGAGATGATTTCCTGAATATCGATGACGGCGATGGGGTCGATGCCGGCAAAAGGCTCGTCGAGCAGAATGAACTTCGGGTTCAGGATGAGCGCGCGAGCGATTTCAAGCCGCCGACGTTCGCCGCCGGAAAGAAACATGGCGGGCTGATGCGCCAGTTTGGTGATGTTGAACATCTCCAGAAGCTCAACCGCCCTGTCCTCACGCTGGGCGCGGGTCATGGGCATTTGCTCAAGAATCACATCCAGGTTCTTGCGCACAGAAAGCTTTTTGAAAATGGAGCTTTCCTGCGGCAAATACGAAAGCCCGAGACGCGCGCGTTCATGCAGCGGTTTCTCGGTCACATCCTGACCGTCAAGCACGACTTTGCCCGTCGTGGGGTTCACAACTCCCACAAGCATATAGAAGGTGGTTGTTTTTCCCGCGCCATTTGGGCCAAGCAATCCCACAACCTCACGGTCGTGGATGGAGAGGTTGATATGGCGCACGACCTCGCGTTCGCCGTAGCGCTTGGAAAGATTGGTGGCGAGGAGTTCAGCCATGCTATTTCTTATCTCCCTTGGGCGAGAAGAAAATGGCCTCAACCCTGCGTTGGGTGCCGCTTAAAACCTCGCTGCGGTTTTCGTGCATGTAGAACTTAATCACGTCGCCGCGCACGGTGTTCTGGCCTTCGCGCAGGATAGGATTGCCCTCCATGCGCAAAACGCCATCGGCCACATAATAAATAAGTGTGCTGCAGGCGCCTTCGTTCTTGCCCGCAACGAGCCGAACGCTTCCTTCGGCAACAATGCGCTCAATCGTGTTGCCAAAGTCGCCGGGAGCTTTTTCCGCCCCACCCTTCTGGCCTTTCGGGTCCTTTTTCTTGTCCGCAAAAAACGCCGTGACCTTTGTGGCCCATATGGCCATATCCTTCTGCGTGCCGTGCACATTGCCCAGGAACACCACCGCGTTGTCATTCTGGCTGTACACCATCTTGTCGGAGGTGATGCGGACGGGATCCTGCGTTCCGCCGCTGGGAGCCTGCCCGGAAAGAAGGCTCGGATGTTCCTGAACCTCGCCTTTCAGCTCAGACGAGCCCGTAGTCTTGGGCTCGCTCTTACGAGGCTGTGGCTTGGCCTGCGCAACTGGCGTCTTGGCCTGCGCAAGGGGCGTCAACAGGCGCACCTCGGCGTAGCCGATGGCCTTGGTCAAATCCCGCTGCATTTCGGTCGTGTCAAAAAGCGCGCCCCAGCCATTCGGCTGCACAAAGTCAACGCGGACCTTGTCTCCGACCTTCATTGTGCGCACCAGAGGAGAAGCGGGGTCGGGCTTATGATAAACGCTGACAGGATGTTCCACAACGCGCACTTCTCCCCAGGTGGGAGCCTGCGCAAAGCCTTGCACAGAGCACAAGAAAAGACACACGGCTGCACATGCCGCACAAAGAAGGCGATTCTTGCGCTGCCGCACTATTTTTTCTCCTTCTTGAGGGAGTTCAGGCTGGCCGGAGTCAATTCCGCAGCAACCCCGCCAGCGGCGGTCAGTTCCTTGGTTTCCAAATTAATCTCCACCGTGGTGGCGTTAACGGAGAAATCAGGCCTTGTGACAACGACACGACCTTTGAAGTACGCTTTTTTCATGGCCCCGATGTAGTCAAAAACATCAGAGGTCAGGGCGAAAGCGCCGAAACGGCCGGCGATGTTGTCGCGCAAGGTTACAGTGTTGCCCATCTGGTTTATCTCGCCCGTATCGGACTTGATGAACACTTCTTCACGCTCCGCGCCGATATAGGCGGAAAGCTGCGGCCGAATGACTTGGACAATGCGCTGGTCGAGACTGTACTCGGCGCTTTTGGCCCGCACGCGCCACAGCTCCTTGCCATCGCTGCCCTGCACCAGCTCAAGATCCTCGGCCTGCACTTGCGGCTCGGCCTTGGATTGCGCCGGATTAGCAGGGGTGCTGCGGGGTCCCCGCTGCTGGTTGACGACGAGCCCAATGGCCAGCCCCAGCAGAAAGATGACAACCACAATGACAAAAGGCTTGCGCATTCATCAGCTCCACTTCTCCCAGGCTGCTTGGTACTGACCGCGGCAGCGCAGGAGGAACATGACGGCCTCTCGGACCGCCCCCTGACCGCCAGAGAGCCGGGAGACCCACTTGGCCAAGGCAAGGATTTCTGGCTGTGCATTGGCCACGGCCATGGGCAGCCCCACAGCCTGCATGACGCCCGCATCAACCCAGTCATCGCCCAAATAGGCGACTTCAGGCCGCGCAAGCGCCAATCTTCCACATATCGCGTCCATCAAAGGCACCTTGTCCACGTGCCCGGCGTGATATTCAACAATGCCAAGCTCACGTACGCGCGCTTCCACCGCCCCATGGTTGAGGCCGGTGATCACCGCGACATTGAGCCCGAATGATTGTGCAAGTTTGATTCCAAGGCCGTCCTGCACGTTAAAGCGCTTGGTTACGTTCCCTTCATGGTCATAATACAGGCCGCCGTCCGTCAACACTCCGTCAACGTCAAGAATCAGGAGCTTGATCCCAGCACCAAGGGCTTCCGCCGTCTTATCCGGCACTGGGCACACTCCAGATCGCCAAAAGACGTTTGAGCAGCCCTTCAAGCTGCGACAAGGGCAGGCTGTTCGGCCCGTCGCAAAGGGCATGGTCCGGGTCCGGGTGGACCTCAAGGAACACGCCGTTGGCCCCGGCCGCCACGGCGGCGCTGGCGAGGGGAATGATGAACTCGCGCTGGCCGCCCGAGGTGCAGCCCTGCCCTCCTGGAAGCTGCACGGAATGCGTGGCGTCGAACACCACTGGCGCCCCGAAGCCGCGCATAAGGGGGATGCTGCGCATGTCGACCACAAGATTATTGTAGCCAAAACTCGCGCCGCGCTCCGTGAGCCACACGCGGCCATTTCCCGTGCTGCGCAGCTTCTCCGTGACGTTCTTCATGTCCCAGGGGGCGACAAACTGGCCCTTTTTCACGTTGACGATGCGCCCGGTCTCCGCCGCGGCGACCAGCAGATCTGTCTGGCGGCAGAGAAAGGCCGGAATCTGCAGCACATCGGCCACTTGCGCCACAGGCTCGGCCTGTTCCGGCAGGTGGATATCGGTCACGATGGGCAGGCCGGTGGTTTCGCGCACCTCTGCAAGCCAGGAAAGGCCCATGTCCATGCCTGGGCCGCGGAAGCTCGTCACCGAGGTCCGGTTGGCCTTGTCATACGAGCTCTTGAACACGATGGGCAGATCAAGGCGCTTCGATATGGCGGCGATCTCGCAGGCCACATCGAGCGCCAACTGACGGCTTTCCAGCACGCACGGGCCAGCAAGGATGAAAGGCCCTGTCAGGCTCTTGGCATAAAGGGCGGAGGAATCCTGCGCCATAATTATTTGCTCTTGGCGTATTTCACGGCCGCAGTAATGAACTCACGAAACAAGGGATGCGGCTTCATGGGACCGGATTTGAACTCCGGATGGAACTGGCAGCCCAGGAACCACGGATGCCCGGGAAGCTCCACAATCTCCACCAGCTCTTCGTCCGGGGAAAGGCCGGAAAGCACTAGCCCCTTCTGCTGCAACTGCTCGGCATACTTCTTGTTGAATTCGTAGCGGTGACGGTGGCGCTCCTCAATGCGGGGCTCGCCATAGGCTTCAAAGGCCTTGGTGTCCTTCACCAGCTTGCAGGGGTAGGATCCAAGGCGCATGGTGCCGCCCTTGTCAGAGGCCTCATTGCGCTTTTCCACTCTTTTTTTGCGGAAGTCGTACCATTCGGTCATCAGGTAGATGACCGGATCAGGCGTGAACTCGTCGAACTCCTGGGAGTTGGCTTTTTCAAGTCCCAGCACGTGGCGCGAGAACTCGATGACCGCGCACTGCATGCCCAAGCAAATGCCGAAGAACGGCACCTGCTTCTCGCGGGCGTACTGAATGGAAAGGATTTTGCCCTCAATGCCGCGCGAGCCGAAGCCCCCAGGCACCAGGATGGCGTCCAGCCCCTTCAAGCGCTTCTCAACATTTTTGGCCGTGATCTCCTCGGAATTCACGTACTCAAGGTCGAGCGCGACTTCGTTGGCGACGCCGCCGTGCACCAAAGCCTCGTGCAGGCTTTTGTACGCTTCCTTCAAATCAACGTACTTGCCCACAATGCCGACCTTGACCCGGCTTTTGGGGTTGGCGATGCGCCGATTCAGTTCCTTCCAGGAATCCAGCTCCGCATTCTTGGCAGGCAGCTTGAGCAGAATGGCGATCTTCTGGTCCACGCCCTCGCGGTAGTATTCAAGCGGCACCTCGTAGATGCTCTTCACATCGATGGCGGAGAACACGGCGTCGCGGTCGACGTCGCAGAACAGCGCGATCTTGGCCTTGAGCTCATCGGGCAGAGGCACTTCCGAGCGGCAAAGGATGATGTCCGGCTGGATGCCGATTGCGCGCAGCTCCTTGACGCTGTGCTGGGTGGGCTTGGTTTTGAGCTCGCCCGCGGCGCGCATGTACGGCACCAGAGTCAGGTGGATATACAGGACGTTTTCTTTGCCCAGGTCGTTTTTGAGCTGGCGGATGGCTTCGAGGAAGGGCAAGCCTTCGATGTCGCCGACCGTGCCGCCGATTTCGATGAGCGCGACGTCTTCGTCGTTTTGGGGCGCGTTCAAGACGGCCGCTTTGATCTCGTCGGTGATGTGCGGGATGACCTGCACGGTGCCGCCCAAATAGTCGCCGCGGCGTTCTTTGGTTATGACGTTGTTATAGATGCGGCCCGAGGTGAAGTTGTTCTCCTGGCCCATGTGGATGCCCAGGTAACGCTCGTAGTGTCCCAAATCCAGGTCGGTTTCGGCTCCGTCCTCGGTGACGTAGACCTCGCCATGCTGGAAGGGGTTCATGGTTCCAGGGTCCACGTTGATGTAGGGGTCAAGCTTCTGAATGGTGACCTTGAGGCCGCGCGCCTGCAAAAGCGCACCAATGGACGCCCCGGAAAGGCCTTTGCCTAGCGAGGACAGCACGCCGCCGGTGATGAAAATAAATTTGGTCTTCATGCAAACACCCCTTCTGCCTGCTTCAGGTTATCTTTTCCGCGTGTTGACGACTTAAGCCC
>Ga0209800_10001838_pt1 | contig 20315 bp, 19 predicted proteins | sample Higcelweek8metaG_FD_187174 | JGI IMG/M metagenome (GOLD analysis project Ga0209800, IMG submission 187174) | Freshwater pond sediment microbial communities from the University of Edinburgh, under environmental carbon perturbations - High... | ecosystem: Environmental > Aquatic > Freshwater >...
TTTCTAGAGGTTCGTCGCTCAAACGTCGGCGCCATTGACCTTTACGAAAAATTCGGCTTTATAAAGGTTGGCACGCGCAAGAATTATTACCCGGACAACCACGAGGACGCGTTGCTGTACCGGGTGGACCTGAGCTGTCCAGAAAACGGCCCGGCATGATCAAAACAAACCAAGGCGCGTTGCGTCACGGCACGGGAGTTCAGTCTATGAAGAAATTATTCGCCGCGAATTGGAAAATGCACAAGACCAGGAGCGAGTGCGCGCAAACGGCCCGAGAGCTGATTCGCCTGTGCGCTGCCGATTTGCCTGCGGACCGCGAAGTGCTGCTCATTGCGCCCTTTACCGCCCTTGCCGAAACGGGCGCGGCCCTGGCTGGTGACAGCCGTTTCGCCCTTGGCGCACAGAATTTTTACCCGGCCGCGCAAGGCGCCTTCACCGGGGAAATATCGCCCGCAATGCTGCGCGACTGTGGCGCGGCCTTTGCTCTGACCGGCCACTCCGAACGCCGCCACGTTCTTGGTGAGGACGACGCCTTTGTCGGCAGCAAGACCGCCTTCGGCCTCAGCTCCGGGCTTAAAGTGATTTTGTGCGTGGGCGAAAAGATTGAGGAGCGCAAGGCCGGCCAACTTGACGAAGTCTTGACCCGGCAGATTCGCGTCGGCCTGGCCGATGTGCCGCGCGATGCCGACCCGCAATCCCTTTGCGTCGCCTACGAACCGGTCTGGGCCATTGGCACCGGGCTTGTGGCTGGCCCAACGGAAGTCTTGGAAGCGCACGCCCTGGTGCGTCGGCTTCTGGTTGAAATTTTTGGCGACACAGGACGGCAAATCCGCATACTCTATGGAGGAAGCGTGAAACCGGACAACGCCGCGGAGATCATTGGCCTTGACAATGTTGACGGTGTGCTGGTAGGAGGCGCGAGCTTGAAGGCTGACGACTTCAGCCGCATCGTCCTGGCTTAAGGACGCACAGGCATCACGCGAGGAGAAAGCGTTGCAAACCCTTGTTCTGACCATTCATATTTTGACTTGCGTCTTTTTGATCGTGTTCGTGCTTTTGCAATCCGGACAGGAGGGCATGGGCGTGATCTTCGGCGGCGGCAGCGGTTCCGTTTTCGGCAGCACCGGGGCCGGTGGCCTTCTTGTGCGTACCACCGCAATCCTTGCCGCCATTTTTCTTATTACTTCTCTGGCTTATAATGTCTTGACAAAGCCTAGTGCTTTGGGTGATAGTACCTTGATGACGCAGGGCGCAGCAGGAATGGCTGCACCGGCCCCTGTGCAGGCTCCGGCGCCTGGCAGTGTTTCCTTCGAGGAGAAAGCGCTTCCCAAGCCAGCGGAGTCCACGGGAGAGACCAAGTAGAGTTCATTGCCGGGGTGGTGGAATTGGTAGACACGCTACTTTGAGGTGGTAGTGGGAGAAATCCTGTGGGGGTTCGAGTCCCCCCTTCGGCACCAAATGGATTTTCACAAAGAGATCGGCTTAGGCCGGTCTCTTTTTTTGTGGGGCATACGCAGCCGTTGTTTTGCGCATGCATCAGCGTGGCCGTCTCTTGACCTTCCCCGTGAGCCCGGCGGAAACAGGCCATTGCCGCACGTTTTTCTCGTCTTTCAGAGGGCTTCCAGGTCGACAAGGGGTGCAAGAGATGTTTCCTGGTTCGTCATCGACACGGCCTGGTTTCAGGTCCGTATTTGCTGGAACCCTTGTGTCATAGGCGCAGCTCTGGTATTGTCTGAACAACATTTCTGGCAATGACAGGCTTTTGCGCTGCAAACTTTCATTTTGTCAGCCACAGTTGGATCAATGTGCTGTGGCCCCTGTGGTTCGCTTGTCCCGCGGCTCTCTCTGGTCCGCCTGTCCCGAGGGCGAAAAATACGTATGCTGATCCGCAGGTGCCGTTTCTAAATGCCATTCTTGAACGATCACGCAAAGCACTCCGCTAATTTTCAATGCAGCCTATGGATTTTGAGGAGGCGGCATGACTCTGACCGTTGAGGCAAAGTTGCGTTTGTTCCGCACTATGCTGCGCATCCGCCGCGTGCAGGAGCGCATCGAATCCGAGTATCTGCTGGATGAGATGAAGACGCCGGTGCATCTGTGCATCGGGCAGGAGGCCATTGCCTCGGGCGTGTGCGCTGCCCTGCGCGACGATGACACGGTGAACAGCAACCACCGCGGGCACGGGCATTATTTGGCCAAGGGCGGCGACCTGAACGCCCTGCTTGCGGAACTATTCTGCAAGGCCACGGGATGCTCCAAGGGCTACGGCGGGTCCATGCATCTGGTGGACGCGGCGCACGGGAACATGGGCAGTTCAGCCATTGTCGGCGGCGGCATCCCCATCGGCACAGGGCAGGGGTTGGCGTTCCGGTTGCGCAAGCTTGATCGCGTGAGCACCGTTTTTTTTGGCGATGGCGCGGCAGACGAGGGCACGCTCTACGAGTCGCTGAATTTCGCCATGCTCAAGCGGCTGCCGGTGGTCTACGTTCTTGAAAACAATGGCTGGGCCGTGTGCTCGCCAACGTCCACCCGCCACTGCGCAGACAATGTCTTTCATAAAGGCGCCAACCCCGAGCTGTTGTTCACGGCGAAAATCGACGGGAACGACCCGGAGCTTGTGCTTGAGACCGCGCAGAAGGCCGTTGACCGGGCGCGCCTTGGGCAGGGGCCTTCGTTCATCGAGTGCGAAACCTACCGCATTCTCGGCCATGCAGGTTGCCAGCGGCAGGACCCCAAGGGCTACCGCGATGCGGCCGAGATAGAATCCTGGCGTGCGCGCTGCCCCGTCGGCAGATATCAGCAGCTGCTTCTGGCTGAAGGCGTGCTGGACGCACACATGCTGGCGGCGCTTGAGGCCGAACTGGCCGCAGAAATCGATGCGGGCTTCGCCTTTGCGCGCACAAGCCCCCTGCCAACGGCCGCGGCCGTCCACCTGAACCTGTTCTGCGAGTAGCCAATGCCCTGGTCGCGCATCAAGCCGGACACCAACGAGCCGAACTTTTTATCCGACTCCCTGACCGATGACCACAGCGGACGGCGCATTTCCTACGCCGAGGCCGTCAACGAGGCGCTGTCACAGGCCCTGGCTCTGGATTCGCGCGTCTTCGTCATGGGGCAGGGCGTGGATGACCCGGCGGGCATGTTCGGTGCGACGCGGGGCCTGCATCTGCGCTACGGCCATGAACGCGTTTTCGACACGCCCCTGGCCGAGACGGCGCTCTCCGGCGTGGCCGTTGGCGCGGCGCTGGGGGGCATGCGCCCTGTGTATTTCCACAACCGCCCGGACTTCCTGCTTTTGGCGATGGATCAGTTGGTGAATCATGCGGCCAAATGGCACTACATGTTCGGCGGTGCGGCCTGCGTGCCGCTGGTGTTCTGGGCCTGCATAGGCCGGGGGTGGGGTTCCGGGGCGCAGCATTCACAAGCCTTGCAGGGACTTTTCAACCACGTGCCGGGCCTCAAGCTTCTTATGCCCGCAACCTGCCATGACGCCAAAGGGCTCATGCTGGCGGCAATCGCCGACAACAACCCCGTGCTGATCCTCGACCATCGCATGAACTTCAAGCAGCGTGGACTCGTGCCGGAAGCTCCCTACACCGTGCCCATCGGCAAGGGGGTCATCCGCCGGTGCGGGCGCGACGTGACAGTGGTGGCGGTTTCGCACCTCGTGGCGGAGGCCTACGCCGCCGCCCAGGAACTGGCCTCGGAGGAGGGCATTGAGGCCGAGATAGTCGACCCGCGCACTCTGCGGCCGCTGGATGAAGAACTAATCCTTTCCTCGGTGGCGCGCACGGGCAGGCTGGTGGTGACGGACACCGGCTGGAAGACCGGCGGCGTCACGGCGGAAATCGGCGCCCTGGTCGCGGAGAAAGGCTTCGCCTCGCTCAAGGCCGGCATTGTGCGCGTGGCCAACCCGGACCTGCCCACGCCCAGCGGCTATACCCTGGAGCGGGCCTACTACATCGGCAAAGACGACATCAAGGCGGGCATTTTGAAGGCGGTGCGCGGGTGATGAACAAAGAGGCGAAATGCCCTGTCCCGCGCTTGCGCTTCACGTGTCATTTGCGCCTGCAACGGCAAACCGCTCAGAGGTCATGATGGCTTTCAATTGGCCGCTTATGGAAGACAACATCACGCGTGAGGATCTGGACGCGCTCATCCTGTTTTTGCAGGGCATGCCCAGGCTTACCCAGTCGGAAAACGTGCGCGCGTTTGAGCGCGAGTGGTCCGAGTGGCTCGGCGTGAAGCACAGCGTGTTCGTGAATTCCGGCGCCTCGGCCAACCTTGTCACCCTGGGCGCGCTAAAGCACCTGTACGGCGGGGGCGAGGTCATAGTGCCCCCGCTGACCTGGGTTTCGGACATCGCCTCGGTGCTGCAGCACGGCTTCACCCCGGTCTTTGTGGACATCAACCCGAAAAATCTGTGCATGGCCGAGGAACAGGTCCTCGCCAAGCTGACCAAAAGGACTCGGGCCGTGTTCCTCACCCACGTGCAGGGCTTCAACGGCCTTTCGGACAGGCTGCTCAGCGAACTTGCGCGCCGGAACATCCCGCTCCTCGAGGACGTGTGCGAGTCGCACGGGGCCACCTTCAAGGACAGGCGCCTGGGTTCCTTCGGCTTGGCCTCGAACTTCTCCTTTTATTTCGCTCACCACATGAGCACCGTCGAGGGCGGCATGGTCTGCACCAACGATGATGCCTTTTCCGACGCCATCCGCATGTTCCGCTCCCACGGCATGGTGCGCGAGGCTGAAAACGCCGAAACCAGGGCGCGCTATGCGCAGGAGAATCCGGAACTCTCGCCGGACTTCATCTTCGCCTTTCCGGCCTTCAACGTGCGTTCGACCGAGATCAACGCCGTGCTCGGCCGCAGCCAGTTGAAGCGCCTGGACGCCAGCAACCAGCGCCGACGCGAGAACTTCGAGCTCTTCCTGAGGTTGATCGACCCGGACAAGTACCGCACGGACTTCGACCTGGAAGGCAGTTGCAACTACGCCTTCAACCTGGTGCTGAAACGACCCGACGTGGCCTTGCGCGCACGGCTGGAGCGGCAGATGCGTGAGCATGGCATCGAGTTCCGGCGGGGGAGCGCGGGCGGCGGCAATCAACTGCGCCAGCCCTACCTGCAGGGCATTGTGCCGCAGGGCGAATACGCGCACTACCCTGAGGTCGAGCATATCCATTTCTTCGCCTATTACATCGGCAACTATCCGGATCTTTCAGCCGAGCGCATCGTGGAACTCTGCGGCGTGTTGAACGCTGTGGAAGGGTAGGGCGGCATGTCGCGCCAGCTCGACATCCTGTTCATCAAGCCCGGCAGCCAGAAACAGCTTTACGGCACCCTTTCGGACTATGCGCTCACCGCCGTCGAGCCGCCCTTGTGGGCGGGCATCCTGGCCGGATATCTGCGCAGCCAGGGTTACGGCGCAGCCATTCTGGACGCCGAGGCCGAGGGGCTTTCCTGGGAACAGGCGGCGGCCGAGGCTGTTGCGCGCGGCGCACTTTTGACCGTGGTCATGGTCTCCGGGCACAACCCATCCGCCTCCACCATGAACATGAGCGGTGCCGGCGCCATCGCAAAGACCATCAAACAGCTTGCCCCGAAACTGCCCCTGGCCCTGACCGGCCTGCACGTGAGCGCCCTGCCGGAGCGTTCCCTGCGCGAGACGGCGGTGGACTTCGTCATCCAAGGCGAGGGGCTGCGCACCCTGCCGCCGCTTATCGAGGCGCTGAAGGTCAACGCGGACGCCTTCAACGCAATTCCCGGCCTGTGGTGGCGCAGCAATGGCGAGGTCGTGCCAGGCAAGATGCCGAAAATGTGGGACGATCTGGATACGTTGCCAACGTCGGCCTGGGATCTTCTTCCCATGGGGCGTTATCGCGCGCACAACTGGCATTGTTTCGACGACGTGACCCGCAGGCAACCGTATGCAACGCTGTACACCAGCCTGGGCTGTCCCTACAAATGCTCGTTCTGCTGCATCAATGCGTTGTTCGGCGAACACCGCCTGCGCACACGCGGCGTGGATTCCGTGCTGGCCGAGATAGACTTGCTGGTGAACACCTTCGGCGTGCGCAACATCAAGATCATGGACGAGCTTTTCGCCGTGAACGAAAAGCGCACCCTGGCCCTGTGCGAGGGCATTGCCAGCCGGGGCTATGACCTGAACATGTGGGCCTACGCCCGGGTGAACACCGTCACCGAGCCGATGCTCGCGGCCATGAAAGGCGCAGGCATCAACTGGGTAGCCTACGGGTTCGAGTCGGGCAGCAAGCGCGTCATCGAGGACGTGGCCAAAGACTACAAGCTGGATCAAGTGCTGCGCGTGGTGGAGATGACCTACGCCCAGGACCAGCACATCTGCGCGAATTTCATCTTCGGACTGCCGGAAGACGACTATGACTCCATGCAGGAAACCAATGTGCTGATGCAGGAAATCAATGCGGAGTGGGCCAACATCTATTCCGCCATGGCCTATCCTGGATCGAAGCTTTATGCGGACGCAGTTGCTTCCGGCGCTTTGCTGCCAACGACGTGGAATGGATTTTCGCAGTACAGCCGCGATTGTCTGCCGCTTCCGACGAAGCATCTCACAGGAGGGCAGGTGTTGTCCTTCCGAGACTATGCGTTCGATGCCTATTATAAAAGCCCACGCTACCTGGACATGATGCGTAGGAAATTTGGTGAGGAAACCATGCGGCATATTCAGGATATGTCGAGGAATACTCTTGTGCGTGATAATGCCGTTATCTGAACAGCGCACCATTGGCATTGAATTGCATTATGCCAGCGGACTTGAATCGCATTATTCATACTGTGCCTATAGTATGTAATTGCTTGAATACTGGCGTGCAGGATGCAAAGTAGTCTGATTGGCTGTTACTCTCTATGAGGATGAAATGAAAACGACACTTCTTGTTATGACACTGAATGAAGTTGAAGGCATGAAAGCCGTCATGCCATTGGTTGATCGGACGTGGGTTGATCAGATCATCGTTGTGGACGGCGGCTCGACGGATGGGACAATTGAATGGGCAACAGAAAACGGATATGAAGTCTATGTCCAAAAGCAACGAGGCTTTCGCCATGCATATTGTGAAGTAATGCCACTGGTGAAAGGGGATGTGATCATTACATTCAGCCCGGATGGAAACTCCATACCAGAACTGCTCCCAGCACTTATTGAAAAAATGCATGCAGGCTACGACATGGTTATCGCGTCGCGCTACCTTGGGCCTGCCAAAAGTTTGGACGACGACATCATGACAGCCTTTGGAAACTGGCTGTTTACAAAAACAATCAATCTGCTGCACGGCGGGCATTATACAGACACGATGGTCATCTATCGTGCCTACAAGAAGCAGTTGGTGTATGACTTGGACCTGATGGAAGAAGGTTCTTACAGTACGCCTGAAAAACTCTTTGGCACAAAGATCAGTTGGGAGCCGTTGCTTTCCGTGCGTGCGGCAAAACGCAAGCTCAAGATCGCAGAAATACCCGGTGATGAACCACCGCGCATCGGCGGTGAAAGAAAACTCCAGGTTTTTCGCTGGGGCGCGGCATATTATTTTCAGTTCTGGAGAGAAAAGTTTTTCTGGCGCTAGGGCCGCAGTCGAAGAAGGCTTCGTTGCGTTAAAGCGGCCGCGCTGCCCTGCTGGCCCCCTGCCGTCAAATCAAACAAGAAAGGCCGTCAGTGCAAAGGATTATTGCGCCGACGGCCTTCGAATATTTCTGGGCGAATTAGCAGGGGGTTAGGCTGGCGCACCCGCAATTTTTTTTGGGCGAGACCTCCGGGTGCTCTGTAACCGCCGCGGACAGATCCTCGAATATCTGCTGCACAACGGCGACCGGGACATTCTCCGCAACGTGCAGGATCGGAGAATCATCCACAAAAAGCGGCCACCATGATTTATCAAGCAAAAGTTGCAGGGCGCCTTTTTTGCCATGTGCATGCACGCCGTGTTTGATCTGAATCGTGACCTGAAAGCCTTCGTAGTTTGAAAGATCATCAAGTAATGCTGCGGGTGAGCAGCCATGCAACGCGCTGGCCTGAATCGAAAGGAAGAAGACTGAGCTGATGTCGAGGTCTTCAAACCAGCGTTCACCTGTCTCCTGATTCCTGAAGTCTTCCTTGAGCAATTTGCGGAAATCCTCGGCCATGGTGTTCTCCTGAGGGGCTTAGGGCTAGAAAGGATAGACGGGTTCTCCGTTTTCCTTGGCGGCAGGCTTGCCGGACTTGGCCTCAAGGGCGTTCAGCCGATTTTTGGCAGCTTCCTTTGCCTCTTTTGTGTCGGCTGTGGCGATGACGGAGTTCAAAAGTTTTTTGGCCGTTTCAAAATTGCCCTTGATTTCGTAAATCATTGCCGAGCGGTACATGGACACTGTGGGCCACATCGGCTCTTGCGGGTACTGATACGCCAGTCGGAGATAATAATCCAGTGCTGCGTCATAGTTGCGCAGGGAATGTTCGCCTTCGCCCAGCCAGAACAGCACCTCCGCCTGGATGGGCCTTGGCAGCTTGTCCTTCTGGGCCCACAGAATCAGCAGTTGTTTGCGGCCGCTGTCGAAATCGCTCTTCAATTGCAGGAACGTCGCCATATCCAGACGCGCCCGCGGGTCCATTTCAACATCCATCTTTGCGATCTGCTGATATGTGGCAAGCGCCTCGGCGTCCTTGCCGCTTTCCCGTTCAAGCTTGGCCTTCAGGGACAGGAGCATCACCGCCTGTTTTTTGTCACCCGGCAAACTGTCCATGCGCGCCAGGTAGGCTTCAGCCTGTTGAAAAGACCGGTTTTCCACAGCCCGGTGGGCAAGGTAGGCGAGACAATCATACCCGTATGCGGTATCCGGGAACAAGAAGGCCGAACGGCGGGCAAGTTCCGGGCCCTGGGCCGCAACCCAGCGGGCTTGCCAGTCCGACAGGATGAGCAATCGGTCGAGCGGCCATGCTTTGTTGACATTGCCTGACTTGCCGACCTCCGCCCGCGTCCAGAAGGGTGCCTCACCAGGAAGAGGCGTGCCGATTCCGCCAGCCGCCAGGAGTGCGGAAAGGGCAGGGGAGAGCTTGCCGGCCGCACCTATTTCCTGTGGCAGCAGGTGCTTCAGGTCTTCCTGGAAGGCTATGCCGCCAGCCACCCTCAAGCTGATCGGCAGTTTGCGCTTGTCCAGGCCGTCCCAAATCGTCCGGGCCGCCTCAATATTGCCTTCCTCTAGCGTCAGGACAAGTTTGACGGACCGCAGAAGGTGGGACATTTCCTCTGAAAGCAGCAGGGAATGCAGTTCCTTGTCAACGGCCTCCTGGGCGTCGGCGTGGGATAATTGCGCCAGGTTGCTCCTGAACTTCATCCATGAGCTTGTCTTGCTGCCAAGAAACCACGGGGTGCGATCCGCCGAATATGAGGCCAGCAGGTTCGCGTTCCAGAAGCCTGCCGCCTTGGCAAAGCCGGCTGCGTTCAAGACCTTCGCGTTCGGGGCCTTGCCGGAGTCGAGGAAGGTCAAAAGCGCTGCCCAAAAATCACGCAGTGCCGGTTCTGGGATGTCGGCAAGGTACTTTCCGGCCTGGCCGTAGTCTTCCAGGCTGGCTGCGGCGAGTGCCTGGGCGATATGCTGACGGTCGGCATCGCCAACCACAAGAGGTCCGTCCTTGGCAGGTTTGGCGGCCTTTGTGGGGGCGGCGGGGGCGGCGGATTCCGCCTCGCCGGTGGCCAGGGCCAGGGCATCCTTGGACTTGACCCAGAAGTTTTCACTTCCCCAGGCTGTTTCCGCCTGATCAAGCAAGGTGCGCAGGGTTTGCTCCAACGCCTCACGCGAGGCCGAAGGGTTGCCGACAAACGCCCAGAACTGGCGGCGCCAGACATCGACCCACAGGGCGTCGAGTCCTGTTTCAGCGGTGAGGCGCGCCTTCATCTGCTTGGCGTCCATGAGCTTGGCGGCCTGGCTGTACCAGATGACGGCCTTGTAAGGATCGCCGAGGGCGCGGTGGGCATTGCCGCCGAGCCAGAGACGCCTGATCTCAAGTTCCGGCGTGTCGTATGCCTTCTGCGCCTCTATGATGGTGAGCGCCTGACGCGGGGTGCCTTGCAGCAGTTGCGCCTCGGCGCGCTTCAGCGCGGAGACGCTGGAATCGTCTTCAGCGTTGTCGACGACAGAATCGGCGATGCGGTCGTACGCACCATACTTTTTAAGCCATTGCTCGTACGCCGGATCGCTTGTGGCAGGTTGTGCGCTTTTGGCGTTCTGGTCCGGCTTGGTGGTGGTCGGTTTCTTTTTGGCGGCCTGGGCGTCCACGGGAAGCAGGAACAGTGACGCCATGATCATGCCGTGGATGGCGGACTTCGGGAATAGTTTGTTCATCTGCAATCGCCTCAATGGCTGATGCGCCCTGTCGCCTGGCAGAGCGGTCTGGGGTTGAATGGGCGCAAACGTCCTGCCACAGATCACGTGGAAAGGGAAGGAAGGCTGCCCTGCCAGGTGTTAAAGTTTACATAATTTACATTATGAGACAATGCGGAGTGTGAAAGACGGCAGGTGTTCAACGCGCTTCCTCGTCATTCTGATGCTTTGCATCCACAACATCGTTGAGCGGGTGCTTCGTGAGGTCGCGGAGCGTGCCCCATGTGAGCGACGAACAATCGGCTCCAGCAAGCGCTGCCTGAAAGACATGGCTTGCGTTCCGCACTCCCGCGGCGATCACCTGCGTTTGCAGCTCATAGTTCCGGAACACGGCCATGGTGTCTTGGATGACCTGCATTCCGTCCTGGCCCATGTCATCGAGCCGCCCCACAGGGATGCTGACGTATGTTGCGCCGGCCTTGGCGGCAAGCAGCGCCTGGTTCAGCGAGAACACGGGATTGGCGTCCGTCTCCATGCCCTGGAGATGCAGTTCCCTTATGGTCTTGAGACCTTCAAGCGTCGGCGGCACCTTGATGACAATGTTGGGAGCGGTCTTCATCAGGTCACGGGCATTGGCGAGCATGTCTGCGGCTGCTTCGCCGTGCGTTTCCAGGAAAACGGGGCCGTCAACTTCCTTGCAGAATTGGCGGGCCGCTTTTTTCCAATCGGCCTTGTCCGGCGCCAAGTGGCCGGTTAAGGTGGTGAGGCCATCCACGACGCCCAGCGCATTTGCCTGGCGGAGCTCGTCGAGGTTGGCGCTGTCGAGGAATAACTTCATGATCCTCTCCCACCGGATACAGGCATAAAAGGGCGGTCTTACGCCTTCGGGGCGGTATTCTGCTCCTCAAGGCGCTTCAGGTATTTTTCACGGCAGTCATAGGAACAGAAGTTCAGGACAACGTCGCCCTGGCGAACGCGGATGTCGCTGTTTTTTGAGACGTAGGCACCGCAAACGGGGTCCTTGACCATCTCGCCGGAGGCCACAAGGTTTTCCTTGTTTTCTTTTTCCTTGCTTTCCTTGAAGCGCTTGTCGCCGGCAAAGAGCTTCCAGACCACAAAAGCGCAGATGGCCAGGATCAGCAGTTTTGTTACGCTCATGAAGACACGTCCTCTTTTGGGGCCGCAGGCGCCCTATTTCTGGCTGATTACGTTTCCATTCTGCGAGTATGGGAGGCCAGCCAGCGTTTCCTTCGCTGTTTTGCCATTTGACAAAACAAGCTCAGGCGCAATGTCGCACAGCGGGACAAGCACAAAGGCGCGTTCAAGCATGCGCGGATGCGGCAGGGTAAGGTAATCGCCCTGCATCCGCACATCGCCAAACATGAGCAGGTCCAGGTCGATGACGCGTGGTCCGCCCTGAACTTCGCCCCGTACGCGGCCAATCTGTGCTTCAACGGCTTGCAGCGTGGAAAGCAGCCCCTCTGGCGCCCATATGTCCGAAGCGGCCTTGAGCCGCACCACACAGTTCACGAACCAGGGCTGATCCTTGATCTCGCCTTGAGGTTCGGTGGTGTATAGGGACGATTGGGCATCGAACTCGAGGTCGTTGCCGTAGTGCTCCAGTCGTTGAAGCGCATCTTCAATGTATGCTGCCCCATCGCCCAGGTTTGACCCCAGGGATATGTAGCAGTCTAGAGTTGGGAAATCCGTAACACCGCCTCCTTCAGCCTGTCCGTGTCAACAGTGAGCGAGATGCGGAAATAGCCCTCGCCCGGGGTGCCAAAGCCATTGCCAGGAGTTGTCACCACGCCGGTCTGCATCAGAAGGCGCGTCACAAATTCCTGCGAGGTGTAGCCCTGGGGCACCTTCGACCAGATGTAGAAGCTGGCGTCGGGCGTGCGGCAGGAAATGCCCGTTTTCTTGAGCGCTTCAACGACCACGTCGCGGCGCTCCTTGTAAATGGTGCGCAGTTCGGCGCTGTAGGCGTCGCCGTGGTTCAGCGCGGCAATGCCCGCTTCCTGCACGGCCTGGAAGATGCCGGAATCCATCTGCTCCTTGACCTTGGACAGACCGCGCACAAGCGACGCGTTGCCCACGGCCATGCCGATGCGCCAGCCGGTCATGTTATAGGTCTTGGACAAGGAATGGAATTCGATGGCGACATCTTTGCCGCCGGGAATCTCCAAAATGGACAAGGGCTTCTTGGCTTCGTCGAAGTACATCTCGGTGTAGGCCGCGTCGTGCACGACAATGACGTTGAATTCCTTCGCCTTCTCGATGAGTTTTTCATAGAAGGAGCGCGGAGCCGTGGCGGCCGTGGGATTGTTGGGATAATTGATGTAGATGAGTTTGGCGCGCTTCCAGGTGTCGTTGTCGATGGCGTCGAGATCGGGGAGGAAGTTGTTCTCATCGGTAAGTGGCAGGTACATGGGAATGCCGCCGACGAATTCCGTGGTGACCCCATACACGGGGTAGTTCGGCGTGGCGATGAGCGCCAAGTCGCCGGGATCGACGAAGGCCAGCGGGAAATGCGCAATGCCCTCTTTGGAGCCGATGAGGCTGACCACTTCGGTGTTCGGATCAAGCACGACGCCGAAACGGCGCTTGTACCAGTCGGCCACGGCCACGCGGTACGCCAGCATGCCGACATAAGATGGATACTGGTGGTTTGCGGGTTTTTTTGCGGCCTCGCACAGGGCGTCGATGATGAAGCCCGGGGTCGGCAAATCTGGGTCGCCGATGCCAAGGCTGATGATGTCCATGCCCTTGGCGCGGACTTCTTCCTTGGCCTTGTCGATGGCGGCGAAAAGATACGGGGGAAGATTCGCCAGACGCTTTGCAAGCTGGAATTCAGACATGAAGGGCTCCTTGTGGTGCAATTGGAAACGCTTGTGTAATGCCAGCGCCCGTTGCTGTCAATCGAGGCCTTGCCACGCCTTGGTTGCTCTCCCATCGCCATGCGCCCTTGCCGAAACACAAGAAAAAGTTTAGATGATGCAAGCATTCTCAGAGATCGAGGCCGTTTTGCCTGAGCCTCATGTTCACGAAAAACCGCCCTGCCCCGGCGTACCTTTGACGAATGGTGATGATCCGATGAACAACACAAGCGAGGGCGCGACCCCGTCCCTGACGCATCCCATAGTGGACAGGTATCTGGAGCACCTGACCGTTGAGCGCGGCCTGTCCGAGAACACGCTGGGCGCCTACGGAGCGGACCTGAACTCCCTGCTTGTCTTTCTGGATGGCCTCGATGTCCGGCTGGAGGCCTGTTCCTCCCGGCATTTGTTTCTGTACCTCACCAGCCTGCGCGCCAGGAAGCTTGCTGCGGCCAGTCTGGCCCGGCATCTTTCCACAGTGCGCGGCCTGTTCGCTTTTGCCGTGCTGAACCGCCTGCTGGAGGAAGACCCCGCTGCCCTTTTGGAAAGCCCCAAGCTGCCGGACCAGTTGCCGGAATTTCTGACCCGCGTGGAGATGGACCATGTGCTCGAACAGCCCGACCCCAGCACCAATCTCGGCTTCCGCGACCGCGTGATGCTGGAACTGCTCTATGCGGCGGGGTTGCGCATCTCGGAGCTCATCAGCCTGGTGCTGGGCGACTTCGACCCGCAGACCGGCATCCTGCGCGTGTTCGGCAAACGCGCCAAAGAGCGGCTGGTGCCCATTCATTATGCGGCGCAGCGCCTCTTGTGCGACTATTTGGACCACAAGCGCGCCGCCTTTGCACCCGTGTGCCAGCACATCTTTCTCAACCGCTCGGGCAAGGGGCTCACACGACAGGGGGTGTGGAAGCTCATCAAACGCTACGCCGAGGCCGCGGGAATTCGCCGCAGCATCTCGCCCCACACCTTTCGCCACACCTTCGCCACGCACCTGCTGGAAGGCGGGGCCGACCTGCGCACCGTGCAGCTGCTGCTTGGCCATGCGGCCATCAACGCCACGGAGATCTATACGCACATCCAGTCCGGCAGGCTTATGCGCATCCACGAGCAGTATCACCCGAGGTCAACGGCATTTGCGACGGCCGCCTCCGCCAAACGAAAAGAGGGCAAGCCATGAGCGTGGCCCCGGTGCGTCCGCGCCCCAAGACCGTCATCACCGCCCACGCCAACGCCGATTTCGACGCCCTGGCCGCCATCATCGCCGCCAACCGGCTGTACCCAGACGCGGCGCTGATTTTTCCCGGCAGCCAGGAAAAAAACCTGCGCAATTATTTCATCCAGAGCACGACCTATCTGTTCAACTTCAAGTCGTTCAAGGACATTGACCCCACGGATGTCGAACTGCTCGTCATCGTCGACACGCGGCAAAAATCCCGCGTGAGCCATGTGCAGGCCCTGCTCGACAAGCCGGGCATTCGCATCCACGTGTTTGACCATCACCCCGATTCGGACGAAGACGTGACGGCAGAGTTTTCCCGGGTGCTATTCTGGGGCTCCACCACCACCATCATCATCCATGAACTGATAGCGCGCGGCATTGTCCCCACCATTGAGGAAGCCACTGTGCTTGGGCTGGGCATCTTTGAGGACACAGGTTCCTTCACCTTCAATTCAACCACGCCGGAAGACTTCACCGCCGCCGCCTGGCTGCGACAGAACGGCATGGACTTGAGCGTCATTTCCGATCTCTTGTCGCGAGAACTCTCCTCGGATCAGGTCCGCGTGCTTTCCGAGCTCATCGAATCCGCCAAGACCCACGATTACCACGGAATCAAAGTCGTTGTGGCCGAGGTAAGCACAGAGGAATTCATAAGCGATTTCGCTTACCTCGCCCACAAATTCATCGACATGGAGAACATCCGCGTTCTGTTTGCCCTGGGCCGCATGGGCGACCGCATCCATATTGTGGCGCGTTCGAGCGTGGGCGATGTCAACGTGGGCTTCATCTGCTCTTTCTTTGGCGGCGGCGGGCACGGCTATGCCGCCTCGGCCACGGTGAAGGACAAGACCTTGAGCGAGGTGCGCGACGAACTGCTCGCCCTGCTCTACTCCCACATCAATCCGCAGATTGTTGCCGCCACCATCATGACCAAGCCGCCGGTGGTCATCGAGTCGACGCGCAGCATGGCCGACGCGGCGGAGCTGATGACCCGCTACGGGCGCAAGGCTGTCGGCGTGGTGGCCCCTGGCGGCATGCGTTGCGTGGGCCTGCTGGAACACCAGACGGCCGACAAGGCCGTTGCCCATGGCCTGCGTGATGTCCCCCTGGCGGAATACATGCTGGAGGACTACCTCAAGGTTCCGCCCACGGCCGATTTGCATCAGGTCATGGAGATCGTGATCGGGAAGCGTCAGCGTTTTCTGCCGGTCGTGGAGGGGGAGGAGATCATCGGCGTCATCACCCGCACGGACCTGGTGAATCTGCTTGTGGAAGAATCGGCGCGAATCCCCGAAACCATGCTGCCCGACCGCCAGCGCGACCGGAACATTCGGTCCGTCATGCGCACCCGGCTGCCCGGCTCCATCCTGGCGTTGTTGGAACAGGCCGGGCTTTTGGCCCAGCAACTGGGATACAAAGTCTATGCTGTGGGCGGCTTTGTGCGCGATATCCTGCTCGCCCGCAATAACCTGGACATCGACCTTGTTGTGGAAGGCGATGGCATCAATTTCGCCAGGGAACTGGCCAAGGCCAGGCAAGGGCGGGTCAAGGAGCACCTCAAGTTCAAGACCGCTGTTGTGGTCTTCCCCGATGGTCAGCGCATCGATGTGGCCACCGCGCGCATGGAGTATTACGAGTACCCCACCGCCCTGCCCACGGTGGAGCTTTCGTCCATCAAGCTGGATCTGTACCGGCGCGACTTCACCATCAACGCCCTGGCCCTGAATCTGACCCCAGGACATTTCGGGCAGCTCATGGACTTTTTCGGCGCACAGCGCGACATCAAGGAGAAGACCATCAGGGTGCTGCATTCACTAAGCCTCGTGGAGGACCCCACCCGCATTCTGCGGGCCGTGCGCTTCGAGCAACGCTTCAATTTCCGCATTGGCGCGCAAACCCTGCGGCTTATCAAGAATGCCGTACAGCTCAATCTTTTCACCAAGCTTTCGGGCTTCCGGCTGGCGCACGAACTCCAGCACATAATGGATGAAGAACATGTTCTGGAGAGCCTGAACCGTTTGCAGGAACTGAAGCTGCTGGCAGCAATCCACCCCCAGCTCAACCAGGACCCTGAGCGGCTGCGCGTGCTCATGGAACTGCACAAGGTCCATAATTGGTACGCCCTGCTCTACCTTGATCCGCCGGTGAACACCTGGCGGCTTTACATGCTCGGGCTGACCATGGGCGCCGAGCGCGACCAGTTGGCAGACGTGTGCCGCAGGCTGCGCTTTTCGGACCGGGAACTGCGGGATTTCATGATCCTGCGCGACCACTTGGGAGAGGCGCTGGCCAAGCTCATGACCTGGCAGGAGGGCGTTTCGAGCATGAGCGAGATATATTTCACGCTGGAACCGTTGCCGGTCGAAGGGGTGCTTTTCCTTATGGCCCGCAGCCGGCGCGAGGAACTGCGGAAGAATATTTCGCTGTACCTTACGCGCTTGCGCGGCCAGCCGCTGCTTGTGGCCGGCGACGACTTGATAATGCTGGGACTGCCCACAGGGCCGTGGTTCGCACAGGTGCTCCGGCAGGTGCGCACTGCCGCAGTGGATGGCGTTGCCACCACACGGGAGAAACAGCTTGAGCTTGCCAAAACCCTGGTGGAAACGCTACGCACGAATGGGTCCGCTGATCCCCGGGGGCCGCGCAGGCGGCAACCCCGGCACTAGCCTGCACATGCCGTCTCTGAGCTGGGAGGTTCCATGGAACAAACTGCTGCTGGGCTGAAGATCGTGAAGGTGGACAAGGAGAACCACGACACCACCTCGATCTATTTCACTGGCCCGGATATGGAACGCTTCAAGGACCGCGAGGCCGGGCAGTTCGCATCCATCCGCGTGTTCAAAAACGGCGCCTGGACCGAACCGCATCCCTTCACGCTCTCCTGTGCGCCTGGAGACGACACCCTGCGCATGACCATCAAGCAATCCGGCTCGTTCACCAGCGGCATCCCGGAAATTGAACCGGGAACGCTCGTGCAATGCGCCGGGCCATTCGGCCGGTTCTGCCACGACATCGAATCGGAAAAGCAGATCGTCATGATTGCCGGTGGTGTCGGGATCACTCCGTTTCTCAGTGTGCTGCGGCACTTTGAAGACATCCATGCGGACAATGACATTGTGCTGTTCTGGGCCAACAAGACCCATGCGGACGCGTTTGCGCAAGCCGAGCTTGAAAGCTATACGAAAGTGATGCGGCTGCATGTGGTGCATGTGCTCAGCCGCGTGCCGGAAGGTGATAGGCAGCCTGCGACGGCTTTTACGGACGCGCGTCCCGGAAAGGTCAGCCATGCATACGGTCGTTTGAATCAGGCGCTCTTGAAGCAATACATTCATTCGACAACTGCAGCCTTCTATCTGTGCGGGCCTCCACCCATGCAGCAAGCCGTTTTGGATGAACTGGCGCAATGCGGTGTTGATCCGCAGGCAGTGCGCAAGGAAGCGTTCGTATTCAAAAGTCCGCAGAAGTCCAGCTGATGAGTTTTTTGTGAAGTAATCCGCAGAGTCATATTGTTCTCCCTCCAGTCGCGAAGGATGTAGCGTTCGGCGTTAGGGCCTGCGTTTGTTCACGGCATTGTGGGTCAGCGGCCGCTGTTTGCAGCGTGCCTGCTTGGCATTCGGGTCGATTGCGTCATGCACGCGTCGCCTGGAGTGTTTCTCCGTCATAGCAACCATGCCCTTTCTGGAGGTTTCATGTTCGCGCCGCGCCTATTGTCCCGCCTTGCTTCCTGCTCAGCCTTTCTTGTTTTTACTGCCACGCCAGCTTTTGCCTCTGCACAAACCATCGACGGCGCGACACTGCCGATCTGGTGGGCCGCCCCGTTTGTGTGCATGCTGCTTTCCATCGCCATCATGCCACTGTCCATTCCGGAAGTATGGTCCAACCACTTCGGAAAAATAGCCCTGTTTTGGGCCATGGCCTTTCTTGCACCCTGCATCGCATTTGCGGGTATCGGCACGACCTTTGCCGTACTCCAGCACACCATTCTGCTTGAATATATTCCGTTTCTTGTACTACTGTTCGCACTGTTCACCATTTCCGGCGGGGTGCGCATAAAGGGCAGTCTGAGCGGCACCCCCTTGTCGAATGCGGCATTGCTGGCCGCCGGCACTTTTCTCTCCAGCATCATGGGCACAACCGGCGCGTCGATGCTCCTTATCCGGCCGCTTCTGAACGCCATCGGCCATCGTCGGTACAAGGTGCACACCCTAGTGTTCTTCATATTTCTCGTTGCCAATATCGGCGGTTCACTAACCCCGCTTGGCGATCCGCCACTGTTCCTAGGTTTTCTCAAAGGCGTAAGTTTTTTCTGGACCACCACGCATATCTTCGCCGAAATGTTGTTTGCCTCGGCAGTGTTGCTGATACTTTACTTCATTGTTGACGCGCAGTTATACATCAGAGAAGGTCGCCCCGGCTCGTCTCTCAAGGGCCAGAAGGGAAAAGCGTCCCTCTCAATCGAGGGCGGCATCAACCTCGTGCTGCTCATTGGTGTTATCGGCGGCGTGCTTATGAGCGGTATCTGGAATCCAGGCATTGTTCTGCAAACCGGCCATGCCGAAATTGCGCTTCAAGATTTGGTCCGTGATCTCCTTCTGCTCGCGCTCGCCGGGCTATCACTGCTTCTTACCTCCAAGGAGACCAGAAAGCTCAACGACTTCTCCTGGGAGCCCATCAAGGAAGTGGCCAAGCTGTTCTTCGGAATCTTCGTCACCATGATCCCGGCCATTGCCATGCTCAAGGCCGGCAGCGAAGGCGCGTTCAAGAGTATCATCGCTTTGGTCACCAAGGATGGTCTTCCGGTGAACCACATGTATTTCTGGTTGTCTGGCATTCTTTCTAGTTTCTTGGACAACGCGCCGACATATCTTGTTTTCTTCAACACGGCTGGCGGTGACGCCACGCGATTGATGCTTGAAGCACCGCTGACGCTCGCCGCGATTTCGTGCGGCTCGGTGTTCATGGGCGCCAACTCCTACATCGGCAATGCCCCGAACTTCATGATCAGATCAATCGCCGAATCTCAGGGGGTCAAGATGCCAAGCTTTTTCGGCTATATGCTTTGGTCGTGCGGCATCCTCGTCCCGCTTTTTCTGATCATGACGTTCATATTCTTCATCGGCGGGTGATGATCATAGGAGCCGAATCCCGCTGACGGCCATAGCCCTTGCTGGCAGGTGCTTTTCCCAGGCCTTGCCACAGGCTATTCAGCCTGTCCTGGCCGCCAGAACAGGAGCGTATGGCAAGGTCTTGCTCTTGCGGCTTCTGCAAGGTACAAACCTGATGACGGTTGGCGAAACCATTATATCCAGCATGCAAGGTGAGAGAAATTATGAACGTGTTGTGGGCTCCCTGGCGGATGGATTATATTCTAGGCCCAAAGCCGACGGAATGCGTTTTCTGCGTGCCCGAGCACACAGAGGAAGATGAGGAGCGGTTTATCCTGCACAGGGGAAAGCACTGCTATGTCATCATGAACCGGTATCCCTACAACAACGCGCACCTGATGGTGACGCCCTTCCGGCATGTGAATTGCCTCACTGCGCTTGCGCCGGAAGAATCCCACGAGTGCATGGATTTGCTTCAAGCCTGCGTCCAGATTCTCGGCGATGCCTTCAAGCCACACGGCATCAATGCCGGGTTGAACCTCGGCGAGGCAGCAGGGTCGGGTATTGCCGCGCACATCCACTTTCAGATCGTACCGCGCTGGAATGGCGACAACTCTTACATGGCCGTGTTCAGCGAGACCAGAGTCATCCCCGAACATCTGCGATCCACCTACGCAACCCTCAAGCCGTATTTCGAGGCCCTGGGCTGAGCCCGCGCCATTACGCAAGGAGTCTTCAATGCGTTACCTTAAGTTTTTCGTTGTCGTCCTGGCTTTTGT
>Ga0209800_10001841_pt1 | contig 20296 bp, 19 predicted proteins | sample Higcelweek8metaG_FD_187174 | JGI IMG/M metagenome (GOLD analysis project Ga0209800, IMG submission 187174) | Freshwater pond sediment microbial communities from the University of Edinburgh, under environmental carbon perturbations - High... | ecosystem: Environmental > Aquatic > Freshwater >...
TTACTGGGTTGAGCAAGTCATTCCCCGATGTGGTGGTTATTCCACGCCCTGTGGCACTTCTGGCAGACAGCATACCGATGAACGATATCCTGATGTATGATGTTTCACAGGTTCCGGCTGATCTTTATCTGCAGACTCATTCGACTAATCCATTGCTCTCACCTGCGACCATTTCGCGAGCCATCAATACATTGATGAAATCGATGCCGGAGAAAGACTCCCTGTTTTCAGTCACCAGGTTACAGACAAGACTTTATGACGTGCAGGGCAAAGCCATAAATCACAACCCGAAAATTCTTCTTCAGACACAGGACTTACCGCCAGTTTATGAGGAGAATTCCTGCATTTACCTTTTTACCGCCGAAAGTCTACGTAAGAACAAGACTCGCATTGGAGCTTCACCGATCCTGTTTGAGACCGACCCTGAAGAATCCTGGGATATTGATGAAGAAATTGACTTAAAAATGGTGGAATTGATGTTGAAAGCAAAGCAGGGAAGATAGCATGTTAAAGTGGTTCCAAAAGAATACGTCATCCGCTTTACAAATCATCTTGCTGGTCCTTGGGTTCGCTGGAGGGATTTATGTTTCGGTTGCTCCAGCCAACAGCCTGATGCGCTGGTACAACATTGATGACGCATTCTATTACTACAAAGTTGCCCAAAATGTTCTTACAGGTCATGGGTTCACCTTTGACCAAATCAATTTAACCAACGGGTTTCATCCGCTGTGGATGTTGGTGTGCCTGGGTGTCTTCTGGCTTTCCCGGTTCAACCTGCTCCTGCCGCTGCGGGTTTTGGTATTGGTAAGCGCGTTATTCAATGCGTTCACCGGTGTATTTCTCTTCCATTTGATTAAAAAAGCACTGCGAATTTGGCCGGCATTTATTGGCGCACTGACCTGGATATTGCTCCCGTCAATCTACTCAACGACCATCGTTCACGGCATGGAAGCCGCTATCAGCGCATTTTTCATGGTTCTATTCCTTTTGCAGGCTTCCAGGATCCTTCTGGCACAATATGAAAGAAAGCTGCGATTGCAACAATTTATAGTCCTGGGCTTGCTGGGAGGCTTAACTATCCTTTCACGCCTGGATAACGTCTTTGTAGTAACTGTTGTTGGTTTTTTCGTTCTGCTGCGGGTGCGGCAGATAAGGCTCGTGGTTTTCCTTGATCTGGTAATCATTGCCCTGGCTGGATTTGTATCGTGGTTGATAAGGTTGGGTTTGCCGGCATTTGAACTGGATCCAAAATCAATTTACCCTATGGTGGCAGCAGGTTTGCTCATCAAACCGATAGCCTTCTATTTTGCGGGAATTTACCAGCGAAATGCAAAAAAAAACCTTATTAGATTATTCCTGTGGCTGGTAGTTGCCCTGGTTGTTTCGCTGATTGTGGAATTTGGAATTCTGACGCTCTTGAACCGGGTAGGAATTCTCCCGACTGTGTCTAAATCGATTATGCTAATTGAAAGCGGGGTTTGCCTTGTGTTGGTGTTTGTACATCACTGGCTTGCTCCTGCCAAAACAGAAGATTCCAATAAATCCCCATTTAGCACATTTTCTACCTGGTTCAAGCAGAACTGGCGGCGCATCCTTGTGGAAGGCAGTTCATTTGCTCTACCGATAGGGATTCTCCTTGGATCCTATGTGACCGTTAATAAGGTATTTTTTGGAACTTTCACTCCCGTCAGCGGGCAGATCAAGACCTGGTGGAGTACTTTGCCGAATACAATTTATGGGCAAAAGATTTCACTGCTTACAGTCCTTGGTTTAAGCCCAGAGGGCAATAATGGGTCCTGGTCTTTGGTTACCAGCCAGCTTTTCGGGTTTGCGGAAACACTAAATCGCTGGTTGGGTTTTACGAGTCCGCGATCGACTGCCTTCATTTTTGCCATTACTTTTACCCTCAGTTGCATCCTTGTATTGATGGTTTTGAATTACAAACACGGCATCCTGGCCAAGAAATTGTTTTCCCTGTTTATCCCTGCTCTCATGCTGGGGGCAACAGTTCAGATCATGTATTACACAACGGTTGGTTATCAACATACACGTTCCTGGTATTGGACAGCCCAGATGCTGTCTATGGTGCTTTTAGGTTCTGTCCTGCTCGAAGGGTTCATCCTCTGGTTAAATAAGACACGGGTCAAGAAAGTGATTGCCCAGGTTTTTCTCGCCGTATTAGCCACCTACATAATTACGTTGCATTTACTCTACATAATTAGCCTGGCACCTCAAAAAGTTTCGATTGATGACCAGGACGAATACCTGACCGAAATCGTCCAACTCGAATCACTGACGAGGGAAGGTTCATTAATCGGAATGACAGGTGGTGGAAGTGTGGCTTATTTTATCCACGACCGCACGGTTATTAATTTGGATGGATTGATCAACAGCGCGGCATATTTCAATGCAATTAAATCCGGCACCGCCCAAAAATGGCTGGATGATCTCCCATTGGAATATGCATTTGGAAAAGAATACACACTGGAAATTTCCGATCCTTATGCCATTATTTTTTCCAATCGGCTGGAAGAAATCGATAAAATAAATGGACCAGAGCAGTTCACACTTTTTAAGTATGTTATTAAGGATTAGGTGTTTGCCAAAACAAAACGCGATGTTATGATGAATAGTGAAGGTATCCATTTCAGAGGAAAAAACATGTTTGATGTTTTAATGTCAGCTCCATACATGATCCCATTTGTAGACAGGTTCAAACCTGTGTTCCGCCATTACGGGATCAACCTGATTCTCCCCCAGGTGAAAGAGCGGTTGGAAGAAGATGCTCTATTGGGTTATGCCGGCAAATTCGATGGCGCGATTTGCGGTGATGACCGCTATACCCAAAAAGTAATTCAAGCCTGTATCCCAAGGTTAAAAGTGATTTCAAAATGGGGTACCGGAATAGATTCTATTGACAAGGAAGCTTGCCTCACCTATTCAGTGAAATTACTCAATACCCCCAATGCCTTTACTCTGCCCGTGGCAGACAGTGTGATCGGGTATATCCTGGCATTTGCCCGCCAAATCCCCTGGATGGACGCTGCGATAAAATCAGGTGTGTGGCAAAAAATTCCGGGCAAGTCGCTATCGGAATGCACACTTGGAGTCATTGGTGTTGGCAATGTCGGCAAAGGTGTGCTTAGGCGTGCGCGAGGATTTGGAATGAGATTGCTTGGAAACGACATTATTCCCATTTCGCGGGATTTCCTACTTGAAAATAATGTCGCTTCAGTTGACCTTGGCTCACTTTTGAAGGAATCAGATTTTGTCAGCGTCAATTGTGACCTCAACCCAACATCGGTTCACCTGATCAACGCTAAAACCCTATCGCAAATGAAACCTTCTGCAGTACTGGTGAACACTGCCCGCGGTCCGATTGTTAACGAAAAAGACCTGGTGACAGCTTTACAGAATAAGGGTATCGCGGGTGCAGCCCTGGATGTTTTTGAGTATGAACCGCTGCCCGTTGATTCACCTTTACTTCATATGAATAATGTGATGTTAGCGCCGCACAATTCCAATTCCAGCCCGGCTGCATGGGAAAACGTGCACTGGAACACCATTCGCAACCTGCTCATCGGTCTGGGCATTAATCACGAGGATTTTTATGACCAACAGAAAAAATTCGCAAATTGAAGAAGCAGTTAAGGGGTACAGGCGCATCGTCCTTATCACCGGTAGTGCCGGTGGGATAGGGCGGGCGACTGTTGCATTATTTGCCAGCCGCGGCTGGAGTGTGATTGGCGTTGACCGGCAGCCTTTCGGTGATGGATTTCCGGAGGATGGATTGTTTATCCAGGCTGATATTTCCGAGGCAAAGCAATTTCCCTTGATCTATGACAAGATCAAGCTGTTTACGTCTTCCTTAAATGCAATAGTCAACAATGCTGCATTGCAAATTTCTAAACCGCTGGTGGAAACCACGGTGGAGGAATGGGACCAGGTCATTGCCACCAACCTTCGCCCGGTGTTCATCGGAGCACGCTACGCGCATCCGTTATTATGCATGGCGGGAGGCGGCGCGATTGTAAATGTTTCTTCAGTTCATGCCATCCAGACCTCCGCGAATATTGCAGCGTATGCCGCCAGCAAGGGTGGGCTCTTAGCCCTCACCCGTGCCATGGCAATTGAATTTGCCCCCAATAATATCCGCGTAAATGCAGTGCTGCCTGGTGCAGTCGATACTCCCATGCTGCGCAGCGGTCTGGATCGGGGACATTTAAGCGGCGGCACAATGGTTGACCGCCTGGATAATCTGGCGCGGAAGACAGTTAATGGACGCATTGGCACTCCAGAAGAAATTGCCCAGTCAATTTATTTCCTGGCGGACGGCGCGCAATCTTCGTTCATGACCGGGCAAGCGCTGGTTGTTGATGGCGGAGCGACCGCACGTTTGAGCACGGAGTAGGTTCATGGCTGGAAAAATCACTGAACACCTTCCCCAACCGCTGGTTAATTCTTTGCGGACAGTCAAGCACTCCCTCGAAGCAGCAGGGGAATGGCCTGAAGCTCAATTCCATCCCTGGCGGAAGGAATCGATCAAAAAATTGCGTGTGCTCAAAGATACCCATGTAGGAGAGCGCTGCTTTATCATTGGCAATGGTCCGAGCCTTAAGAATACGAATCTCAAAAAACTTGGGAATGAATTCACGATCGGTATGAACCGCTTCTACATGGCATTCCCCGAACTGGGATTCTCCACCTCCTGCCTGCTCACGGTGAATGACCTGGTGATCGAGCAGTGTGCCCGGGACCTGCGCAGTCTATCAATCCCTACATTTGTTTCGTGGCGCGGGCGAAAATGGGTGGCACCAGCTCCCAACCTGTATTACCTCTATACCTCGTATAACCTGCCGCGCTTTTCAGGCAATGCTGCCGGGCGGCTGTGGGAAGGGGCGACAGTTACCTTTGTAGCCATGCAATTGGCATATTATCTCGGCTTCAAACAGGTCATCCTCATTGGTGTTGACCACAATTTTGCCACCAAAGGGACGCCAAATACAACAGTCACCTCCACCGGCGATGACCCCAACCATTTTAACCCCGGTTATTTTGGCAAAGGTTTCCGCTGGCAGCTACCGGATCTTGATACCTCTGAAATCGGCTACACCATGGCCAGAGAAGCTTATCAACGCGACGGGCGTGAAATCCTGGATGCCACGGTAGGTGGAAAGCTGACCATATTCCCGAAAGTGGAATTTGAAAGTCTATTTAATGGCTGAAACTCCACTGGTTTCGATTGTCACCCCTTCTTATAACCAGGCTGCCTTCCTTGAAAAAACCATGCGTTCGGTATTGGAGCAGGATTATCCTGCCATCGAGTACCTGGTGGTCGATGGAGGGTCAAAGGATGATAGCGTTAATATCATTAAAAAGTATTCCGGGCAATTAGCCTGGTGTGTATCTGAAAAGGATTCCGGTCAGGCAGAAGCGATCAATAAGGGTTTATCCCGCTCAAAAGGTGAATTCGTTGCCTGGTTGAATTCTGACGATTACCTGATGCCTGGTGCGGTAGCTTCAGCAGTGAAGGCATTGCAGGTAAACCCGGCATCCAGTTTTGTTTATGGCAATGTGCGTGTGGTTACCCCGGACCAAACCATTTTGAACCAACTAACCTACAAGGATTGGCAGCTCAAGGATCTGATGGCGTTTCACATCATAGGGCAGCCAGCAGTGTTCATGCGCCGCAGCGCCCTTGAAAAAACCGGGTTCCTGGACCCGAGTTACCATTTCCTGCTTGACCACCAGCTGTGGATCCGCATGGCTTCAACAGGGAAGATAACCTATGTTCCCCAATTATGGGCATCGGCGCATTATCATGAGGACTGCAAGAACCTGAAGCAGGCTGCAGAATTTGGCAAAGAAGCCTTGCGCATAGTGGAATGGATGCCGACCCAACCGGCACTGCTGGAGACTTACAAATTACATCAAAAAGAAATCCAGGCGGGGGCCAACCGCATCAACGGCTTTTACCTGCTCGATGCGAAAGAATACCGTAAGGCATTTCGAGCTTATTGGAAGAGTTTTTGCTTGAATCCGCGCGGATTGGGGCGGGAATGGTACCGCATGGTATTTGCCTTTTTTGCCCCATTGGGATTGGAGAAGCTGAGAACGCGGTTTATCAATCGCAGGGTATCGCAACAAAATACAGAGAATTCCGGGGATTGTGGTGATGGAGAATAACAACAGCAAGACAGCGCTTTTCCTCACACCCAAAAAGTGGACCGTTGGGATTATCCTGGTTTTCCTGTTGCTTGCCGGGTTTGCAGTGAGATTAATCGACTTCGCTGACCTGCCGCTCGACTTTGCGCCTACCCGTCAATTGCATTCACTTATTATGGCGCGTGGGATCTATTACCAAATGGATACGCCGCAGACGATTGCCCTCGACCCCGAATTACGCAGTGTGGGCATTAGCTCCGGTGAAATTCAACCCAAAGTGGAACCTACGATCATGGAACACCTGGCAGCATATACCTATGCCCTGCTTGGAAGGGAATGGCCGAATGCTGGCAGACTATTTTCCATTCTTTTTTGGGTGATTGGCGGAATTCCGTTATTCATGCTCTGCAAGCGGGTTATCTCCGTAAATGGTGGATTTGTTGCGCTGGCATTTTACCTTTTTGTACCCTTCGGTATTTACGCCAGCCGCTCGTTCCAGCCCGACCCCCTGATGATTATGTGTATACTGTGGGCTTTGTATTTTCAATTCAACTGGTCGCAGACTTCCTCCACCCGTAATGCCATTCTGGCAGGCATTTTTACCGGATTGGCAATCTTTGTTAAAGCCACCGCCGCTTACTTTGTTGGATTACCCCTGGCGTGGTTTGTTTTATCCAGTGGATTCAAAAACTGGGTGAGGGACTGGCTCGTTTACCTGATGGCAGGGTTGTCGCTGCTACCGGCGATATTGTTCAATGTGCTTAGCGCCACTGTATGGGGGAATGAAGGCTCCATTTTTGGTTCCCGATTCTTCCCGGAATTGTTCATTGATCCCAAGTGGTACCTCAGATGGTTTATGACCGGGAAATCGATAGTCGGGTATTTCCCACTGATCCTGGGTTTATTGGGATTCTTCTTCATCAAGCGAAAAGACTTCAAAATCTTTTATCTTGCCTTATGGGTCAGTTATTTGCTTTTTGGGTTCACTTTTGCTTACCACATTTATACTCATAACTACTACAGCTTACCGCTGATTTTCATGATCGCTTTCGGATTCGGAACTCTGACTGATGTTCTCTTCCAAAAACTGGAATCGCTCAACCTTCACCTGATAAGCCGTGCCCTGGTGATCTTACTCCTTGTTGGAAGCGCTGGAATTAGCTTAATGGTTGCACGCCAAAACTTGTTGTCTGCCAATTACCAACACGAGGCAGCTTATTGGAAGGAACTAGGCGATAAAATCAGCCTCGACCATAAAGTCGTTGCTTTATCGCATGATTACAGCTACCGTCTCGACTACTGGGGTTTTGCCCTTGCCAGAAACTGGCCAACCCGTGGGGACCAGGCTGTCGAAGAATTGAATGGAATAGATACTCCTGATTTTGCGAGTTATTTTACATCCGAAACCGGAGGAATGGATTATTTCCTGGTCACGCTCATAGGGGATTTTGAAGCGCAAACGGATCTGCATGACTACCTGTTTGCCCATTATCCATACGAGCAGGGAGATGGATATTACCTATTCGATCTGCGGAATCCCCTTGGAGTAACCAACTAATGGGTACCATCACGGAAAAACCGTTGGTCTCGATCATTACTCCCTCGTACAACCAGGGACGGTACCTGGAACAGACAATGCTCTCTGTGTTGCATCAGGATTACCCGCGCATCGAATATATAGTCGTTGATGGTGGTTCAACGGATAACAGTCTTGACGTGATCCAAAAATACGCGGATAAACTGGCTTATTGGGTTTCGGAAAAGGATAAAGGGCAAACTGATGCCTTGAATAAAGGGTTTGCCCATTCCAATGGTGAAATCCTTGCCTGGTTGAATTCCGATGACGTTTACCACCCCGGGGCTATTTCTGACGCGGTGGCATACCTCCAGGAACATCCGGAAATTGGCATGGTGTATGGAGACCTTGATTTCATTGACGAGAATGACAATATCATCGGCAAATTCAATGCTGCACAGACCGACCTGACCAAACTAAAACGCGGATTTGTGCATATATCTCAACCGGCAGCGTTCTTCCGGGCGAAACTGTGGCACAAGGTTGGTCCCCTGGACCCGACCTTCTTTTTCGCCATGGATTATGACCTGTGGGTGCGCCTGGCAAGGGAAACCCAATTGAAATATTTACCCGGTAAAAGCTGGGCGAAATTCCGGCTGCATTCCGACGCTAAAACGATCAGCGCGGATGACCGTTGTTGGCCGGAGATGCTGCGTGTGCATTACCGTGATGGCGGCAGCAAACTGGCGCCCATTGTGGTCAAATACTATGTGCGCAAGCTGGTTTCACCGCTGATCAACTGGCGACGTAAAAAAATGTTCAAAAGTTCTATCCACTAATTTCACTAATGGACACGAAATAAAACCAATAACCACGAAACTTTAATGAAGATCTATTCTGATAAAAAACCAGATCTTATTGCGATCTAGTTTAATTTATCGAAATTCTTGGTTAGTTTACTTAACTAAACCCATCTTTTTACCAACTTTATGGAACGCTTCCAAGCCCTGGTCAAGGTCCTGGCGGCTGTGGGCGGCGGAGATCATCACGCGGATGCGTGCTTTCCCCTTTGGCACGGTGGGGAAGCCCAGCGGCATGGCAAAGACACATTCCTCGAAGAGTTCGCGGCTGAATTGCTGCGCAGTGGAGGCTTCACCCAGCATGACTGGTGTGATCGGTGTTGTGCTGACACCTGTATCAAAGCCCATTTCCTTCATGGCGGCTTTAAAGTAGCGTGCGTTTTCCCATAACTTATCAACCAATTCGGATGATTTTTCCAGGATATCTACTGCGGCAATGCAGGCGGCGGTATCTGCGGGGGTGGCGGCAGAACTGAAGAGGAAGGGACGTCCGCGCTGGCGGATCCAATCGACAACCAGTTGATTGCCGGCACACATACCCCCCATAACCCCAAACGCCTTGGAGAAAGTGCCGATTTCGAGGTCAACTTTACCGTGCAGGTCAAAATGGTCCACGATACCTCGTCCGTTGCGCCCAATTACGCCTTCACCGTGGGCATCATCCACTGCCAGCATCACATCGTACTTGCTGGTAATCTCGTAGATCTTATCCAACGGGGCAATGTCGCCATCCATACTGAAAACGCCATCCGTGATGCACAATGCACGGCGATAGGTGCCGGCATTTTCTTTGATAATGCGTTCCAGGTCAGCGGGATCCGCATGTAGGTAGCGCACAATCCGCGCACTTGAAAGACGGCAGCCATCGATGATGCTGGCATGATTCAATTCGTCTGTAAAGAGAACATCTTCCTTGCCGACCATGGCCGGGATAGCCGCCAGGTTGGCTGAAAATCCGGATTGAAGCGCTATGGCAGCATCCACACCTTTGAATTCGGCAATGCGTTTCTCCAAATCCAGGTGGATTTGCATGGTACCGGCAATCGAACGCACAGCCCCCGGTCCGACACCGTATTTATTCAAGGCATCTGTAGCAGCCTTCACCAGGCGCGGGTCATTTGCCAGCCCCAGATAATTGTTCGAACAGAAATTCAATACCTTTTTTCCATCCACGGTTAACCAGGCTCCCTGCGGAGACCCCAGCGTGCGGATGCGGTTCAATAAACCAGTGTCTTGAAGCGTGCGGATTTCATCCTGGATCCAGTTCAAACGATTGGTCATAACACCTCATTTAAATTTAGGATTTCCGAAACGAGACTATTATACATCCAGTTCAATTTGCGAAAGGATGCCTGCCTCAAGGAGGACTTTCTTAATCAGTTCCATGCCAGCCGCGTCAATAACAACCGTTTTCTCTGTCAACACTTCCTTGATCAGCCTTGATGTACGCGGGTTTTCTGTAAGTATTTTCAGGATTAGAGGGTCTTCAATCCGTAAAAGCAGCGCTTTTTCCATTCTTACTTCAATGCGCCGCTGATCCCAGCGTTCAGCCAATTTTTTATAGGAAACGGGCAAAGGAGTTTTAAGGTTTTTTTCCAGCAATTGCAGCAGTTGTTCAACCTTAAGTCCGATTTTTTCAGCGTTCGTCAGCGAATCAGCACTGATTTGGAAACGGGTTTCGCTGACCGAATTGCTGACGATTTTGGTAAACCTGCCAACCTGGTAACGCAGTAACCGTGAGGCGTTGACCGGCATCACAATCGTCAGATCTGTAAGCAATTTGGGGGTGGTTTCCGGAGCAAGTACTGGAGCGGGGATTCCATCATTGAGCAGAAAATTCGCCAGGGGAGAAAGCCGGAAAGCGATTGGATCCGCTTCACCTGATCCATACGCCAGGTCGACCACTCCCAGCCAGTGCAGCGGACCTGCAAACAGGTACCTGATATAAGCCCCTTCAACTTCATCCCAATAGGCACGACCAGCAAGGTAATCCCGGGTTCCAACCTTACGGATTGACCAGCTGTCAAAATCACCGGCAGGCCGCAGAAACTCCGGGTTTTCCACCTTGATACTTGTAATAAACGATAGCAGGCTGTTCCAGGTGCGGACATCAAAAAAGCCAAGGTGTTTAAGGATTGCCAGGCGTGAGAAAACAGGATCATTGCGCCATGCGCCCTCAAACTCAAGCCCCGGTAACATTAACAGGTCGTTGATATCAGCAGATTCTTTCCAGGTTTGGAACCATTCTTTAAGGGTGGTTATCCTATCGGATTGTAAAAAACGCCCGATTTTCTCTGGGGATAGTTCCTTGTTACTCATGACCAGGTTTGTGGTCGTTGCAATGGCTGCAATAAATCCGGAAGAAAGTTCAGCCCTGGAAAAGTAACTGTCCTCCAGTTTTGTGTTCATTCTGAGCGCTGCCAGCCAGTCAGTTACATGGTCGAGAATACGGGTATTGGCTGCCTGGTGGCGTTTTATCTCCGACGGAGGAACCGGACGGACTTCAATAACCGAATGAAGAATATTTTGACCCTGGAAGAGTGAAGCGATCTCATCAGGGATAAAAGCGAATTCCCTGGGTTCGGGGGCGTCATCCATAAAGGCACGTCCGATCAATCCGCGGTAAAACAATAGCTCTGTGGCGTTGGCGGGGTGTTGATCGGGCATTTCACGTTCAAGCGCAGCGGGTCCCAACTCCCGCATATTGCCGTATTTGCGGCTGAATTCACTCCATGGAATGCGGCCGGATTTTGCGAGCAGCGCATCCCATGCCTTTTGAGCAAGCGCGGGTAGCAAATCGATGGTCTCATCGACACTGGATCTTGCCGTCATTGTTTGCATAAGTGCTGACTCGATAACTGACCGGTCGCCTGACTCAACTTCAACTTGCCAGGGACGTGCAATCCGGGTCAGCATATCGATATCATATGCGGATAGTAATTTCAACAGGGAAGGCATGACTTTACAGACTCCAATATCATTGATTATACTCAAGTAAAAATTGACGCATCCCTCCCTTGACTGTATAATTCTTAAATCACAGAATTGTATTTCAGGATCTCATGGCCCTTAAAGGCAACTTACGCGACTTTTCAATACTCCAACTGCTGAACCTAATCAACCTGGCTAATAAAACCGGGGCGCTTTACGCTGAAGGTCCGGCAAACACTGCCCATGTCATTTTCCGGGAGGGAAAACTGGGGTATGCAGGGCTTGGAGAGAAATCAAAGCCCTTACTGCAGGAGCTGGTGGAACGGAAATTAATCACCTCATCCCAGGCAGGTCCAATCCTTTCCAGGCAGCATACATCCAACGACAAGGAAATGGGTATTTTCCTGATGAACGCTGGCTACCTGAGTCAGGATCAAATATTCAAAACTCTTGAGGAAGTTTATGCAGAAGTGATTCGCCAGCTTTTTGCCTGGCAAGAGGGATTTTTCCATTTTGAATTGGGGGAGTTAACCCCCGTTGAAAGAATACCTGTCAGACTGGACCTTGAAAATTTAATCATTGAGGGAGCCAGACAGGCACATGAGCTGGAAGAACTCAAGAACGAACTGCCAAGCCTGGAGATGGCGCTAAAATTCACCGACCGCCCCGGCATCAACATTCGCGATGTCAATCTCACGGTTGAGGAATGGCGCGTGGTCAATTATGTGAATCCCAAGAATACCATTCAACAAATAGCCAGAGCGACCAAGTTAAACGATTTGGAAGTCCGCCGCGTTGTTTATGCATTGTTGCAGGCAGGGCTGGTGGAACTGGTTCGACCGGGTGATGCGCCAATGATATTCACTGGCAAAATGTTCCCAACCCAGGATCCGGTGGAACAGAAATCGCTGGTCAACCGGTTGATCACCAAAATCCGATCGATATAACGAAGGACCCGAACTATGCAAACTCAGACCGTCAAAATAGTAGTAACAGGCCCCTTCAACTCCGGCAAAACCGAACTCATTCGGTCTGTCAGCGAGATCGATGTGGTTTCCACGGAAAAAAAGGTGTCCTCGGAAAGAGAAATGGTGAAGGAATCCACCACGGTGGCGATGGATTTTGGACGGATTACTGTAGATGACGACCTGGTTTTATTCCTTTTTGGCACCCCCGGACAAAAAAGATTTGATTTTATGTGGGAAATTCTCTCAGAGGGTATGCTGGGCTTCATAGTGATGATTGACAGCACAAGACCCGAAACTTTCAAGGAAGCGCGCAGCATCCTCGAAACTTTCAGAGCTTATGCGCCCACGCCTTACCTCGTGACAGCTAACAAACAGGATCTCCCTGACGCCTGGGACATTGAAGATATCCGCCTGGCGCTGCGGCTTGACCCTAATATTAAGATTCTGCCTTGCACGGCAAAGAAAAAGAGCTCGGTAAAAACCGTGCTGCTTGAGTTGTTGTACAGTATCCTTGAAGAAATGGACAAAAATCGTTGACAACTGACAATCCAATCGAACCCATGCATTATTTAAACGAAGGAATAGCAGAAGTACTTGGGGGAGAAAAAACACTTGCGACCAATGCTCAAGCGCTGGGCGATCAAGTGAATGGATATATTGAGCGGTTTGGGCATAGTTACATGCGGGGTATGCTCCAACGGGCCGGCAGAGCCGGGCTGTATTACTGGATCCGCGATAATGCAGAATCCTGCGGATGGCATAAACCCGAGTTCCGCTTTCTTTCCTTCCGCCAGAAATTGAACCGGGGAATCGGCGACATCACCACATGGCTCGCGAAAAGCAATGTCTGCTCATTCCAGGTCACTTCTTCACGGGAAAAAATGGTCATCCACTATTCTAGTGAACATCCGGTAAGCCAAATGGATTGTGCATTCTTCCTTGGATTATTTCAGGAGTATTTCAGTTGGACCGCCAGTGGGAATTTTTTCCCGGCAACTGAAATCGAGTGTTCAACCAATCATGCAGGAACACATTCTTTCGAGATATCGTTTAATCCTCTCGATTGAAAAACTGAGAAACCGAATTTCTTGACAATCACCCTCTGACAGGTTAGAATTGGCATCGTTGCCGAGGTAGCTCAGTTGGTAGAGCACACGACTGAAAATTGTGGGGTCACCAGTCCGATCCTGGTCCTCGGCACACGACACTCCTGTGAGGGAGTGTTTTTTTATGGGGTATCATTGGCTTTATGCAAAAATTATTGCGCAAAGTGGTCTCAATCAATAAAACATGGATAGCGGTTACTTTGCTGATTCTCTTAATCTCTGTTGTAGCCATATTATCCATTCTGGATAATGTTACCCCTTCTCAAAGAACAGGAGCTCTCTCCACACTGGTAATCTCTGCAACCAACACGCCGTCCTTTGCGCCATCCGCGGAACCGACGATAACTATAACCACACCGGAACCAGTCAAAACTGAACCAACTGTTATACCTACTCCCACTGCCATTCCAGGCAGTGCTTATCTTGAGATCGACGCACATGGCAAGTACTTCTACCTGGGGTGTGAGGCTGCTGCAGCAGTTGACCTTGCGGGTTATTATGACATTCTGCTCTATCAATACAACTTCCAACAGGAATTGCCGCTTTCAGACAACCCTGACCTTGGATTTGTTGGTGACGCCAACGGTCCCTGGGGACAGGTGCCGCCCTATGCCTATGGTGTGCACGCAGCCCCGGTAGCAGCTCTTTTGCAGAAGTACGGTGTGGATGTAGAAGGGGGAAAGGGGTACACCCTTGAGCAAATGAAAGAGAAACTGGCAGCGGGGCATCCGGTGATTGTGTGGGTGATCGGCAATATGGAAGGCGGTGTACCGGCGGAATACACTGATTCAGCAGGCAACAAGACCATTGTGGCTGCCTTCGAACATGTGGTCATCCTGACGGGATATGACCAGAATTCAGTACGCTATGTGAATAATGGCAGGTTCTTTCAAGCTCCTAATGAGGTATTTCTGAACTCCTGGGGAGTGTTGGGCAACATGGCAGTTTTTCACCGCTAAAGGTAGAGATGATACAACATACATTTTTCTCCACATTTATGGGGGCAATTTCCGCAGAGGTCCTTGCGAAAAATCAGTTTGGCACCGTTATGGGTATGACCTCAAAAGGAATATTTCTCCGCTGCGAAGATGCCATCCTGTTTATCACGGAAGCCCCCTATAAAAGTCCGTTTAACATCTATATCCCCGGGTTTGAGCGCTTGATGAAAGTCTTGGCGAATAATTCCCGCTTTGAGGTAACTCCAACTGCCATTGTTTTTCCTGACGAGTCTGTTCAGATCGTAACAGACAACGCTGAGATCTGGACACCCTCATCACCGGTAAAGGTTGAGACGATCAAGCAGAGACGAACGGAACTCATGGATTTATTGTTGAAAAATATCTCAATACTTGACGAAGCTAAAGGATGGATCTTTCTCTATAACGATCACCAGATCTTTCCTGATGAAATCAGTGAGCGTATCGTCGTTAATACTCAAGGTTTCTGCAATGGTTATCAGCATGGGGATCTGGATGGCTGCCTGGCAGCGGCTGATCGTCTTCTTGGGCTAGGCGGTGGGTTAACCCCATCAGGGGATGACTGGCTGGCAGGTTTCTTGCTTTATCAATCCCGGTTTCTCTTGGCTTCAGGCGGTCATTCAAAATTTCTGGACCAATTGGTTGATGAGCTTCAGAAAATGGCTTTTCAAAAAACTACCACCATCTCCGCTAACCGCATTCTTGCTGCCGGGCGCGGCTGGGCTGAAGAACCATTCCTGCAGGTGATCGATTCTCTTTTCTCCGGTGCCGAAATGCCAGCGGGATTGGCTGAACTATTAACTCACTTTGGGCACTCATCCGGGGTGGATACAACGTTGGGAATGGCTGCTGCCATCACATGTGAATAAAAAAATGAGAGCCAGAAAGGCTCTCATTTTTATCTAAAAATGGAAAACTAAACGAGGATCTCTTCAGGAACTATCATGGTCTCGTTGGCTTTGCGTACAGCATCAGACACATTGAAGTCAAGGTCTGCACCAGCCATCTCGCGAACATAATTCTTGATCAACTGATCCCAGTATTTCTTGGTGACATAGTACACACGGGCGCCGCCCAACTCATGCTGAACATCGGGCCATGGGTAAGAAGGCTGAGCCATACCAAGACCCCAGCGCATCCAACCGTTGTAGGATTCGTAGGTAGCCCACCATTCGGTGTTTTTGATCATTTCGAAGGCATAGTAGGCTTTGGCGTAGTACATCACTGCGCCGATGCGTCCACCGCGGGAGAGAGCCATGGTGTGAAGGCTGATGTTGATGTCTTCATTCATGACACGACCATTGGCAAAGCCCACCCATACGCCGTCAATTAAACCAACGAGGGTATAGGGGTCTTTTAGACGGTGGCGGTACCAGCCGAGGATTTCGGAGTACACACGGGCACCAACGATGTCATAGAAGTCATGATCCACGTCCATTAAGCGTTTGACGTATTCCATCATCTTGGGAGCCTCTTCGAGGGTGGCTTCTCGGATGTAGAGGAGGCGGCCATCTTTTAGTTTTACCTGAGCACCGGGCCACTTGGGAAGCTGCATGGCAGGACCTTGCAGAAGGGCTTCCACTTCACGGGCATCGATCTGCAGGATCGGCTCTGTTGCTTTTTCGGGAAGTTCGAATTTCACTTTATTTCTCCTTGGTTAAAATGGATAATCTAAGAAGCTTAAGCCAGGTTGGCTTTGCTCAACTTATTCAGGCTCTCAACATGTTTCATTTCGTAAACATCACCGAATTTGGTTTTCGGCATTTTTTCAGCTTTTTTCATTAGATCGTCGTATTCTTTGTCTTCCAGGAAAGCCACAGCACGACCAATGGAGGCTTCACCATCAACAAAGCGCCAGGGAAAGAAGCCAACCTGGATGCGGCGGTTGAGGATGAGGTCGATCATGCCACCGAAGCATTCAGCATGGATGATCTGATTCGGGAACATATCGATGTGCATGAGCTGGTATTTCTCTTCGGTGAAGAACTCTTCCAATGATTTACCAAATTTCTTCTTGAACACATATTCAGCCTGTTTGGTTTGGCGGGGCATCCACTGGCGGATGATTGTGTTCATCGGGTGGTCGGCGGAACCGCAGTCAACAGCGATCCAGCGTAATTTCATTTTCTTAGCCCAATCGGCAAATTCCTGGTCGGGACCCGGGTGTTTTACCATGTAGCGGATCTCATCAGCAGTGGGCTGATCCCAGCCGAAGTGGTGATAACCGGTATGAATGACAAGGATATCTCCCTGTTTGACTTCCACACGGTCGGTGACCATTTTGGAGGTGTAGACATCATAATCGCCACAAACATCACTCAAATCGACGACAGCGGCATCATGCACCAGGTAATCCATGGGCAGTTGGGCAATATCTCGTCCGGGGGTGTAAAAGTGGATCTCGCCATCAAGGTGGGTACCGATGTGGTTAGAGTGGGTCAACAGTTGCCCGTTGGCGCCATTTGGAGCAAGTCTTTTAAAGTACTTTACCTGGAGGGGTTCATAGGTCGGCCAGGGGGGAGTTCCGATTCCCAAAGGGATGGTCAGATCAAGTAGTTTCATTTGCATTCTCCTTTATAAGATAGTTGTTTGTAAAAATCTTTTTCATTATATCCAGTAATGAACTGGATTAAAGAACACCAGCCATGATGGCAAGTACAACACCACCTGCGATAACACTGCCTAACTGTCCGGCTGCATTTGCACCCATTGCGTGCATCAAGAGGAAGTTACTTGTATCGTATTCCTGACCAAAACGCTGCACGATACGAGCGGACATTGGGAAAGCACTAATTCCAGCAGCGCCGATCAATGGATTGAATTTGCCGCCAGAGAAGAAGTTCATCAATTTACCCAACAACACACCACCTACGGTATCCATGACGAAGGCAAAAAGACCTAGTGCCAGGATGAGCAGTGTGGTTGGTTTGATGAAATTGACACCTTCCATGGTGGAGCCGATGACCAAGCCAAGGAAGAGGGTGGTGAGGTTGGCTAATTCATTCTGAGCAGCGTTATTCAAGCGGTCAACAGCACCACTCTCGCGGATGAGGTTGCCGAACATGAGGGATGCGATCAATGGAGAGGCTTTGGGGGCGATCAGAGAAACCACCACGGTAACGACGATTGGGAAGAGGATGCGCGTGGCACGGGAAACTTCTTTGATCGTGTACGGCATGTGGATGGTCTTTTCTTTACGCGAGGTCATCAACCTCATAACCGGGGGTTGAATGATGGGAACGAGGGACATGTAGCTGTATGCACAGACCGTGATGGGACCCAGTAAGTGAGGTGCAAGCTTGGATGAAACGTAAATGGCAGTCGGTCCGTCAATTGCGCCGATGATGCCAATGGAAGCCGCTTCATTGAGAGTGAACATACCGGTTGCAAGTGCCAGCAGCAAGGTGATGAAGATACCGAATTGACCCGCCGCGCCTAATAATGCCATTTTTGGGTTTTCAAGCAGCGGACCGAAATCCGTCATAGCGCCAATGGCAATGAAGACAAACAGGGGGAACAATTCAGTGGCAATACCGGCATCGAAGAGCACTTTCAACCAGCCGCCGGCTTCAGTGGCACCGGTGAGCGGCAGGTTTGCCAGCATGGCACCGAACCCGATTGGCAGGAGCAGGGTTGGCTCGTAATCCTTGATGATGGCAAGGGCGATCAACACACCGCCGACGCCGATCATTACCAGGTTTTGCCATTGAAGAGCTTTGAATGCGTCTAATAAGACGAGAAGTCTTGAAAGGTCCATATCAACCTCACGCGAACCGGAGGATCACCGCGCCAAAGGGGACGCGCTGACCTTCACTGACTTCAACAGAAGCGACGGTTCCTTCACGGGTAGACCGGATCATATTCTTCATTTTCATGGCTTCGAGAGCGCAAACCGTATCACCAACAGCCACTTTATCACCGGGTTTTACCTGAATATCCAAGATCACACCCGGCATTGGGGAGCTGATGACGTCAGTAGCTCCGGCAGATGCGATGGCAACCGGGGCAGCCTGGGCTGCAGGTGCAGATGATTTGGCTGGGGCAGGCGTCGCAGCTCTGGCAACAGGAGTAGCAACTGTTCCACCGGCTTCTTCAATTTCAATGGCGTATTGAGTGCCGTTGACAGTCACATCCGCAGATCCACCGGAGAAATCACTGACCTCGACCTCAAAAGTTTTGCCGTTAACTTTTACTTGTAGCTTTTTACTCATTTTTAATCTCCTACGATTTCAAAATTATCGTGTTTGCGGGATCAGCGGGAAGTCCGGTAAGGGCCAGGACCATAAAGCAGGGTAGCACCAAGTTGTCCGGTACGTTTTGAGCGCAAGTAAGACACTGCTGCTAAAGCAGCGGCTATTTCCTCAACGCCAGATTCGATCTTTACTTCGGAAGTAATTTCGACCGGTTGTAATTCCACAACATCCTGCTTTTTGCTCTCTTTTTTTACTGGAAAGAGTTTTTGAAGAAGAACCATAACGCCAATGAAAATCCCAAGGGCGGAAAAGGTTACCAGTAACCCAATTGCACTGATCATTAAACCTGTTTGAAAATCAGTCAAGGTAACACCTCCGTCTAAAGCGGCATGCAGCCGTGTTTTTTGGCTGGGGCATGAGATTTTTTGTCTCGCAGCAGTTCTAATGCGGCGATCAGGCGCGGGCGGGTTTCGTGAGGCAGGATAACATCATCTACGAAGCCGGCGGAAGCAGCCTTATACGGATTGGAGAATTTCTCGCGGAATTCTGCAACCAGGCGTTTGCGTTCTTCACCGCCGTCGTTCTTTTCAGCTAATTCCTTGCGGTAGAGAATGGCGACTGCACCTTCAGCACCCATTACAGCGATTTCAGCGCCGGGCCATGCAAAGACCATATCAGAATGGATGTGTTTGCTGCTCATTACGATGTATGCGCCGCCGTATCCCTTGCGGGTAACCACGGTCAGTAGAGGTACAGTTGCTTCAGAGAAGGCATAAACGATCTTTGCGCCGTGGCGGATAATGCCGCTGTGCTCTTGTGAAACACCGGGGAGGAAACCGGGGGAGTCGGAGAATGTAACAATGGGAAGATTAAAAGCGTCGCAGAAACGGACGAAACGTGCCATCTTGTCGGAAGCATCAATATCAATGGCACCTGCCATGAAGAGGGGTTGTTGGGCAACGATACCGATTGACTGCCCATGCAGGCGGGCAAAACCGATCACGGAGTTCTGGGCAAAATTCGCCATCACTTCGAAGAAAGAACCTTGGTCGCAAACCCGGCTGATGACCTCTTTCATGTCATAACCAACGGAAGGATCGGCAGGGACTATGGAATCCAGTTCGGTATCCATGCGCCAGGGGTCATCTGTCACTTCAACTGCGGGGGCTGATTCAGAATTATTGGACGGGAGGTAGGAGAGAATCGTGCGGACGAAGGCGAAAGCCTGTTTTTCATCATCGGCAGCAAAGTGAGACACGCCACTGGTGGAGGAATGGGTCATGGCGCCGCCGAGGGTCTCAACATCCACGACCTCGTGGGTAACCGTTTTGATGACTTCAGGACCGGTGATGAACATGTTACTGATATTTTTGGTCATGACCACAAAATCGGTGAGGGCTGGGGAGTAAACCGCGCCACCAGCGCAAGGTCCGAGGATGACAGAGATCTGGGGAACAACACCTGAAGCTTGGGTATTGCGATAGAACAACTCGCCGTAAGCATACAGGGAGAATATGCCTTCCTGGATGCGTGCGCCGCCGCCATCGTTCAAACCGATAATTGGAACGCCAGCGTCCATA
>Ga0209800_10001845_pt1 | contig 20222 bp, 14 predicted proteins | sample Higcelweek8metaG_FD_187174 | JGI IMG/M metagenome (GOLD analysis project Ga0209800, IMG submission 187174) | Freshwater pond sediment microbial communities from the University of Edinburgh, under environmental carbon perturbations - High... | ecosystem: Environmental > Aquatic > Freshwater >...
AGGGAGTATAGCCAACCGCCCAAGCATCACGGAAATCTTGAGTAGTACCAGTTTTTCCCGCTACAGTTTGATCTTTGATATTAAAGGCATTGCTTGGACCAAAGACAGCCATGCGAGCTTGATTATCAGAGAGGATTGAATTTATTTTACGAGCGATTTCTGCATTAACAACGCGTTCTTCGTTTTTCTTGAAATTATAAACAATATTATTGTTGGCATCAGTTATGTTTGAAATAGCAGTTAGGCTGTTTTTATTTCCATCATTAGCAAAAACTGCAAAGGCGCCCGTTTCTTCGATGAGCTTAACTGCGCCACCACCCAAGGCTAGTGCCAAGCCGTAGTTGCCATCTTTTTTAAGTGTTGTTATGCCTAGACGTTGAGCTAATTCAATTGTGTCGGGTATGCCAGCAATATAAAGAGCTTTAACAGCTGGAATATTTAATGAGCCAGAGAGAGCTTGACGAATGGAGACAAGACCACTAAATTTACCATTGTAATTTTGTGGAATGTAATCTTTGCCACTACCATCAGATCCAAAATTGGTTCGAACATCGTAAATGAGAGTTTCTGGCTGAAGACCTTTTTCAAAAGATTCAGCATAAACAACTGGCTTAAAGGATGACCCTGGTTGGCGTAAACGAGTGGCGACATTTACTTCACCATCGATACTCTTATCAAAATAATCCAATGATCCAACCATGGCTAATATTTTACCAGTAGATGGTTCAGTGGCAACAATAGCCGCATTGTCAGCACCATAATTATTTAGATGATTGCGTGAATTTTTCAGTGTTTCTTCGGCTAATTTTTGTTTTTCCCAATCAAGCGTAGTGATTATTTTTAATCCACCTTTCTCGAGCATTTCTCGGCCATATTGTTGCTCTAGCTTATCAATTACAAACATTACAAAATGAGGAGCTTGGATATTTCTAGAAAGAGGAGTAACCTTGTCGAAGGTTTTTTCCAAGAGTGCTTCTGTAACTTTTGATTTTTCTGTTAAACCCAATTCAGCTACTCTTGTTAAGATAGCTTTTTGTTTTTTAATTAATTTGGAGTCGCTTTCGCCATGGGGAAAGTATAGGCTGGGAGCATTGGGCAATACGGATAAAAAAGCAGCTTCATCTAGTGTTAAATCTTTGGCATCTTTTTCAAAGTATGTTTGTGCTGCAGATTGAATTCCATAAGCATTGGCACCGTAGGGGATTTGATTTAGATACATATCAAGAATTTCATCCTTGGAGAATGTGCGCTCCATTTTTATGGCCAAAACTGCTTCCTTGGCTTTGCGAGTAATGGTTCTTTCTCGAGTTAGAAATAGGCTCCGAGTTAGTTGTTGAGTTATGGTAGAGGCACCTTGCTGAATTTCATCATTTTGAAAATTTGTTTTAGCAGCTCGGAGTAAAGATTTAATGTCAATTCCAAAGTGATTATAAAAATTATCATCCTCAGCGGCGATGGTGGTTATTCTAATTGTGTCAGGTATTTCATCATGACTGATTATCTTTCTATTTTCTTCTCCAAAAATTTTATATAAAATATGTTCACCACTACTATCATAAATGACAGAGGATTGGCTTATTGATACATTTTGCAAGTCTTTTACATTGGGGGTATTGGTGTAGAAATAGACAAAGGTCAAAATAGCTAAAATAAAAATAGCCATTAAAACATCGAAGATTCCTAGTAAAAATTGGCAAAAGATATGCAGATATATATTTCTGGGGTTATTTTTTATTTCAGTCTTTTTCATATTTTTAGTCTAACACAAACTTGATTTAACAACCAATTTTAACACTTTTAAGCAGAATTGTCCATCTTACTTTATTTAGGGCACTATTTACAATTCTTGGGGTTTTACTATAATAAACTATATGCAAGTTTAATTAAATATTTTTTAATCATATTTTCAGATACGATTTATTTTTTTCTATCTGCAATATTTTAAATTTAAGTTGTAAATACAAAATGTATGAATGATTTTTCAAAATTCGAATCGGGACTCAGAGCTAGTAAGACGGTTGGAAATATTTTTGGACAAAAAAATAGTGCGCCAGAACAAAAGAAGATAATTACAAGTATTTTTGATAAAATTATTTTCACCAGTTTGTTTATGCTCTTTACTGGAGTACCATTATTTTTCGTGGGACTTTCCTTTCAGGGTGTAATATTTGAAAAACAAATATACTTTTATTTTTGGGTTTTAGTAGCCCTTGTTTCTTGGGTGGCCAAGGGTGCAATTACAGGAGAGATGAAGATAAAGAGAACTCCTTTAGATATTCCGATTATTGCTATGCTGGTTATTTATATAATTGCAACTTTTCTATCAGTCGATAGGTGGCATAGTTTTTGGGGATTTTTTGGTGATCCATCTCGAGGCTTGATGATGATTATTTCTGCTGTGGTGGTTTATTATTTAATTGTAAGTAATGCTAATAAGCAAAATTTTATTTGGATTTTGGGAGGTTTAGTTGGAGCTAATTTATTTATTTCAATATTCTCAATTTTAGTTTTGTTTGGGGTAAATATTATTCCAGCTAGCTTGAGTACGATGGTACCTCTGAGTTTAATCGGAACAGTTAGCGGTCTGAAGATATTTTCTGGAATGATGATACCGATCATAATGATTCTTTCCTTTAGAATGAATGAGTCAAGCAATAAGGTGATTAAAATATTGAGTTATGTCATCTTGGTGGGTATTCCTCTTAACCTATTGTTGATATCGATGGTTTTTGATCAAACTATTGCAATGATTATTTTGTTTGGGATTGGATTTTTCTTGTTGTATATCCTTTCTCATGTGGTTAGGCCAAAAGAAAATATGACCTGGATTCCAATGATAGTTTTTGTTTTAGGAATGATAGTTTTGATGTCTGGAAAAAATAATTTAGTTAAGGTTAATGTGCCAATAGAGGTTGCACCGCACGTAAAGGTTTCTTGGGAGATTATTAAAGGTGGGATGAAGGAAAATTTATTCTTTGGTTCTGGGCCAGCTACCTATGGTTATGATTTTTCAAAATACAAACCGCAAAGTTTTAATAATGACATGTTCTATGGTATTAGGTTTTATCAAGGTGCAGGATTGTTTTTTGAGAGCTTTTCTACCGCAGGAGTATTTGGTGCTGTTGGACTTTTAGCAATTGCAGTAGTATTTATCAATATCACTATTTATTTGATTAGTCGTGATAAGGAAAAGAATAAAATTTATTCTCTTGGTTTGCTTTCGGCTTCATTTATTTTAATCATTAGTTCATTTATTTTTAGAGTAGAGGGTACAATTTTATTGATGGGTATTTTGATTGGCTCTTTAACTATCTCCACTATTCTTGCCGAGAGTGGGATTGATGGTAAAGAAATAAAGCTTTCGCTTAAGGCTTCGCCGAGATTTGCTCTGACCCTGGCCTTTATCTTTATAATAGTTAGCGCAGGCGTTGCGACTCTGTTTGTTTATATCGGTAAGGCCTTTGTGGCAGATATATATGCTGGTAGTGCAGTGAGAGAAACTAAAGTAACGGAGGATGGCTCAATTAAGAATTTAGTAAAAGCTATTAATTTAAACAGAAAAGAGGGACGATATTACTCCAGAGTTGGTCAGGAATATATGGTTTTGGCCAACGAGGAGGCAATGAAGGGTGAGGGAAAGACGAGTACTGATAAGTTGGGTGGTTATGCCAATAGAGCAGTTGCTTATGCTAAAGAAGGTGTAGCTAAAATGCCCAATGATGCTTTATCTGTTTCAGTTTTAGCTCAAGTATATGAAGGTTTATCATTGCACGTAAGCGGTACATTAGAATCATCTTCAAAGAGTTATGAGGATTTACTACTTTTGGAACCACATAATCCAGTGGCTTATCTGAAAATTGGTCAGATAAAATTAGTGCCAGCTATTGCCGAGAAGGATGAGGCTAAAAAGAAAGCTAGCATAAAAGAGGCTAAGGATTATTTTGATAAGGCTGTAGCTGAAAAAAATAATTTTGCTGAAGGGCATTATTATTTGGCTATTACTCAAAACGCTCTAGGTGAAAAAGAAGCAGTAATTCAGTCCATGACAAAAGCTGTAAATAGTGATCCCACAAATGTAACTTATTTATTTAATTTAGGAAGAGCTTATCAGGAAATGGGCTCCAAGGATGATTTAGAAAAAGCCAAGGCTGTATTTGAACATGTTTTAACTATCAATCCTAAGGAGATAAATACAGTTTTTGCACTAGGAACACTTTATGAAGGTGATGGTGAGAAAGAAAAGGCTATTGCGAAATATAATGAAGTTATTGGATTATTGGGTAAAATTAGTGGTGGCAACGATGATACCGCCTCTAAGTTAAATAAGATGATAGAAAATGTGAAAAATGGAATAAGTAATAAAAATGCGGTTTTGGAAAATAAGGGTGGAACTAACCAAAAAACAGAAAACACTCCTCAGGACAATGTTGAGTTGATTGGCTCAGATGCAGCGCAAAATCCTGTTAACACAACTAACCCTCCAGTTGAAGGAGTGAATCAAATTAATCAATAAGTAAAAACAGCTTTTAGATTAGTAGCTGGTAGTAGGTAGGGTTGAAATTTTTTACCCCACGAGACTAAGTAGTTAATAAGCTAAAAAGCTAGCTAATAAATATATGGCAATCGAATTTACAGATAAAAATTTTAAGGAGGAAGTTATTGAAAGTGATAAAGTTGTACTAGTTGATTTTTGGGCACCTTGGTGTGGACCATGCCAGATGATGGGACCAATTATTGATGAATTATCAGCAGAGATGGGTGATGGATTTAAAATAGGAAAATTAAATGTGGATGAAAATTCTAATAGCGCATCTGAATATGGCATTATGTCTATTCCAGCAATAAAAGTTTTTAAAGATGGTAAAATTGTAAAAGAATTTATGGGTGTGCAAAGCAAAGAAAGTTTAAAGGTAGAGTTACAAAGTATTTAAAAGAAATATTGCTTTGAAATTAAAAACACACACTTAAAAAATGTGTGTTTTTTGATTTTGTGTAAAGTTAGGTAGCTAGTGGGCGAGTATGACAAATGTTTAAACTTGGTCTATAATTAAATAACCCAAGTAATAAGGGTTTTAAAATTATAAGATTAAGGCTATGAATGCAATTGAATTATCAAAAAAAATGGGGGGAAAAATAGAGATTAATTCTAAGCAAAAACTTACCAAAGAAAATTTGGCAGTATTATATACTCCGGGAGTAGCAAATGTTTGTAATGCAATTGCTAGGGATAAAAAATTATCTTTTAAATATACTATTCGTAAAAATACAGTGGCGGTAATTTCAGATGGGAGTGCTGTTTTGGGATTGGGCAATATTGGACCAGAAGCCGCTTTGCCTGTGATGGAAGGCAAAGCTCTTTTATTTAAAGAGCTCGGGGGAGTAGATGCTTTTCCAATTGTGGTTAATACTCAGGATTCAGATGAGATTATAAATATTATAAAAAATATCGCGCCTACTTTTGGAGGAGTAAATTTGGAAGATATTTCTGCTCCAAGATGTTTTGAGATTGAAGAAAAATTGAAAAAGGAATTGGATATTCCAGTTTTTCATGATGATCAACACGGGACAGCGATTGTAGTTTTGGCTGGACTCATTAATGCACTTAAGGTGGTTAATAAAAAAATTGGCAAGGTTAAAATAGTGATGAGTGGAGTGGGCGCAGCAGGAGTGGCTATAGCTAAATTGCTGATTGCTTATGGAGCCAAGAATGTCGTTATGGTTGATAGTCAGGGTATTATTTTTAAAGAAAGAGAAGGCGGATTAAATGATTCCAAAATGGAGATTGCTAAAATTACTAATCCACAAAATTTAACGGGAACAATTAGTGATGCACTTTGTGAGGCGGATGTTTTTATCGGAGTTTCAGCACCTAACTTATTAAGTAATGCAGATATTTCTAATATGAATAAGGATGCGATAGTTTTTGCGATGGCTAATCCGGTACCAGAGATTATGCCTGATTTGGCTAAGAAGGGTGGAGCAAAGATAGTGGCCACTGGAAGGTCAGATTTCCCTAATCAATTAAATAACGTCTTAGTTTTTCCAGGAATTTTTCGAGGAGCCTTGGATAAACACGTAAGAGATATTACCACGGCGCATAAATTAAAAGCAGCTAAAGTTCTGGCTGGTATGGTTAAAAATCCAACTGCTAATAAAATTATTCCCAATGCATTGGACAAAAAAGTAGCTAAAGCAATTGCTGGAATCTTTTAAATTTTTATGTTATAATTCAGGTAATTTAAAGGATAAGAAAAATTTATAGGAATATATAAATAATTTTTATTTTTAAAAATTATACTATGGACAAAAAAACAAAAATGTTTTGGTGGGCAATGGGAGTTATAATAATGATTTCTTTTGGCGCGACCTTTTATCGTTATATGATTAAAAAGGATTACATAGTTCAGGCCCAGGTCGATTGCGACCCATACAGTGAGGCTTGTTTTATCTGGAGTTGTGATCCAGGGAGCGTTGTCGAGGGGGAAGCGTGCACCGGCGATCTTGAAATGGATACATGGTATTATAAAATTATAAATAAAAATGCAAGTAGCATTTCATCTTGTGATGTTAATGATGAAAATTGTGATGCCTTAAATTGCGCCCAAAACGAACCCGATTGCGAGTTCGTTTTTTGTAATGAAGAAAACGTGCAAGAATTTGGCTCCGAAGTTTGTATAAATCCAATTGATTATGCTTTGGCAAATCCAGAAGAAGAGGTTTGCGAAGAGGGGGATGAGGAGTGTGAGGCAGAAGAGGCATTATCAGAAGAAGAAATATTGGAGCAAACCACAGAGGATTTAATTTTGTCTGAAAGTGAGGGTCTAAGGGAAGAAGATGCAGGTCCTGCTGGCGATTTACCGATAGTAGAATAATGCATCGAAAAATGCCTCTTGACAAAAGAGGTTTTTTGTAATATAATTAAAAGTTAATTTTTTAATAGTTAATAATTTAGTAAATATGAAAAAATCCTAATAATAGAATTTTTTGTTATCGGATAATGGTATTTATAAAAACAAAAAATTCAATTTATTTTTTAAGATTAATCAATGGAGATTGTAGATTTTTTAGATATTGGAGATAAGAAGTTGATAGTAATAGTGATAATAATATTAGTGAGTGCTCTCATTTTTGAGAAGCAAAGAAATATTATTCTCGGAGCAGGATTATATCGCATAATAAATTGGATTCTCGATAATCCAGTTTGGATTGCGGTTCAACTTATTTGGGGAGCTCGCGGTGTACTAGTAATGGTAATTGGTGCGGTGTTATATAATACAATTCTTTTTATTTATTTTAGAAATAAGGAAGCCAATTTTACTCTATGGAATTCAATACGAGGCTTTTCCGAAAAAGAGCTGGAATATAAAAATAAATTTAAAGAGTGGAAGGAAAACAGAACTCCTTGGAAATTTGTACTTGTTATCGGGTCTTACGTACCAATGAAGATGTTCTTTTTCCTTTTAAAGATAGTGAAGGTTCCGTTTTGGGGTAATTCTTTTGCACTGCTAACATTGTCAATTTTTGAAGACCCTTTTGTCGCTACTACATATATACGCAGTGGTAATAAAGAAAGATTTGATTTCAAAATTATTGGTGTTTTTTTATTAAGTATTTCCATTAGTTTGGGTTACTGGTCAATTCGAAATGGATTAATTACTGAATTTATAATTAGACCAGCAATGTTTTAATGTAATGTGGGGATTATTTTTTATAATAACTCCCTCATAGTTCTCCTTTTCTGTAGGAATATATGTTATAATAAATACAGAGATGGAACTAATAAATAATTTTTAACTATTTAAATTGTTTAATTATGTCTAACTCAGAAAATGAAGCGATTAGTGATTTTGATGTAGAAGAGATATATACGCCGCTTGAAGTGGCTAAAGAAGAAATTTGGCGTCGCTGGAATGATAAAGAGCTTCGTAAAAAGGTAGATGATTTTTTTGGAGAAGGAATTTTAAAAATATTAAAAGAAGAGCCAAGGGCAGTTATGGTTAGACAGGTTGCGAGTCCAAATATGGAGTTTCATCGTTTTTTGGATTTAGCTAAACTTAGTAAACTGAAGCCATTGGTAAATGAATATGCAAGTGATAAATTTGTTTCAATAAATTCATATAAACTTAGTCTCGGAAAATTGTCATTTTTTGAAAAGCTAGATAAGCGGGAATGTCCCATTGTGAATAATATAAAAATTATTAACATAGATGATTCTGAGAATAAGGAATTTTCAAATATAAATACAATTAATGGTGATAAGCTTATTGATTTCCATCATAAAATGTTAAATTTTGATATTCCTGGATTCAGTATGGAAAACTTAGTGGATATTTCAAATTGGTGTGGTAAAAATGGTGGAAAAGCTAGTGATTATTATCATAATTTTCTAGCGTGGTTTATTTGTAATGGCATATTGTTTGAAAATTTTCTTACCCACAAAAATGAGAGTAATTTTACTAAAAAAGTGGTTTTGCCTGCATTTAAGAGAGTTGAGGAAAGGTTTGGATTAAAACCATTAATAGTGCCAATCGTAAAAAATAACGAAGCCGAGGATATATTTTGGAGATCTTATCATAAGGAAATTGAGAAAAATTTTTTTATAAAAAAATAAATAATTCAATCTGAATCAAAAAGTGAATTATATTAAAAACAAAAATGGAAAACAATTTTATTACTAGCTTAGGAACATGTATGCCATCAACACTTAGTGTTTTAAGTGGTAGTTTAAGTTTGCTCTATTATTCTCATATACCAATAATTATTATATCATTTTTATTTGGGATGTTTGTTTTGATGATTGGAAGAGATAAATTGTTGTCAAAAATATTCTTCTTTTTATCTTTTTCCTTTGCTCTCTGGTCTATATTGGATTTATTTACTTGGCTTAGTTCTGATTCCAGAGTTATTATGTTTGCTTGGTCATTAACAACGCTAATAGAAGCACTTGTATTCTTGGGAAGTTTTTATTTCGTTTATGTTTTTGCGGAAAAAAGAGATATATCTTTTAAATATAAGATTTTAGCTGCTATTTTAGTCACCCCTTTGATTATAATAATTCCTACGAAGTTGAATTTATTAGCATTTAATTACGATGATTGTTATTCATTGGAGAATATCCATGCAACTTATTATAAATATTTTATTGAAATAGTTTCATCTTTGGGTATTTTTTCTTTTTTAATTATAAAAATTAGAAAATCTGATGCGTTTTTTAAAAAGCAATTAATTTTATTAGCAGCTGGAATATTTTTATTTTTATTATCATTTTTCGTTGCTGTTTTTTTAAGTAGTTATTTAGCAGATATGGGTTATTTGAGGGGGTATAGTTTTGAAATGTATGGATTAGTTGGTGTTCTTGTTTTCTTGGGTATGCTTGGTTATATGATTGTTAAGTTTGGAGCCTTTAATATAAAAATAATTGGAGTGCAAGCGTTGGTTGTTTCTTTGTTTATTTTAATTGCTTCGCAGTTTGCCTTTATCCAAAATCCAATCAATAGAGCATTGACTAGTATAACCCTGATGTTGGTAACTATATTTGGTTTTAATCTTATAAATAGTGTCAAAAAAGAAATAAAACAAAAAGAAGCTCTAGCTCATGCTAATAATGAAATTAACGAGCGTAAAAATCAGCTACAAAGAATCTCTGACTATTTGTCAGTAGCTAATTCAAAGCTAAAAGAGCTGGATAATGCTAAGACAGAATTTGTTTCAATTGTAGCGCATCAACTACAAAGTCCGCCAACCACTATCAAAGGGTATTCCATGCTTTTGAGTGAAGGTAATTATGGGGAATTAACTTTAGAACAAAAAGATATTATTCAAAAAATATTTAATGCCAATGAACAACAAGTGGCTTTCGTAGATGATTTACTGAGCGTTTCTCGTTTGGAGTCAGGTAGGGTTATTTTTAATTTTGAAAAATATCAAATGGGGGAAATTTGCCAAGAAGTAATTGATAACTTATTTGTTAAAGCTAAGGATAAAAGTTTATATCTAGAATTCAACAAGCAGATGGTGCCAGAAGTTAGTGTTGATAGAGCTAAAATGCGAGAGGCAGTTTCTAATCTTGTTGATAATGCGATTAAATATACTAAGCGAGGTGGTGTCAAATTATCCCTGACGATTTGTTCTCTGGGAGGAGAGAGGTGCATAAGGGGTAATCACTTACGCATAATGGTTTCTGATACGGGAATAGGAATTCCAATTGATGAAATGCCAAGATTGTTTTCTAAATTTTCTCGGGGTAAAGATGTAAAAAGATTAAATGCTAACGGAACTGGACTTGGACTTTATGTGGTCAAAATGATAACCGAAGGTAATCGAGGCAAGGTTTGGGTGGAGTCAGATGGAGAAGGAAAGGGTTCAAGGTTTATAATTGAATTGCCGATTTAGGTGTGTATTATTATTTAGCAAGAAAGATGAATTAGAGGCTCAAAAGGCCTCTTTTTGGTTCGACATTTTTATTGACTTTTGTCCGATTAGATGGTATTTTTTAACTAATGTAAATAGGCAATTTTAGTTTAAATTTAATGAAAAATAAATCAATTATTATAATAATTTCTACAATTCTAGTTTTAACTATAGCTGGGGTTGGTTTTTGGCTATGGAATAAAAGTCAAGAGACTGTTATCGACCTGGGAAATGGTTGGAGTTCTTATTCTAATAGAAAAATTGGAATTAGCGTAAAAATTCCATCAGATGTTGAAATAAAGAAAGAATTGGATGATGAATCTTTTACTTATAGTGTTAATTTTTCAAAAGGGCCAGTAAGATCTGTTGGCAATATTACAACCTTAAAATATGGCGGAGAAATAAAAGAAAAAAATTATGATGAAAAAGTTCAATATTTTAGAGATGAAATGACAGAAGAAAATAATAAATGGTCAGAAATAGCTAAAACTACTAAAACCAGAACTAGATACTTTAGCAGAGAAATAAAAATAGATAATAAATCTGTATTTTTATATTTTCAAGAAGCTGAAAACCTCAGGAGAAAAGAAAATAATTTTAATATTAATAGTGTTCTTATTCCCGGTGAAAAAGGTTTTTATACGATGTGGCTTAATAAAGAGGAGATTGAAAGTCTTTATCCTGAAATTCAAAATACTCAATCTAATGAAGAATATATGGATAAAATAGAAAAGATTGTCTTGGATTTAATTATTTCTGTTGATGAAAAAGATATTCATCCAATTGTTTTTTTTGAAATTTTCTTATATTTATAATAAAATTGAATAGAAATGCAATGGTGTATTTCTGGCGCTTAATATTAGGCGTAAAAGTTCATTGAAAATTCACAAAATGGAGTGAATCATGTTGAAAAGAATGATGATTGTAATGAGTGTTGTTTTAATGAGTTTTTCTTTGTCTTACGCAAAGAACATTGTTGTCGGTTCTCATGGAGGGCTTAATGCATATTTTAGTCCAGCTTTGGGTGAAAATTATGAACCTTTTTCCGTTCATGCGGGCAAGGATAAGGATGGAAAAGATAAAGATTCAAATTGGATCGGCAATGAAATTAATAAAGAATATGGTGCTCACGGTATTGACGCGGCTATTGTGTATTTCAATGAAAAAAGTAGTGGCAATATCTATGCTATGATTTCGGAAGACTCTGCCAATCCTAGTGTTGCTTACTATTTTATCAAAGATAATTACAGTAGTGGTGACAAAGTTTTTTTACTGGGTTACAGTGCTGGCGGTAAATTCGTGTTGAATCTTTCTGAAATGCTAAATTCAGCGGATGTTCCTGTGCACATTTTAGGAATGATTGATCCTATTATGGGCACAGATATAACTATTCCTTCTAATGTGCAAAAAGTAGCGGTGTATTATCAGGAGAACGATGATTATCTTAATGGATTTAATCATTTTGTTCTTAATGATACTTCAGAAACGAGCTATTTTTCTGATCATCCGAAGTTAATTGATGGTGTCATTCATGGAACGATTCATTATTCCCAAGATGTCTGGAAAGACTTTGGACAAAAGATGGTTGATGCAGGAGATAATGGATCTGATGATTATGAGGTTTGTACCGGATTCAGTAATGCTTTTGTTGAAGGTCAAGTAAAAGATTCTTTAATAAATTCACAATGGGATTCTATTTGTCTCGGGTATCATCCGCTAGTGGAAAGATTTCGAGATAGAGATACCTGTAAACTTATCCCAACTTATACTCCAAGGGATGGTAATCTATATGTCTATGGGAATTATTGTAATTTAAAAACATATAATTTTGTTGATTCAGTAGAATTCTCTGGTGGATTATTACCTGACCCTAACGACCCCAATCCCACCATCCCTGAACCACCTGACCCTGACATCCACATCAACAGCCTCGACATCCGACTGATCGGAGGGGGCTACGTCAAAGAAATCCAAAAAACTCTCTACTGGGGACAGTCTTTCCCATTTGAAGGTCGAGCTGAGTTTGAAAATAAAAGCTCTGCTGAAGCTAAAGACATTGATGCTGATTATCGCATCACTGATTCCCGAAGCAACTTCAATGAGGATGCTACTAAGATAGATGAAGATGGTCTCTTTAATATCAATCCAGGAGAAAGAGAGGAAAACAGTATCAGCCCGATAACAGTCAGAGTTTCTGAAGATGGAACCAAGGTTTATTATTCTCAAGGTTCAATGACCAAAAGCTTTGATGTCATCAATGGTTATTCTAAAGTATATATCTTTGCTGATATCGAAGTCGATGGCGATAAAGATATATCCTCTCCCAGTGATCACGATGAATACGGAAAAATCGAATTGATTATTCTAGAACCTCCCTGTCAACCAAACTTTACCCAAAACCCAACATCTGGCGTAAGACCATTGGTAATTTCTTTTACCAATACTTCCATCAGTAACGTTGCCGACTGCACTTACACTTGGAGTTTCGGAGATGGCGGAACCAGTAACGTCTATAACCCTGCCTATTCTTACAACAATGCTGGAACTTTTACTCCCAAGCTAACCGCCAGCAGTTACAGCTATGGCTATTCGGGCGTTAAGACTGGAAATGCTATTCCTGTCGCTAATCCTATCCCACCCTCAATGATGATTACCAATCCAACTGGTAATGATAATTGGCGGAGCGATAATACTAAACACATTACCTGGAACAGATACAATTTTCCTACTCAAGGCAATGTGCGGATTGATTACACTCTAGATAGTGGAGCGATTTGGAGAAACATTGACTCATATACCGCTAATGATGGAAGTCGTTATTGGGATATGTGTAAAAGTTACACCAAAGACTCTGGTAACTCCTATGTTCGGATTTGTTCTATCGAATACGGAGTCTGTGCAACCTCTGCCAAATTCTACATTGATCATGCTAAGGGTTGTAAGTGACAATTCTTTTAAACTTGACCCCATCTTTCCTAAGGGAGAGATGGGTTTTTTTATTTGCGTGGGGTTAAATTTTTACAAATATGAATTTTATTGAAAAAAAAGCATAATGATGATAATATTATCTCAGTAAAAATTAAAAAAGGGGAATGACTATGGAAATTCAAAAGAAAAAAGATAATTACAATGCTTTAGAAAAAGAGGCTTATTGGCAGGATTTTTGGGATGAAAATGGGGTTAATGACTTTAATCCAGAATCTCCCAAAACGCTTTTTACTATTGATACCCCACCTCCAACAATTTCGGGAGCACTTCATCTCGGTCATATTTATTCATATACCCAAGCGGAAATAATTGCACGCTACAAGCGCTTGGCTGGCTTTAATGTGCGTTATCCTATTGGGATGGATAATAATGGATTGCCGACAGAGCGATTAGTTGAGAAGGAAAGAGGAATCAAAGGTTATAGAATGCCCCTGGCTGATTTTGTTAAAATTTGTACAGAGGTAACTGAAGTTTATCGAGAAAAATACAAAGCTCTTTGGAGGTCATTAGGTTTAAGTGTGGATTGGAATCTTGAGTATGCAACTATTTCTAAGGAAACTCAAAAATTTGTCCAAACTGTTTTTAAAGAACTTTTTGAGAAAGAAGCTATCTATCAAAAAGAAGCGACTGCTTTGTATTGTTGCCAATGTCAAACTTCTGTAGCTCAAGCCGAGGTTGAGGATAGCGATATGGATTCAGCTTTTTTGGATATTGTTTTTAAAATTGAAGATGGGGAGGATTTGATTATCTCAACAACTCGTCCAGAACTTTTACCAGCTTGTATGGCTGTATTTGTACATCCTGAGGATGAGAGATATTTGGGAAAGATTGGAAAAAAAGTTACGACTCCGCTAGGAAGAGAGGTTAAAATTTTAGCTGATGACAAAGTTTTAAAAGAAAAAGGAACTGGTGCAGTGATGTGTTGTACTTATGGTGATGAAACGGATGTATATTGGACTCGTACACACAATCTAGCAGAGAGAATAATTATTGGAAAATATGGAAAGATGATTGAGCTAGAAGATGTTCCGGAAATTTCAAATAAAAGTATTTTAGAAGCGAGAAAAATAATTGTCGCAAAATTAAATGATTTAGGAGTTATAAAAAAGGAAGAGAAAATATGTCATAGCGTGGGCGTACATGAACGTTGCGGAACTCCTATTGAATTAATTCCAACTAAACAATGGTTTGTAAAAGTGCTTGATAAAAAAGATGATCTTATTGTGGCTGGAAATAAAATTAATTGGCATCCAGCATATATGCAAAAGCGTTATGAAGAATGGGTGTCTGGTCTGAAATGGGATTGGTGTATTTCCAGAGAGAGATTTTTTGGTGTACCTATCCCAGCTTCTGTTTGTGATTTATGTGGATTTGTTTTTATTCCTGAAAGTGATAAATTTCCAGTTGATCCAAAAATTAATTCCAAACAAGAGAGCTGCCCTAAATGTAAGAAGGGAATATTGATTCCAGAAAATGGCGTACTTGATACTTGGTTTACTTCTTCACTTACGCCTGACCTAAATAATGATTTTCCTGGTAACGGAAAATTGACTGGCAAAATGTATCCGATGACTATGCGTCCGCAGGCGCATGATATTATTAGGACTTGGGCGATGTATTCTATCCTTATGGGTCTGTATAGACATCAGGATGTGCCTTGGGATAATTTAATGATTTCTGGCCATATTTTATTGCGCAAAGGAGAGAAGATTAGTAAAAAAACAGGAGGTGGGAAATATAAGCCAGAGGATTTAATTAGTACTTATTCGGCCGATGCAATCAGATATACTATGTGTGGAGCACTTTTAGGTCGAGATGCATACTTTGATGAACAAGAGATTAAAACTGGCAAACGTTTGATAACTAAAATTTATAATGCAGGTAAACTTCTAATTACTAATCTAAAGAATTTTCCAGAAAATTTAGAAATCAAAGAAAATGAACTGGAATTAATCGATCGTTGGATTCTCGAGCGTTCTAGGGTAGTGGCTGTGGAGATGGAAATTGAGCTTGATCGATATGAGTTTAGTCGCGCACGCAAAATTTTTGAAGATTTCTTTTGGGGAGATTTTTGTGATAATTATTTGGAGATTGTTAAGGGTAGGTTGTGGAATAATGAAGGCTTATCAGATAAAAAAAATCTATCAGCTCAATACGCACTATATTATTCATATTTAAATATTCTTAAAATTATTTCACCATTCCTTCCTCATATTGCTGAGGAAATGTATCATGCTGAGATTTCATCTGATGGTGAATTTATCAGTGATAATAAATCTGGTATTTTTGCCAAGCGTGAGGATGTTAAAAGTATTCATTTTTCTACTTGGCCATCCAAGGAGGCAAATAATCTTTTAAGTACTCAAGATAGTGAAGGTGTTAAATTGATGCTCAGTGTTATTGCTGATGTAAGAAAGTATAAGTCAGCCGAGCAACTTTCGATGGTAGCAGTAATTCCATCAGTTATTGTTAGAGGTACAGTAGAACAAGAGATTTTATTAAAGCCATTTTGGGATGATTTGATTTTTGCTACTAAAGCGGATAAATTTTTATTTCAAAAGATTGGAGAAGATTTTAAGGATGATGTGGCGAATACTCTCCAAATAAATCTTCAGTAATTAAGGAAGACTTAAAAAAAGCTCGGAATTATTAATTTCGAGTTTTTTTAATTTTTTTATAAATATTTTTATTTTAGACACTAAATTATTTGTTTGATATGCACTTAAATTAATGTTATAATTAGTTTATATAAAAAATAATTTTCATAATTTAAATTTATGGACCAAGCACAAAATAAAAAGATTTTAATGATAGAAGATGAGGATGTTTTTATTGATATTTTTGGTGGAAAATTGGAGCAAGATGGTTTTAATATGACTTTTGCTAAAAATGGGGCTTGGGGAATTAAGGAGCTAATGGAAAATAAATATGATTTAGTGATTATCGATATGGTGATGCCAGCAATGAATGGAGATGAAATTGTGTCTAAATTGAAAATGGAGGATGAGACGCGGGATTTGCCAATAATAGTTTTGTCGGCTTCGGTAGATGATGAAACAAAACAAAGAGTTGAAGGAATGGGAGTTACATCTTTTTATGTAAAAACTCACATTACGCCAAGTGAACTTTCGGAGAAAGTAACAGAGATATTGAAATAAAAAAATTTAGATATTGCCACTCATTATTTGGGTGGTTTTTTTGTATTTAATTTTAATGTTTTTGTGAAAATTTAAAAATTTATTTATTTTAGTAACATTATTTATATAAAAATAATCATTAAAATTGTAGATTAAATTATGTAATTTAAATTTGTTAAAGTATGCTTTTTATGTTAAAATCAACTTATCAGAAAATTCTTTTAAAAAAATGAAATCAAAACAAAAAAAAGAAGATGTCAATAAATATTTAAGAAAAGGGGTTTCCATGATGGAGGCTTTGATTTTGATATTTGTTTTTTCGGTCGTAACTATTTCTTTTTACTCAGTTTTTAGTATCGGCTCAAGATACATCCTTAGTTCAAAAAATAAAATTTTAGCCATATCTTTAGCAAATGAAGAGATGGAGAAATTAAGAAACCTGCCCTACGATAGTGTGGCCTTGCAAGCTGGTATTCCAAGTGGCTCAATCGACCCAGATAAGGTAGCGTCTCTAGAGGGTAAGGATTTTCATGTGATAACTGATATTAGATATTATGATGATCCAGACGATGGTGTTTTCGGGGGATCCCCAGATGATAATGTACCAAATGATTATAAAGTTGTTGAAGTTTTTATTTATTGGGGTGGAGAAACTGAAAGCGAGCGAACCACTTTGAGCTCTAGATTTGTTCCTCCCGGAGTGGAAAATAGTGTGGGTGGTGGAACCTTTTCAATTAATGCCATAGATTATGCTGGAAATCCTGTGCCTAGTGTTTCAGTAAATATTTTTAATGATCAATTGTCACCAGTTATCAATTATAGTACGCATACTGATGTAAATGGAAATTTACTTTTGCAAGGAGTGCCAGCTGACAATGTGCAAAATTATAGAATAACAATGGGTAAATCTGGCTATGAAACAGTTGTGACTTATTCTCCTCTTACAGCTGGTTTCATTCCGGAGGATGGTCATAGTAATATTATAGCAGGAGCCTTAAATGAAAAAACAATTATTATTGATTTGCTTTCTGATTTGACTATTGAGTCGAAAGATTTCTTTGGTACCAGTATCGGGGAGGTGGACTTTACTCTAATCGGTGGCAGAAGAATGGATGACGGAACTGTCAGTCCAGGCGTTTATAGCTACAATCAATCAGTGGGTACTGACTCAAGTGGGGAATTTTCTATAGATGATATTAACTCTGGTAAATATATTTTAAGTGACTTTGCTTTTGCTAGTGGAAATTATCGTTTCTTAAAAGTTGAAACTGGTGATGATTTGGTCAATACAGCTTTAAATCTTTTGCCTGGAGCTGATTTTAATACACACATAATATTTGCAGATGAAGATTTAGATTCAGCTTATATAAAAGTTAAAGATTCAAATACGGATTCTGTTATTGCTGGAGCAAGTGTAAAGTTGAGCAATATTACCTTAGGTTATGATGTAACAAGGGTGACTGATAAGTATGGGTATGTCTATTTTCCTGAATCATTAACGGCACCTCTCCAAAATGGAGCAATTTATGATATTGAGGTTACTGCAACAACTTATAATAATAATACTTCTACTATTACTATAAATAAATTTACTGACAAGGAGATTGCGTTGACATCAATTTAATTTTAATTTAAGGTGATGAATTTTAAAAAAATAAAAAATATTAATAGGAAAGGGATGTCTCTCTCTGAACTTATAATTGCTATTGGAATATTTTCCATTATTTTAGTGGGCGTTAATGAGCTTTTTATAAGAACTTACAAAAACTATAATCTAACAATGAATACGCACACCGCTTCAGTAAAGGCCAATCGGGGAGCAAGTGAGACAGTTAATGTTTTAAGGCGCTTGAAGTCTGGGGATGATGGATCTTATCCAATATTAAATGCCAATAGCTTTGATTTAAAAATTTTTAGTGATATAGATAAAGACGGGGTAACGGAGAAGGTTCATTATTATTTAAGTGGGACAAATTTTATGATTGGAACGAGCAACCCTAGCGGTTTTCCGCCAACTTATCCAACAATTGATAGTGCTACTCAAATTTTAATTCCAGATGTGGTTAATAATGGATCTCAGCCATTATTTTATTATTATGATGGCGAGAATAATATAATTAGTGCACCAGTTACTAATCTGATAAATTTAAAGATGATCGAGGTCAATCTTTTTGTTGACAGGAAAGAGGGGGATTTGAATATTGAGTCTTACGCATCGTTACGTAACTTAAGTGAAAATGACACCATTGAATAAAAATAGTATGAATAATTCAAAGAATAAAAGTGCTTTTGTCTTGGCCTATACCCTGATAATTATTTCCATAGTTTCTATTTTTTTAACAGCTTCCTTGAAGATTGTTGCTACTAATATCCAATATGGAATAAATAGGGAATCAAAAGAGGAATCTCTGCAGTTAGCTGAGGCGGGGGTTTATTTTTATCGGTGGTATTTGGCTCATCAAGTAGCGGGACTTACCAAAAAGCAGATTAGACAATTTTGGTCTTCTGGAACTGCTTATGGTGTAGCTAGTGATTATGAAGAGGATTTTAATGGGATTGGTAGATACAGTATTTCTGTTACCCCACCAAGCTCTAATTCAACAATTGTTGTAGTTGAATCAACTGGTTGGACTTATAAAAATCCAAATTTAAAAAGGACCGTCAAGGTTAGATTTAGGCAACCTTCATGGAGTGAATTTTCTGTACTTAGTGATTCGGATGTTCGTTTTGGAGCTGGTACTCATGTCTATGGACCAATTCATTCAAATGGTGGAATACGATTTGATGCTATTGCACACAATGTTGTGAGTAGTAGTGTAGCTAGCTATAGTGACCCAGATCATTCTGGTGGTAATGAGTTTGGCGTACACACTCATGATACGCCTACGGACCCACTTCCACCAAGTGCTGTGCCAAATAGGCCAGATATTTTTATGGCTGGAAGAGATTTCCCTGTAACTACAAGAGATTTCAATAGCGTTTTATCCGATATTGCGGATATGAAAAGTGAAGCGGGCTGTGCTAATGTCGGTACTTATTGTGCCTCAGGTGTAATCATTGCTGCTAATGGAATTTATTTTAATAATTCTAATTATGGAAGACATATCATTTTGCAAGCCAATGACAGCATGAGCGTTCGTAGAGTGACAAATTATAATACAACTTCCAACGAGATAACTAGCGAATCAGCCACTACTATATATACTATTCCTAGCGATGGAGTGATTTTTGTAGAAGATAATGTTTGGGTGGAGGGGACCGTTAACGGTAAAAAAATAACTATAGTAGCAGCAGATTTGGCAGGTGGAGGTGATAGGGATATTTTCATAAAGAGAGATATAAGGTATACTAATAATGATGGAAGTGATATTATTGGTTTGGTGGCCCAACGAGATGTAGAAGTTACTAGAGATAGTGAAGATGATTTGAGAATTGATGGGGCACTCTTGGCTCAAAGTGGGAGAGTAGGAAGGGATCCATTCTCTTCATCATATAATAAAAACACTATTACAGTTAATGGATCTATTGTGACCAAGCAGCGCTATGGTTTTGCTTACACAGATGGAACTGGTTATACAAATAGGAATTTGATTTTTGATAATAATCTTTTGTATTTTCCGCCCCCCTATTTTCCAACGGGGACTGATTATGCGATAGATTCTTGGGAGGAATTATAAAAATAAAAAA
>Ga0209800_10001846_pt1 | contig 20202 bp, 17 predicted proteins | sample Higcelweek8metaG_FD_187174 | JGI IMG/M metagenome (GOLD analysis project Ga0209800, IMG submission 187174) | Freshwater pond sediment microbial communities from the University of Edinburgh, under environmental carbon perturbations - High... | ecosystem: Environmental > Aquatic > Freshwater >...
TCAGAAGGTGACGATAAGTGTTTATGTCAATTAAGGGGTGCATACAAGTTAAAAGTGTGGTAATTTCATTCATGAGCAGTTTTTCCTTATAATATGCTTTGTAGTGATCGCATATCATAACAGAATAGCTGCTCATTTGCATCCTCAACTCAATTTTAGTTTGGCGAAGGTATTGTTATCAGTTCAGGCTTTCCGGTTATTCTCCACTGCTCCTGGGCCGGGGTGTGAGGGGCCATGCGATAAAAAGAGTCTGAGTGATATCTGTTATAGAGATATGGGTATATCGGGGTCTTTGCAATCTCTGCCAGATTCAGAGCCTGAACCACGCAGGCAGATGCAAGCGCTCCAGTGCCACAGGATAGCGTCTCCTTGTTGATGGCCCTTTCAAAGCACCTGTACTCTATTCTGTGAAAAGAGGAGTGGTTCTCATGTGGAAGATGTATGAAAGTCAGGTTCAGACCCATGGGGAAAAGGTGGTTGAAATCTGTCTGAATTCTCATGCCAATGTTATGGATAAGTCTGTCTCCCATGGATGAGCGTCTGTTGAGGGGGGTAGCGTTGAAAAAAAGGTCAGTCAGTTGTGTTTTGCCACTGCTGACATTGATCTGATCAGTAAAAATGACCAGATGGGGCTCACCTGAGAAGATAAGGTATCCTGACAGCACGATCTTTGAACTGCTCAGATCAGCACCGCTGATATCATCTTTACGAAGTAATAGTTCAAGGGGTGTGATCTTGTCGATTCCGGGGGTAAAAGGCATAAGCAGGCTGGGCTCTGCAAGGCTGTGATCCACCCGGGATGAGTGCAGCCCCTCTACAAAAATATCCTGATCTCCATTAAAACCTGCGCAAAGAAGCTGGGGAGAGCTGGTATTTGTGGCTGCCAGAATAGTGAACAGAGGTCTATCCAGAATTTCTGATATAAACAGCCCACTGACCAGAAGACCGTTTATGCACATCAATGATTCACTGCCATCAGGCTCAAAGTGTCTGAATATACAGTCAATATCCTTCTCAGGATGTTTCAGAGCCGTAAGAGGGCGGATCTTTTCCATGCTCTTCCAGACTCCAGGAGTTGTCAGAACTATGAGTCCATCTGCCCCGATCCCAGTGTCTGAGTTCAGAATCCGTTTAGCATAATTCTGTTTGTTATCTTCATTCACAATGATCTTTTGAGTCTCATCCAATACAATGAAAGAGTTTCCAAAACTGTGATATTTTTTGCAGGTTATATTTTTAATCACTTCATATACTCTTCTTTTTGATGACCAGCAGCACAGAGTCATTTTCCGTAATCCCCAGATCTCTGGCTATCTTTGATTTATGTCCGTTTTCGCTCCATTTAAGATAATCAAAACAGGCTGTAACTCCCTTTCTGACAAGGTGAACCGTGATATTGTTCACCACATTCTCAAGCCTATCCTGATCCTCTTTGACATGGCTTCTATAGATGAGCCTGAAGCAGTTGAGAATAAAAGCAATCTCATCATAAGGGATGTGAATGGTTTTTTCCATGCCTGAGATGATTTCAGTTCTGGGAAAACAGCTATACTCTCTCTTGATCTCTGATGACTCTGTCTTAATCCAGGAGTACAAAGAGGCAAGTTGAACACAGGTGGTCATAAGTATATCTGGCTTAAGTGTGTGCAGAATCGACTCTGAAAAGAGTCTGCCTATGCCATGTTTCTGAAATTTTGGGAGAATTGCCCTGATATGGATATAGATCAGGGATAACTCTCTATTATCCACCATGAAAACACCATGATCAAAGGCACATAGAGCTATGAGTGCTCCTTGCCTATCTTTTACAAATATTACCTGGCGTATGGTGTTCTCCCTGGGACGGTAAAAGAAGTGGCGTACCATATAGTCCCAATCTCTTTTATCTGTAAAGATGGCAGAGAAAAAGAGAGAGAGTTCTTTGCCAAGTTTTTCCTGCGTCTCTTCTGGATAGGATCTGATCTGTTCTGTTGTCAGAGATTCAAAAAAGAGAGTTCCGACCCCTTCCAGGGTTGACAGAGAAGCAGCATGGAAGCTGTTTAATGATTCTGGTTGGCGAGGCATATTTTCAGATGGTTTCCTCTGTGGAGAAATTATTTAAAATAAGAGAGGCAATACTCAATGAGAGGAAAAAGATGCCGATTCTTATGATTCCAGAAGTGGCGTTTCCGGCAACAGTAAACCATGCAAAGAGTATGGGGCCAGCTGCCTGTCCAAGCCTTGCCAGAAAAAATATCAGGCTTGTAGCTCGGCCCTCTCCGAATCTCTTGCTGATATCAAGGTTGAGGATATAGGCATTTCTCAATGCGTTGAAACTTGCACCAAGCCCGAGAAAAATGATGCTGATTACCACTGCTGTATAGCCGGAACAGAATGAAAAGGTTAGCAGGGTCATGCTTACAAGAATGCTACCGATAGTGATATAGGTTATGCTGTTCTTTTTTGTGTTGATTCTCTTTATAATAGAGGGAGCAATATAGATCAGACAGATGCTGTAGATCAGAAAAACTCTGCCAATATCAGACTGGGATATGCCATTTTTCTGAAGATAGAGAGGTACGAAAAAGTTTAAAAACCCTACAAGGATTATGGATGCTGGAATAATATTGAGGAAAATCAGGTATGATATCTGCCTCTCTTTAAAAAATGATAACAGTGCAACAGCCTTGTCTGACCCTTTTGGAATAGTAAGATTGTCAAATTGAGGGAAATAGGGTCTCATGAAGATGGCAACCCAGACAAAGAGCGAGGTCAGGATAGCAAACCCGATAAAAAAGACATTTGCAAACCCGATCTGTTCTGCCACCATTCCACCGGTAACGATTCCGCAAAGACTTCCGGCAATACACCCTGCATAATACTCTGATAAACCATACGCTTTTTTTTCAGGCAGTGAATTGGTGGTAACAAAATTCTGAGCAGCGATATAGGAGAGGCCATAACCAAATCCTGCCACGCCAAGGGATGCCAGAAACAGCAGTGATGATTTGAAAACAGCTGCCGCCATATAACCCGATGCAGAGCAGAAGAGCCCGAACAGAAAAGGCTGCTGCCACCCTTTTTTATCGCACCAGCCCCCTACTATCAATATCGAGATAGCTGTGAAGATCATCTGTACAGTTATTGGCAGACCAAGGGAGATCTTTTCCGAGATAAAAAATATGGGGCAGTGGGAATAGATCTCTCTCATATATAGAGGTATGAAGGAGACAATAATATCAATTGCAAAAAAATAGATAAAGGCAATGGGCCTTATGATCCGTGTCGAGATCTGGTCTCTTTCAACTCTCCTGTTGAGATCTTTTCTCTGGAGCCCTATGAAGAAGAGAATCATTATTTCTATGCAGAAAAAGATGGATAGCACAACAGTTGTGGCTGCATCCATGAATATCTTTTTTAAAAAATTATTCAGAGCTTTTTCAGAGATGAGTATGGATATTGTACCAGCCCTCTCATCCCCGTTCATTAGTGGCATACTCCTGAAATATTTCTGGTTTCTGTCCAAATCAATGGCTCTGATCTTTTCAGATCTGTAAGTTAATCTTAATTCCTGATCTGAGTAATATATCAGATCGGCTTTCGCATCTGCTATCATGATACTTTTGAACTCTGGAATATCAGATATCATATTGCCGAGAAACAGTTCAGCCTGATTCATACTCTTCAGATCAATCCCCTTTTTCAGCAGAGTCTCTGCCAGATCCTTTATAAAAAGGTTCAGGGTTTCTGCTTTGTCCTGGTTTATGGACAGATAGTGGCTGCTGAATTTGTGAAGTTGAGAAAAAGAGAAGAGTATCTGGCAGAAAGCAATAATGAAAAAGAGGCTGTATGAGAACTCTTTTGTTCTGAGAATGGATATGGTTGACTCTGAAGCCCCCATATTTAGGGTTTTGCGCAATCTGAGATAAAACAGCAAGAGAAGCATGGCAAAAGAGAGTATCAGCACCCAGAGCCACGCGATCAGACTCTTTTTCAACATGGTAGAGAGTTCTTCTGTAATTATCTTCTCAGAAAAGTAAATTACCTGAACAGCAGCCAGAGATCTGTCCCAGTTATTAATGGGGAATATTATGAAATAGTGCCCATCCTTTATAAAATAGTTCCCTGAACCAGACGTGTCAGCAAGAAGAGCATTAATGGACTCAGTAACTCTGCTTGAGAGCAGAACTCTGTCCTGATTCTTTTCTGTGGTGTGTAAGATCTCTCCTCGGTGTGTTGAGATTAAAATATGCACATCCGGCTGGGTCTGATGGCCTGAATTGAGAAGGGTCAGATATCTCTGGTTGGTCTGCAGAATGAGTTGCATACCAAAGAAACTCTCTATCTTTTTCCCAAAATTCAGAGAGATCTCAATTTTTTTCTTTAGGAGGTCTCCGATCACATTATATCGGGCAATAGTGGAGTTGACATAGATATTTTTAAACGCAAGGCTGCTTAAAAATGCATTGAATCCAGTTGCAATGGTGATCAGAAGCATGAAATAGATAAGAAGTCGTCTGATATCTGGCCATGCCCCTTTTTTGTCAGGAAATTTTTTCATGGATTTTATTCAGATGCTCTGGCAAAGGAGAATAGAACTCAACCTGTTTCAATCAACTTGCCTGTCTGAAGCCAATACCAGGATGAGTCCAATGGCTGGAGTTAATAGCATTGATCCGAAAAAATAGCCCCAGAAGCCAAATTTTCTGTTGGTACCAAAGATTGCAACAGCCAGGCTTAATAGAACATAGGGTATGGTAGGTGGCATGGTTGATATCCTTTATTTTGCTGGTTTTGTGTCAGTGGCTGGCTTGCTGCTGTAGGCAACTTGATTCCAGCCCAGTTTTTCATTAATTCTCTTTATGGCATCAAGTATGTTATTGGTCACCTCAATGCCTTGCTTCTGCTTGATCTCCCCGGACAGACTCTTCTGTGCCGGATCAGATATGTCTGAGTTCTCCTCAGCAGGTTTTTCTTCCTGACTCTTTTCAGGCTCAGGGAGAGTTTCCCCCTGTGATGGTGCTGATGTGGCTCCGGGCTCCTGGAGTTTGCTCTCTTCAGTGTTAAGAATTACAGGCAGGCCATTCTTGCCACCAATGATAATAACCTTACTGTTTTGAGATGTTGCAATCTCTTTTGTTGCTTCAATTCCCTGCCATTTCAACAACTTCTCTGAGAGGCTTTCTGATATAATCTGCTGGTATATTTTTATTCCAGAAGCTTCAATGATTTTTCTTTTTTTCTCCTCTTCTGCTTTCATGATTTTATATTGATACTCAAGATACTCCTGCTGATGCTTCAATTTGGATTCAATAGCCCTGTTGATCATATCCGGCAGCCTTATCTCCTCAATGATAATATCTGAGTAGATAATGGGAAGTCTTCCCGTCTCTTCAATGGTTCCAACCAGGATCTCATCCTGGCTGATATGGCGGGACGTTGTATATAACTGCTCAGGCAGATATTTACCAATGACTTCACGAACTGATGAGATAGTTGAGGGTATGATCACCTTCTCCCTGTAGTGTTCCCCCACTTTCTGATGCAGCATGGGAACCTCTTCTTTCAAGAGCGAGTACCTTACAGATACCCGTACATTTATTGTCAGACCGTTCTGACTTAAGACCTCCACGTTCTGTTTGAGTTCCTGGATTCTTACATCGTATATATACATCTTATTCCATGGCAGGATGAAGTGAACCCCCTCTTCGTAATTTTTTGAGATCACCGTTCCGTCATTGAAAAAACGTTTGAAATAGACACCGGTCTCTCCTGAAAAGATTGTAATGACAATGGAGTCCCACAGATAGAATAGTGCAAAAGATAAGATCAGTCCAAAGACAATAAAAAATTCCAGATTTTTTTTAAGAAACTTCTTCATGTTCAATCCAATAAAAATAAACTTTTCAGTTTGTTCTGTTTTTCTTATAGGTATAGGTATTTGCATCTGGAAAGGAGCCACCGCGCCAGTATTGATCAAGGCAGTATTCAATGCATCTGGCTTCCATCTCTATACACTCTATCTCCTGCATTCCATCTTCTCCGTTGCACAGACTTCCTGCAATGGGGCACTCTCTTATAGCACGTATGAAAAGTCCGCGCATGGGAGCAGATTTTATCTTTTCCCGTGCCAGTCGGACAATCTCATTTACATACGCCCTTTTGCAGGTGGCACTTCTTCCATCATAGGACTTCTGAGATGAAAAGCACTCCTTTCTGGCCTCAATGATTCTGATCAGATCAGAGTGAAGCTCCTCGGAGAGCACGGTTGACTTGCTCTGTTCATATTGTTCAATGGATTTTTCAATGGCTCTCTTATCGTAATTCTCCTGATCATCATGGCTGTAGTGATCCAGATATATCAGAAAAAAGATGATTCCAAGAGAGATAAGTAAGAACAGCATGGGCTTTTTCTCAATTGCGGAAGGGGCTTTTTTGTCTCTGGTATTATCCATGATCTCGCTTATTGGGCTCCTTTGCTGAATTTGCCGTAATCCATTTTAATCACCCTGTCAGCGACATGGAAAAAACGGTCATCATGGCTGACCACTATAATGGTCTTCCCTTTTTTCTGAAGCTCTTTCAGAAGAATTTCATAAAAATAGTGTCTGAATTCAGGATCCTGATCTGCGGCAAGCTCATCAAACACATAGATCTGAGAATCAAAAAGAAGGGCAACAATCATGGCCAAGCGTTTTTTCTGCCCTGTGGAGAGCTGAATATTGGTAAATCCGTTATCTTCAAATCCGGTTTTCTCTTCCAACTCCATCTCTTTAAGGTAATCCTCAATTTTACCATGGTCTATTTTATCAAGCCCGTACAGTTTTTCAAAGAGATGAAAATCGGTAAAAATAATTGAAAAGAGTTCCCTATATGCCTGATAATTTGACCGGTCGATCAACTGGCCGTTTAATCTCAGATTTCCCTTATCAGGATAATAGAGTCCGGTAAGAATTTTCAGTACCGTGGATTTTCCGCTCCCATTGCCACCCACCACAAACAGAAGCTCCCCTCTTTTGATATTCAGATTTATATTTTCAAGAGAAAAAATGGGGTTCTGGTACTGGTCCTTGTAACAGAACATTATATTCTCAAGTGAGATCTCCTGAAAATCAAATTGCCTGCCTGTGCTGCTGTTTTCCGGTTCACCAGCAGAGTCAAGTTGCTCTTCAAGTCTGTAAATTTCTGAAATGGCAAGATTGGCACGGGTTATCATGGGTAGCGACACAATAATGGTCACAATGGGGCCCATTATGAACAGCATGGAGGTTACCAGCTGGGGAACCAGAGCAGAGTATTGTGGGCCAAGTCTTGGAACTATAAATACCATTGAAGCCAGAAGCGCAAAAAAAGTGATTTCAGAAAGAAGCATGATACTTACAAATTTAAGCTGAGTATTAATCATCAGCTCTTCGCTTTTCAGAGTTGATTTCTCAACATCCTTAAAATAGGCGTCATTTCTTTTTCTGTTGATTTTAAGCTCTTTAAAACCCAGGAATATCCCATTGATTTTATTGAAAAGCTGGGCCTGAACAGCGCTTGCATGGGAGAGAAGAGCATAAGCTTCTTTGCGTTTTCTGTTAAAATAGAGAGTGGCAAGGCTCAGAAGGGCAGTGGCTCCGAGAAAGGCTGCCATGGAGAGCCATGCAATATAGATTGAACATATAATGAGCATGATCGCATATTGGCACACCCCAACCGCTATGAGAGCTGCTTCTGAGATAGTGGATGTATCATGGGTCAGCTTGGTATGAATTTCGGCCATGCCGATATCTTCAATCTGTTTGAAACCTGCTTTGCGTGATTTATCAAGAATGCGTAATCTCACTTTTGCAAGCAGTTTTTCAATGACAATTGATGCGTGGGTCAGAGAGTAGTTTTTACAGATTACAAAAATTAGAAAAGCTGAAATAAACATCATCATATATTTGAATTTGAGTTCTTCATGTGAAGCCTCCAATGCCACTGAATTGATGATGAAAAGAACAGTGGCATTGGCAATACCGGAAATGGATGACATTATGATGACAGAGGTTGGAGATACAACTGACTCTTTTTTTATAAAATCAATAAAATTCACAAGGAGACTCCTCTCCAGAGAGGTAAGTAGTTCGAATGTGATGTCTGGAGAGAGATCTTAAGGCTTTGTCTCATCTTCTATCTCCCGGTAGATTTCATCTGCTGAACTTAACACATCAAGCGTGGGATAAAATTCAATCGCCTCTGCTGTTGAAAGGTTGAGTGCAATTTTGGAAGGATCTTCAAAGATCTGGTTCAGGTCTCCAGGCATGGCCCCGTTCAGTATCTTTGCCATTGTTCTGGCATAAAATGCTCCCACATATTTGAATCCTGCCTGGGAGATACTCAAGAGTAGCCCCTTTTGGACATCCTCATATCCAGATTGAGAGAATGTCGGTATCTTAGCCTCCTTGGCAATGGCTGCAAGAATCGGGATTGTGTTGGGATTGACCGCTTTTTGAGCTGTGACATAAATTGCATCAGCCGAGTTTGTAAGCTCCCTGAAACACTGAATCAGCCGCTTTTCATCACTAACCAGTTCTGCTGCATTATCCAGAAAACATCTCTGGATCGTGAAGCCCCGTTCCCGTGCTACTTTCATAATCTTATCAATGGCAGCATAGCTTCTTCCCTCAATGTCGTCTCTATATATTATGCCAAGAGTTTTAAAACCGATAAGTGTATGAAATATCTGTATCTGTCGTTCATAACGGTCAGGATCTACCCTTGCATGGATATAAGCGTTGCCTGAATCATGAATGCTGTGGATAATTTTTGAATATACAGCATCACTGACAGCAAGCACGATTGTCGGAGTTTGATGGCCTCCTTGGGAGAGATCAATGCCTGCCCATGTCCCCATGGCAATTACGAGATCTATATCTCTTTTCTGGTTAAGCCTTAAGAGAAATTCAGTTCTGTTCTTTTCCCGTTTGTCTGGATTCCATTCTGCTGAATAAAATCCATCAGAGACAAATTCAAGATAATCACTTTGAAGGTTCTTTGAATAATATTCCCATAAAGAGCCACCTGTAACCCCTTCCAGAGCAGGCAACTTCTGCCCATTTATCCATCCAAGCTCCATCAGCCCCTTGATGGTAGCATCCATACTTGTATGGTATTCGTTGTAATCTCCTCCCTCCAGATAGCCGATACGCCACTTTTTTTCACCATTTTTAACAGGAGTCACCGGGTAATCTCCTGTTTTTTCTTCGGTATAGCCTGGTGAAAAAAAGCATATTATTATCAACAGAGAGACCAGCAGCAATAAAGACAGATTTGGCACTTTTTTATTTTTTATGAACATAGCTATGAATTTTTTCTCTGGGAATAAGATTGCCCATATTATTACTGTCCCCAACCACCTGGTAAAAACTATGGAGTTAAGTCCAAAAGTTCTAGTCTGTATGTAATTGAATTTATTTGCTTTATTTATGATATATAAATAAAACTTAGAATAAAACATAAAAGTTTAAAACACAAGGAGAAAATACCTAGCTCCTGCCACTTCTCCCTGTGTCAGCCATGGCCTGTTGCTCAACCTCCTCTCACCAGGAGGCACATCCCAGTACCACATCCTCAATATCACTATCTGTGAGGAGCATAAAGTATTCAGATCCGCTGCTATCCATGACTTTGAGTTCATGAACTCCATTGCCACCCTCCCGGTCCAGCCATAAGCTTACAATATTTCCATTACTAAGGAGGCACGGGCTGTTATCATTGGTAAACTCCAGATTGACAGGTGTAATCTGGCCTGTATCTGGTACTATTTTGTAGATCGATTCACCCAGACCAATGGCATCAATCTCGGCAACGATGGTGCCGTCAGGGGCGTAATCTGGTGTCCTTGCAGCCATATAGTGGGAATCAGGGGTAAAAACCACTCTGAATCCAGTTCCATCAAGCTTTACTTCGCAGATGGATTTGTTCAGATAGGGCTCATTGCCACACTCAAAGATCACTCTGTCGCCCTCATTTGAGATAGCAGGAACAGCGTTATACTGAAATGGAGATGCTTCTGTAAGAAGCAGTGGAGCACTCCACTGACCACCTTTACGGGTGACACTCCAGAGATCTCTGATATGAGCCTCATTCTCATATGAATAGACAATGCAGTTTCCAGCAGAATTTACTGCCGATGGCCCCTCACCATGAATCACTGAACCATTTGAGATAATAACCTCATTGTGGGAAAAATCACTATTTGAAATGGTCAGGCAGGCCCATCCATAGCAGTCGGCATGAAAACGCTGACTTGAAATAAGATACCACTCTCCATTTGGTGAGACATTAATAGAATCATCCGCTCCAGAGGAGATAGTATCAAGTGTGTCTGAAATATTCTCAGGATGTGCTCCTGGAAGAGCAGCTATTCTATAGAGTTCATCATTGTAAAGATATGTGATCATGTTCTGGCCACTGGCATTAACCGTCAGGGAGGCCATACTGTAAAAGATCTCTCCAGTGGCAAAGTCGAGTTCTCCATTGGCAACGGTATCTACTCCGAAATAGATTGCATACTCCCCTGCTTCCCTGAAAACTACAGGCAGATTCAACCGGTTAAGTTCAATCATATTACCCTGATATGTAGGATGCAGACCAGGGATAAACTGCATTGAGACAGCATCAAAATAGTACAATAGAGTGCCTTTAACCCCAAGTAACCATAAATCAACCTCTGCATTGGGAGAGTTCCCAGGTTGAAGCAGCAGAGACAGGGTTGCAGCTGAATTGATCTCAATTGTACTGTTTGGAATCTCAATGCTGATCTCTGACACAGGATCTGCTGCTCTATCTCCTTGCTTTTTATGGTACTGTGCAGCAGCATATGTGCTGGTGAAAAAAAAGAGGAGAGAGAAAATCAGGCTGCAGAGGATAAATTTGAGCCTTCTGTCAACGATAACGATATCTTTCATAAAAATAATCATGTAATGCATTGTTCATCTCCTTTTTCCGGTTATGATCTTTCTTTGTTGAAATGGTTGAAAGGGCGAACGATTGATATCAGATTAATCCTGATGTTGATATCAGATTAATCCTGAAACAGATCAGGACATATTGTCAAGAGAAGAATTTGAAAAAGTGGTCCAGGAATACTGCAGATCATTCTCATACTTGACATTATCTTTTTATTGATAATCTTATATTAGATAAATCTGCTCAACCGTAAAAAAGAGTACCATGCGCAGATCTTTTTTGTGAAAACTAAAGATTAAGGAGAACTTCTATGGACTTTAAAACTGTTGCAGCCAAAAGACGTGCTGTAAATTTTTTCGATGAACAGAGAGATGTGTCTGATAACCTTCTGAGGGAGATGGTTGAGATTGCCGCCAGAGCGCCATCCAGTTTTAACCTGCAACCTTGGAATCTGATAGTGCTCAAAGATGGTGACGAAAAGGAGCGCCTCCGTAAGCTTGCCTGGGGGCAGCCAAAAATAACTGAAGCACCAGTTGTGCTGATTGCACTTGCAGATAAGAGTGGCTGGAAAGAGGGACACTCCACTCTTGAACGGAACTGGAATGAGATGCTCTCTGCTGGAGGTATGACCGTGGAGCAGCGGGAGTGGTTTCTCAATGCTACAAAATCTCTTTACGGATGGAGTGATGATGCAAGCCTGGCCTTTGCTGCAAAGAATACTGGCTTTTTTGCCATGTCATTGATGTATGCAGCAACAAGCCTGGGGCTGGAGACCCATCCCATGGACGGTTTTGACCATGAGGGGGTACGAAAGGAGTTCAGTATCCCTGACCACTACTGGGTTCCGCTTCTGCTTGCAGTGGGGTATCTTAAACCAGGTGTTGAACTCCATCCTCCAAAGTGGCGTAAAACCTATGATGATATTGTGGTATCATTTTGAGAGCATGTAAAAGCCACATTTTTTTATAATCACCATAATTGATGCCCTCGTAAAAAGTCCAAAATCAGCATTTTTTAGAGTCATAACTATCTGATTTTATTTATGCCCCATTTTGAAAAAATGAGTTTTTACGAGACCATCATAATTTATTTCATTTCTGGATGAACAGGATTGTAATGGCGCATCATGCGTCATTACAATCCTGTTCATCTTCTGACCATCCTAATTTCTACTGCCTCTGAGTTTTTTAATAGAATATGGCTCTATGGTAACAGTTTAAGATCTGGTCTATCATTGAGCCGATGGTGTATCTCTCTTTTACCATCTGAAATGCGGAATCCACACGCCTCTTTGTGGAGACTCTGTCATTTAGTATCTGCAAAATGCACTTTGCAATCTCTTCACTTTGACCGGGTCTGAAAAGCAACCCTGTCTCACCATCTCTGATAATATCACAGGTGCCGCCGATCTGTGAGCCTGCCACAGGGCACTTTGCATACATGGCTTCAAGAAGAGACTGAGATATACCCTCCACCGTCTGGCTGGCAAGTATTTTACAGTCAAAGGCTCTGTAATATGGCCAGGTATTCTCTTTAAATCCTGTGAAGTGGATAAACTCTCCATATCTGGTCTGCTTAACCATCTTTTTCATATCCTCAACAGAGTTCATCTCGCCATGACCTACAATAACCAGATGATACTCTGGAAGTCTCTCTGCAATCAGTAAAAATGCATTTATGATATCACGTACCCCCTTGTCCTCAGAGACTCTTCCCACAAATCCGATAAATCTGGATTGAGCATGGATCTTATTTTTATCTCTCAGGCTGATACTGGCTGTAAGCTCAGCGGCAAGGTCAGACCTTGCTCTGTCATGGTCAGGAAGTTCTGATGGCGGGAGGATTCCGCTTGGTATGGTAAATACTCTGTCTGGGTCAATATGGAGGTTAGATACCAGATGTTTTGTAGTGTAATCTGCTGTTGTAAAAACATATCTGCAAAGCCTGTTATATAAAAGTTTGTTGTACCAGGATGGTTTTACATCTGCGCTGATATGTCTGGAGAGAATAGTACATGGAATGGTACTGCTCATAGCCCTCTCATCTCTGACCAACCTTTTTGTCATCAGGTTATTGCTGACTCTGGTCGTTGAGTTTTTACCTGTTATGGTCTGCATGTTACAAGCTGCTGCCAGAGCAATTTTGGAATCTGTATTGCCGTGGGTATTGAGCACATGGGGTTTGAGTTCACTGTAAAGTCGTCTCAGTGCAAAGTAGTCTTTTACAGCACTTGTTGCTGTAAATTCAATGGGGAGACATTGAAAACCTCTCTTGAGAGACCTGATCACCAGCGGACTCTCTGCCGGAGCTGCAATTATGATCTGGTGACCTCTTTTTGCCATCTGGCAAGACTCATTATAGATTCTTTTTTCAAGCCCTCCGAACTCACGGTGGCAGGTGGTGTGCATTATTATCATATTTTCCCTTTCAACTTCTCATACCAGAAGATAGGTTCAGTTTTCTGACAAGTTTTGCCATAAAGAGGGTTATCTCCTCAATTTTGAAGAGCACTCCTGATATGATAAAAATCAGTGTAAAAATAGTACCCGTGATGGTTGATATGGCCAATGCTCCGAAGATGGTTGAACTGTTGAAAAATGGTAGAAATATTGACCTGATTTTCAAGAGAAGCAGACCAACGCCACTGCTTAGTAAAACCATTTTCATAAAAAATATATAAACGGTTTGAGCATCCCTGTTATCAGCTCTTCTGTTCCACAAAATAAACATAAGAGCGCTGTTCATAAAGGCGGAGATGGAGAGTCCCAGCCCAACGCCAGGTGTCCCCAACCATTTCATAAATATAAAAAAGAGTGGAAGAGAAGCAAAAACGGCAATAGTCCCAAACAGGGCAGGGAACCAGGTGTTCTGCATGGCGTAATAACCTCTGACCACAACTGTCTGGGCAGCAAAAGCAAATGTTCCAGCCATAATAAAGGGAAGAACCTCTGAGGTGATACGGGTGGCATCTGGATCAAATCTGCCACGTTGAAACAGCAGAAAGACTATTTCATGTCTGAGTACCATGAAGAGCGTTGAAATAGGTATCACAAGGAGCAGGTACTTCAATGTGGTGTTTAACAGGTGGTTGAGTTGGTCAATTTTTCCAAGAGATGCAAGTTTTGCCATGAACGGGTATGATGCAACTCCTACAGCCTGACCGAAAATTCCAACAAGAATAAACATTATTCTAAGGGCGTAATTGAGAGCTGCAATGCTTCCATCAGAGAGGAGAGAGCCAAAATATTTTAAAAATATCTCTGTGGAAAAGGTCATGCTTACGCCTGCCATAAGGGGAATTGTCAGTAGAACATACTTGAAAAATTCCGGGTGCCTGATGTCGATAATGGGGTAAAATTTCATTCCAGCTCTTTTTGCCCCAACATATTGCAGAGCGCAATTTCCGGCAAATGCCCCTGCAACAGCACCCCAGGCAAACCCCTCCATCCCGAGGTTTACGCCAAATAGCCACATTCCAGGCCTGGAGCTTAACAGTAACCCCCCTGAAATAATACCCAGATTGTACAGAAGCGGGGCAAGAGCCGGGATGAAAAACCGCTCCTTTGCAAACTGAACTGCCATAAACATCCCGCCTGTAAAGAAAAAAAACTGGGCAGGCATGATAATCCTGGTCATTTTTACAGCACTGTTGAAAAGTTGAGGATTTTTAAACCCAGGAGCAAACAGCCTGACAAGTTCAGGTGAGAAGTAGAAGGCAATAGAGATCAATATGATAAGCAGCATGCCAAATGTGTTGAAAACAATGGAGAAGATCCGCCACCCCTCCTCTTCATTGTCACTGGCAAGGTAAGATGCAAATATCGGGATAAAGGTGACAGATAAGAATCCGCTGGCAACAACATGGTTGAGGATTTCCGGAATTATAAAGGCAATTTGGTAAGCATCAACCTCTCCGCCTGCCCCTCCTGCAAATGCAATGGCCATCTCCCTTGCAAGGCCAATAATACGGCTTGAAAAGACTGATGCCATCATGATAAGAGATGCAAAACCAATTTTTTTGAGGGTGGGGCTCTTTTGTGTCATGTTTTTCTAACTCATGTTTTTAAAAAAATAGGCAGAGTGGTAAACCTTCTGTTTATTTAAAGGCTATTTCTGATCTAAAAATAGCAGGCTTGAATGTTTAACATAAAGGGTTGATAAATTAAAGCAAAATGACTCTAATTTATTTGACTTACCATGCGGTGACAGCCTATATAGACAGCGTGATAACTCCGTATTGCTTCAGAAATTGCAATAGATAGATGAGGATGCGCAATAGAAAACTATGGGCAATTGAGAGAGATATGAATTTATGAAAACGGTAAGTTATGGAGATATGTAGATTATGGATCTTAACCGGTTTACGCTGAACGGATTGATAATGGTGGCAGGAGGTCTGCTGGTGCTTCTGGTTCAAGGTATTTCCTCTGCAATGGAAAAGCCTGAATGGACAAGTATGCTTCTTGGAGATTTCGGCTATGATATGTGGATCGCTATTTCAGATAAGATGCCCATGCAGGCGATACAGAACGGGTTTGACTATCTTGTGTTTGAATTGCCTCTATGGATGCTCTTGATGAGCGCTGGTGCTCTATGTATTATAATTGGTATGTTTATCAAAAAATAGATTCAGGAGCCTGGTATTGATGATAAATCAGAAACTACTCTTTTTGCAATCTGTTGAAGTGAGATTTTCAGATCTTGTTCAAGGCCTTGAAAAAACATTGCAGATAGAAATAGTGACTGTTACAGAGAGAGGCTATGGCTGCTAGTCAGAATCTTCTTCTATCTGATCTGGAACCACTGCTTGACTCTCTGAAGGTCATGACAATTGCCACATTATGGGAGAGTGGCGTGTGGTCTGCACCGGTTTACTATCTCTACAGAGAGAGAGCCTTCTGGTTTTTCTCATCTCCTGATTCAAGACACATCATGGGATCTGAACTCTCTTTGAATATGATGGTTGCAGCTTCCATATTTCTGGATGATGATGATTTCAGTAAAATCAGATCCATTCAGATGAGGGGGCAGATCAAGAAGAGTTTGACTTGTGCCGCTATAAGTGAGGTTGCAGCTTATATCAGAAAATTTAAAATTCCGTTTAAAGGGGCAGATCCACTCACCTTTATCCAGCAGCAATATAGATCCTCTCTCTACAGGTTTGTTCCAGCAGAGATCATCTATATGGATAATCGCATCCATATCGGTTTCAAACAGAAGATAACATTATGATATTTAAATGCATGAGAGAGTGTGTTGAGTTTCTTGAACAGCAAGGAGAGCTGATAAGGATAACCACAGAGCTTGATCCTGATCTTGAGATGGCAGCTCTTCACAATAGGGTATTTGAGGCAGGAGGTCCTGCCATTTTATTTGAGAATGTTAAGGGAAGCCCTTTTCCTGCTGTTTCAAATCTATTTGGCACTTATGAACGGGCATTGAAAATACTTGAGCCCGAACTCTCAAAAGTCTCAACCTTAGTAAGGCTTCAATCTGACCCCTCATTTGCATTCCGATCCCCATTAAAGTCTTTAAAGTCTCTGACATCACTTGTTCATGCTCTGCCTCTGAGAGGGAGAGCGTGCTATAAAAAGCTTGTTCCGAAAAACAATAAGAACTCTTCCATATCAGGTTCAAGTTCATCTATAACCTGTGCAAGCTCATCTGTACTGGATGGCAGATGTCAGATCAGCGATCTTCCAATGATCAGGTGCTGGCCTGGAGATGGAGGAGGGTTTATCTTCCTGCCCCAGGTTTTTTCTATTGATCCTGACCATGCCAGTCTCTCAGGTTCTGTCAGCTACAGCTCCATGATGCGCTCCAACCTTGGAATGTACCGGATTCAGCTCTCTGGAGGGGAGTATGTAACTGACCGTGAGATTGGTCTGCATTATCAGATTCACCGTGGCATCGGCAACCACCATGCAAAGGCTCTTGAGAGGAATCTGCATCTGCCGGTAAGCATATTTGTGGGAGGCCCTCCTGCCCACACGCTTGCTGCAATAATGCCTCTGCCTGAAGGGATGCCGGAGATTGCATTTGCAGGGGCACTTGCAGGCAGGTCTTTCAGATATGCTGTCATTCCTGATAAGACCACTGCCACTTCAACAGCTCCTTCTGGCAGATCAGACCTGAGCCGATGGAGTAGAGGAGAATATTTTTCAGCCTCAAGCTCTGTAATCTCCTTGGATGCTGACTTTTGCATTACAGGAAGGATCGTGCCAGGTAGAACAAAGCCTGAAGGGCCATTTGGTGACCATCTTGGCTACTACTCTATGTCACATCACTTTCCCTATATTGAAGTTGATGCAGTTTACCACAGAAAAGATGCCATCTGGCCATTTACAGTTGTTGGAAGGCCTCCTCGTGAGGACTCTGTATTTGGCAGGATAATACATGAGATAACAGCCAGCGCCATTCCCCATACATTGCCAGGGGTGACCGCCATCCATGCAGTGGATGTGGCAGGGGTGCATCCACTGCTTTTAGCCAAGGCGATGGAGCGTTATGCCCCATTTGATGAGAAAAAGCCAAGAGAGCTTCTGACTCACGCCAATGCTATTCTTGGCACAGGACAGCTCTCTCTTGCCAAATATCTCATAATCTCTTCACACAGTGAGAATCCTGGACTTGATATAAGCGATGAGATGGGATTTTTTATCCATGCACTTGAGCGTATTGACTTTAAGCGGGATATCCATTTTCAGACCTGCACCACTATGGATACTCTGGATTACTCTGCTGAAGGGATAAATGATGGGTCAAAGGTTGTTATGGTTGCAGCAGGAGAGAAGAGACGGGAGCTTCTGCGCTATCTCCCGTCACAGCTCTCTATTCCCAACCCTTTTTCTCAACCAAGGCTTGCCGCTCCAGGGATTGTTGTGGTAAAAGGTGCTCCATTTAAGAGCTATATGGATGCAGCAAAAGAGATCAATCTCCTTGCCATGGCTCTACTGAAGAGAGCTTCAAACCTTAATTGCAATTGTCAGGCTGTTTTAGCAGGTGAGATCAAGCGCAGCATGGGTCAGGCTGAAGGCAGAAGGGAGCAGCTTCAGGGTAAGATAGATGGATTGCCTCTTTTTGTGGTGGTTGACGACTCTGTTGAGGCAAGTGAAGATTTTTCCACCTTTCTCTGGACAACATTTTCACGTTCCAACCCCTCTCATGATATCTATGGGGCTGGAAGTTTCACAACATTTAAACATTGGGGATGCGAAGGGCCGCTGATTATTGATGCCCGTATAAAACCATTTCATGCTCCGCCATTAATTAAAGATCCGGCAGTTGAAAAAAAGATAGATGATCTTGCACGCAGAGGTGGGCCTCTTTATGGCATTTTTTAAACCTGTATTTGTGAAAGTTAGAGACAACCTGATTAAGGGCGTGGTCAATAAGAGCTTGATCATAGTTGACAGATACGTTGAAGACTATCCTGCAATGAACTGATAGATGGTTCTGACAATAGGATTGAGATTATCGTTCAAGAGGCTCCAGCCATTGATTCTCATAAGAATGATAACTCCAGCAAAAAGGTAGGGGAAAATTTTCATACCGTATCTTTGCAGATTAACTCTATACGTGGCAGCGTCATATTGTGGTGCTCTTATCCTTTCAGGTAAAAAAGCGTATAGTAATGATCCTCCTGCAAGAGGTGGTATTGGAATGAAGCTATAGACAAAGACCATTATATTTACTGATACCACAATGGAAAAGACCTGATCTTCAACACTCCATTTTTTCATTATAAAGAGGATGCTGCCCGCTATACTGGCCATAAGCAAATTGGCAAAGGCTCCTGTAAATCTAACCATTATAAGAGCTAGTGCTGGGTTCTTGAATTTTTCAATATTAACTTCAATCTGTCTTGACCATCCGAAACCTGCTGCCATAAAGCATATGATACCTGAAAGGCTGATGTGGAACAGAGGGTTGAAATGGAAGCGATCTTTAGCATCCTGCCTGATGTCGCCAAGTACCGTTGCCATGAATGCCTGAGCCTCTGCATTGACTGTAATGGACAATAAAACTGCCACAGCAAAGATAACTGCTTTGTCAAATTCAGGGTTGGAGAAATTTAGAAGAAATGGAATATCTGCCAGTAAGAGTCCTTCAGGAGATGGGGCTGTAGGCGTCATAAATAGTATCCATGTGAAAAAGAGTTGATGTTGCTACCAGAGAAATTTGATTTTGATCAGGGATATATCGCATTGTGTAGTGTTGTGGGGCAGGTTCTATGAGTAACAGAAGATTCCGGGAGTTGAGAAAGCAGATGCGAAATCTTCTGTTAATGGCTGTGATCCTTGCTGGAATTTATAACAGTGATATTATCCCCGCTGGGGCTGATATCCAGCAGATTCAACATATTGTGGTTTTGTCGTGATTCTGGCAAGAAGTACCCCTCCTACTAACAGAGCACCTGAGATATAGAACGCATAGTCCAGGCTGCCTGTAACGTCCTGAATCCAGCCGCCGATTCTTGCCATGAAAAAGCCAAATCCCCATCCCATGAATACCAATCCATAGTTGAAACCAAGATTTTTTGCACCAAAGAAATCCGCAGTAAAAGATGGCATGAGTGAGAGCCCTCCACCGTACTGCCAGTATGCAACACCAACAACAAGGAATAGAAAGAAAAGATTTGCCGTTGAGATGACATACGGTAATGCGAAGAGACATATTGCAGATACGCCACAGTTGAGGCAGTAGGCATTGAGTCTCCCGATTTTGTCTGAATAGTATCCTGTGCCAATACGTCCAGATGCATTGATAAGTCCGCCAAATGAGACTAACAGCCATGCATTTGCCACAAAGAAGGGCATACCCTTTGCCGTACTCATCAGAAGACCGTTGGCACTGCTGATTATCAGAAGTCCCGACTGTGTGGTAAGAATGAACATAACCACAAGGGCATAGAACTGCCAGGTCTTCATCATGTCTCCGGCTTCCCAGTTATGGGTCTTTTCTGTTGCACCTTTCTGCCCGGCATTTGTCACATTGGAGGGTGGTTGATATCCAGGAGGTGGAGCTTTGAGCATCTGGCCTGCAATTACAACAACCACTGCAAAAAAGGTTCCCAGAGCAACAAAACTGCCTGAAATACCATAGTTCTTGATCAGATAGTCACCAAGGCCACCGATGTAAAGGGCGGCTCCGCCGTATCCACCAACAACCAGACCGGCAATAAGCCCCCTCTTCTCAGGGCCAAACCACTTCAGGGCTGCCGGGGTAGGGGCAGCATAACCAATGCCCATACCTGCTCCACCTAATATTCCAAAACCAATGATA
>Ga0209800_10001850_pt1 | contig 20169 bp, 21 predicted proteins | sample Higcelweek8metaG_FD_187174 | JGI IMG/M metagenome (GOLD analysis project Ga0209800, IMG submission 187174) | Freshwater pond sediment microbial communities from the University of Edinburgh, under environmental carbon perturbations - High... | ecosystem: Environmental > Aquatic > Freshwater >...
CGAGGAGGCCATATTGGAACTCGAGGGATGCGATTGGGCTCTTCTCGCACAGTCAGGTATGGCTGCCATTGACATTGCACTGTCAATATTCCAGGAAGCTGGCAGACAGAGCAACTGGCTCTTCTTCTCCGAGATTTACGGAGGGACCCTCTCGTACATAAGCAGTGTACTGCAGAAGAGGCGGGGCATGGAAGTCAGCTTCTTCAGGCCTTCAGGCGGGAAGTATGATTACAGCCAGCTTGAGAGTACCCTCTCCGACATCAGGCCTGACATACTCTATTTCGAGACAATTTCCAACCCCCTGCTTATGGTTGCTGAGGGCCGGAAAGTTATCGAACTTGGGAAAAAATACGGCGCAAAGGTGCTGATTGACAATACCTTTGCCACCCCCATGCTCTGGAAACCTCTTGATGACGGTGCCGACCTTGTGATACACAGTGCAACCAAGTACCTCTCCGGGCATGGCAACCTGACTGCCGGGGTGATCTGTGGCAATGACAGTGCGCTGATGAAGTCAGCTGTTGAGTACCGCAAGTTCGTGGGACACATGCTCTCTCCCGATGATGCATACCGTCTCCAGACGCAGATGTCGTCAGCAGCATTGCGCTTCGGCCGCCAGTGCTCCAATGCTTCATCAGTTGCAGTATTACTGCAGTCGTCAGAAAAGGTTGCGCGGGTGTTGTACCCGGGACTTGAGTCTCATGATACCCATCTGGCAGCAAGAGAACTTACAGGCGGTAAAGGATACGGTGCAATGATAACCTTTGATCTGGCCGGTACCACGCCCGCAGAAAAGCGCAGGAACCGTGACAGGTTCATAGCAGCTGTCTACCCGGAGATACGCCTGATACCGTCCCTTGGCGATAACCATACGATTTTGATGCCTGTGGAGGCCGTCTGGGGCACAAAGTACCCGGAGCCTGGAATGATAAGACTTTCAGTGGGATTTGAGGAGCCCGGGAGCCTGCTTGAGATAATCAGGCGAGGCCTGGAGTGATTATCACCAGCAAACCGGTTCCATTCCCCTCTCCTTAAGCCATTCGTTGCACTTGCTGAAGTGGGAGCAACCGAAGAAACCACGGGATGCTGAAAGGGGAGAGGGATGGACTGTCTTAAGCACAAGGTGTCTTGACGGGTCAATCGCCGCCCCCTTGTTCTGGGCATATGCACCCCACAGCATGAAGACAAGGTTTTCCCTGTCGCGGTTCAGTATCGTGATAACTGCATCGGTGAACCGCTCCCATCCTTTGTTCTGGTGTGACAGCGCCTGGTGTGCCCTGACAGTAAGTATTGCATTGAGAAGGAGTACTCCCTGGCTGGCCCAGCGCTCGAGGTTGCCGGATGACGGCACAGGCACGCCGAGGTCACGGTTAAGTTCCTTGAAAATATTCACAAGGCTCGGTGGAAAATCCGTTCCATCGGTGACCGAGAAGCAAAGCCCGTGGGCCTGACCGATGTTGTGATACGGATCCTGCCCGATTATCACCACCTTGACACTTTCAAAGGGGCAGAGATCAAATGCATTGAATATTCTGTTGCCGGGAGGGAAGACCTGCCGTGTGCGGTACTCCTCGCGAACAAAATCAGTAAGCCCGATGAAATATTCTTTTTCAAACTCTTCGCGCAGCTTCTCCTTCCAGCTTGTCTCGATCCTTATATCCATAGTATCGCAAACGGTCAATATGCTGTTAAAAATAGTGAAATTTCGCAGAACTGTTATTCCTCCTTAATCACAGATCAAAAATGCGCTATATTAGACCTCAAAATAATCGGATATGATTGATTTGCGCAGTGATACAGTTACCAGGCCATCGGGAGCGATGCTTGAGTTCATGATGAAAGCCAGTGTCGGGGACATGGTCTTCGGTGAAGATCCGGCGGTCAACGAGCTCGAAGCGATGGCCGCAGACATGTTCGGAATGGAAGCTGCCATTTACTGCCCCTCAGGCACCATGACCAACCAGATTGCGATAAAAGCACACACCAGACCCGGGGACGAGGTTATCTGCAGCCGCATGGCCCATATTTACCAGTTTGAGGGTGGTGGGGTGGCATTCAACTCAGGTGCCTCTGTGGCCCTGATTGACTCTGAAAACGGAACCTTCACTGCCGACGAGGTGAAACAGCACATAAACAATCCAGATGACTGGCACAAAGCATACACAAGGCTCGTTGAGGTGGAAAACACGGTCAACAGAGGAGCCGGCGCATGCTGGAATTTTGATGAGCTGAAACGTATCAGGGAACTTTGTGACAGTCGCAGCCTGGGATACCATCTCGACGGGGCCAGGCTCTTCAACGCAATGGCTGCCGACGGCAGGAAGCCTGAAGAATACGGTGCGCTCTTTGACTCAATCTCAATCTGCCTGTCAAAGGGCCTTGGAGCTCCTGTGGGCTCGCTGCTGATAGCAAACAGGGAGATTATAAAACAGGGAGCAAGGATAAGGAAAGTCTTCGGCGGAGCAATGCGGCAGGCAGGATATATTGCAGCAGCAGGAATCTATGCACTTAGAAACAATGTCCGTCGTCTTGCCGATGATCACCGTAACGCCGCCGCACTTGCAGTGGCGCTTCAGTCGTGCAGTCTGACTGAAACGATCCATTATGGCGGAACCAACATCGTCATATTCACCCTCAAGCCTCCGGCCACAGCAGCCGGATTCCTGGAAACAATGAAGTCACATGGTATCCTGGCTCTCAAGACAGGGGAGAGGAGTATCAGGATTGTGACACACCTGGATGTGAGTGAAGAACAGATTAGAAAGGCCTGCGAGGTGCTTGCTAACCTTTGAAGGTGAAATAGATGGCACCCAGGATGCAGATGAAGGCGAACAGGTGATTGAGCCTGAATGTCTCTGACCGGAAGAAAAACAACGTAAATACAACAAAGACGGAGATAGAAATCACCTCCTGGATGAGCTTGAGCTCAACCAGGGAGAAGGGTCCGCCGGTGCCGCGGTAGCCAATCCTGTTGGCAGGCACCTGGAAGAAATATTCAAACAGTGCGATACCCCAGCTGACAAGGACTATCCCGGCAAGTCCGAGCAGGGCATTTTTGGATACGTTCTGATATTTGAGATGGCCATACCATGCTACTGTCATGAACGAATTCGACACAATCAGAAGCAGGATTGACCAGAAACCCTTCATAAAACCTTACGGTAAACCAGTTTTGGATCTCCCGGACCGTAGAACTCGCGGAGAGTTGCCTCCAGCTCATATCCGGTCTTCAGGTAAAAATGGCGGGTAGGCTCATACAGCGGTCTTCCGGATGTCTCTATCCAGGCTATCCTGCCTCCGAGCGACCTGATGCGATCTTCAGTCTCTTTCAGAATCAGGGAGCCATAGTGCTTCTTCCGGTGTTCCTGCTGGATCGCCAGCCAGTAAATGTCCCAGGAGTGTACTGATGAAGGATTGGGCCCGAAATTGGCAAACCCGATCACCTCTCCGTTTTCAATGAGCTTGACCCAGTAATACCCGCTTTTTTCCTCCCCATGTGCAAAAGTCTCGTCGGCGAGCGAAAGGGCAACTTCTATCTCAAAATCATAAAAGAAGCCTGATGAGGCCAGAATTTTTTCAAATGCCGGTCTGTCGGCAGGTGTGATCTCGAATGAAATCTCAGGCATGGGTTGGTTTGTCACTTGTTCAGGTCGTTAATTATATGCCGGATTACTTCGGCATGGGAATATCCGGCATGAACGGCTGCCGAGATGAATCCGCTGTCCGGTGAGATGCAGGGATTGGCATTCACCTCCAGTACGTAAACGTTCTCGTCTGCATCGACGCGCATGTCAACACGGGCATATCCCTTAAGCCCGAAGACCTCCCAGCAGGACAGGACGGCTTCCCTGATATTCTTTTTTAGTCTTTCACTCAGGTCATCCGGAAAATAGCGCTTGCTGTTATCATACTGGAAGGTGTCCTCCTCCCATTTGGCCTTCCAGCTGACAATACGGGGCATATCCTCCGGGTAACCGTTGAATGTCATCTCTGCCGGCGGCAGAACCTCAGGACCGTCAGGGCCGGCCTTGACGCTTACGTTAAACTCCCTGCCATCAATGAAATCCTCAATGAACCAGTGGAGATCATTCTTGTCATTTAAAATTGCAGGAACAGTGCCGTCATATTTGAATACCGACTCTTCAGTTATGCCCAGAGATCCGTCTTCCCAGACCGGTTTGAGAATGTATTGCCTGCCCGGTTCCAGCTGACCGGATTCTGAAACTTTGTAACCGCCGGCAACAGGAATTCCGTTTGCTCTCATTATCCGGCGGGCAAGCACTTTGCTGCCAGTCAGGAAGGCGGCTTCCACCGGACAGCCGGTGTAAGGAATATGGTGCATGTTAAGCAGCGCAGGGATGAAATAGAGTATTTCAGCCTGCTGCCCGACTGCTTCAACGAGGTTGAAGACGAATTCAAAATCCTCAGCTCTTATGTCCGCTATCTCCCTGAAGAAATTTTCAGATATCCCCCGGCGCTCAATTTTGTATCCAAGTGTCTGCAACGTGTCGCCGATGAAATTCACCTGGTCAAGTACATCGAGCTCATCAGGCAGAGCATCAGAGGCAGGCTCATTGTAGATTATGAGGCACTTTCCGGTCATCATTTCAGTCCGTAGCGTTTTTTTGCAGAATCCATTATTATCTCCATCAGGGTTCCGAAAGCCATTCCGTTCATACGTGAAAGCATCGGCAGGTCGGAATGAACCGGGTTAAGCCCTGCGAGCGGGTTGGCTTCAATGAAGCACATCTTTCCGTGACGGTCAGCCTTCATGTCCACGCGGCCGGCATCAACTGCTCCCAGTGCGCGCCATGCGCCCAGGGCAACAGCATCGCATTCACTGCGTAAATCCTTGTCGTAAACCTCGTACTTTACGTAGTTCTCATAGTTTTCCTTTACCTCAACCGAATAGGGAAGGTTATCTTTGCAGATGACCTCCATTCCGCCTGTCACTTTCGCTTCAGCACCATTTCCGGTTACGCCTACGGTAAACTCCCTTCCCGGTAGATATTCCTCTATCAGCACCGGTTGTTTATATACTGCCAGCAATTCAGTCACGAGGGATAACAGCGATTCGTGATCCCTGACCAGGCTCCTTGTTGTAATGCCCTTTCCGGTTCCCTCGGCAACGGGTTTCACAAACAAAGGATATTCAAGATTTGAAATGTTTTCGAGATCACGAACCGAATTGGCAATGATGCCAGGGCACACAGGTACTCCCGCCGCACTTACGACAAGCCTTGTCAGGTATTTGTTGAGTGAAACACCCATAACCACTGGTCCGCTGAATACATAAGGAATCCTGTACTGATCAAGCAATGCAGGAACCACAGACTCACGGCCGTCGCCGTAAAGTCCCTCAGCAATATTAAACACCATGTCCCAACGTTCTCCTGCGGCCAGCTTTTCAACAAGCTGAAAGATATTTCCAATGCGTGCTGTTTTGTAGCCGAGACGTGCAAGTTCGCCCTCCAGGGCAGCCACTGTCTCCTCCTTGTCGAATTCAGCCGTTTCATCCATAGTATAACCGCGCTCGAGGTACCACGAACGGAGGTCATACGTAAGTCCTATCTTCATTCCTTACCTACTTTTTGTTGGGGTAAGTGTACCGGTTATGCTTATAGTTTCTCAGGACCCATTTCTCAGGGCCGCTTTCCACCACGTAATGTGGCAGAATGGGGATCTTACCTCCTCCGCCGGGGGCATCAACCACAAACTGCGGTACAGCATAACCGCTTGTATGACCACGGAGGTTCTCGATAATATCAATGCCTGTCTCAATTGTGGTTCTGAAATGGTTTGAGCCCGGTATCAGGTCACACTGATAGATGTAATAAGGTCTGACGCGAACAGTGAGGAGTTTCTGCATAAGGCTCTTCATTGTTGCCGGGTCATCGTTGATGCCCTTGAGCAGGACGGTCTGGCTTCCAAGAGGTATCCCTGCATCGGCAAGCATCTCGCATGCCCTGCGGGTCTCGGGCGTCATCTCATCCGGATGGGTAAAGTGGACACTCAGGAAGAGCGGGTGGTACTTGCGGAGCATGTTCACAAGCTGCGGTGTGATTCGCTGCGGAAGAACTGCAGGCACCTTGGTGCCTATCCTTAGTATCTCGATATGCTTGATTGCCCTCAGGTTGGAGAGCAGGTATTCAATCTTGCTGTCATTCATTGTAAGCGGGTCGCCACCGCTGATGATGACATCACGTATCTCGGTATGCTCCCTGAGATACTCAAATGCCATTTCCCATTCACCTTTTGTAAGATGTCCCAGTTTGCCCACAGAATGCGAACGCGTGCAGTACCTGCAGTACGATGAGCAGAACTGTGTCACGGTGAATAGAGCCCTGTCAGGGTAACGGTGAATGATCCCCGGGACCGGACTGCTGCCCATCTCATTGAGTGGGTCAGCCTTCTCGGCTTCGGTAACCAGCATCTCATCACCGGTAGGGATCATGGTACGCCGAAGGGGTGACCATGGTTCCGAATCATAGATGAGCGACAGGTAGTAGGGAGTTATCCTTAGCGGCAGCCTGCCCTTCAGCCTGTTGAGAGTGTGTATCTCGTCATCGGTCAGTGTCATGACACGCGACAAGGCCTCAGCAGTGGTGAAAGAGTTACGCAACTGCCAGCGCCAGTCATTCCAGGATTGTGAATTTGCAAGAGGGAAGTAGCGGCGTATGAATTCCGAACTCCGGTTGCTAACTAAACGATCGTGGGATCCGATCTGCGGGAAGATCATGGTACCCGCGCCAGGTTCTTCGTCAGAAGAACAACCCATGAGGCGGCTCTCAACACGAGCAGCCGTTGCCTCTTTTCTGTTAGCGTTCATACTTCGGTAAATGACTTTACCTTTTTTTCTGGTTGTTAATTATTCGTTTTAGTTACTAAAAAGTTTCAATAAATTTCCGCTAAGTTATTAATTGGATAACCAGCGGTCCCACCTCAGGGTAAAAGATATTAACACACAAAAACTGCCTGATAATATCTGGTTTTCAGTTTCATAACCTACATGAGCCTGAGTTATTCACAGCTCATTTTTTGGTGACGAAAAAGATACCCGGAATTTGAGGCGCAAACTTAAATCAAAATCTGATATATGGATATTTTTCAGACATTATTTTCAGGTTATTTTCAATCATCCGGTCACGCTGAGCGGCACACAGCTGTGTGCGTCCTGCATCTTCCGGCGTATTCATCACATAATCAATCAGTTTATCTATTGTAGTCGTTGCCACGTGCATCCTTGTATCTGAGCTTGCGTAATAAACAAAGACCGTGCCATCTTCATCGGCAATCCAGCCGTTACTGAATACAACGTTTGATACATCGCCAACCCTCTCTTCGTCAAGCGGTTCAATGAAATGTCCGGAGGGTCTTTTTATCACTCTCCAGGGCTCTTCAAGAGAGGTCATAAAGAGGTAAAGTGTATACCTTAATCCGGCCGCCGTTCTTCTCACACCGTGGGCAAGGTGAATCCAACCGTGTTCCGTCCTGATCGGGGCAGGTCCCTGGCCGTTCTTAACCTCCTTTACGGTGTGATACTGTCGTGGGTCAACAAGAAGCTCTTCGCCGAGCACTGCATGCTCCATATTGTCACAGAATCCTGCCGAAATGCCGCTGTCACCCGTTTCGATGAACCCCGACTGTGGCCTTGTATATATCATATACTTTCCGTTCACGAACTCAGGATGGAGGACACAGTTGCGTTGCTGCGCCGCTCCCGACTTCAGGTCATCGAGTCTCTCCCAGCGATCAAGGTCCCTGGTGCGGGCTATGCCGCAACTGGCAAGGGCTGCCGATGAGTCGTCAGGCTTGCTTTTATCTTTTCGCTCTGCGCAAAAGAGGCCGTAAATCCATCCGTCCTCATGCCTGGTGAGCCGCATGTCATAAACGTTCATCTCCGGATCAGCGGTGGAAGGCATCACTATAGGACGGCTGCGGAAACGCCAGCCGTCAATACCGTTTGAACTTTCGGCAATTGCGAAGAATGATTTGACGTCGAATCCTTCAGTCCGTAAGGCGAGGCAGTATTTGCCACCGTGCTTTATTGCGCCTGCATTGAATGTTGTATTGATGCCAAGGCGGGTCATCAGATGAGGATTGTTACGGTAGTCGAGGTCAAATCTCCAGAAAACCGGGGTATGGTCACGGGTAATTATGGGATAATGGTACCTGTTGAAGATGCCGTTACCGTTTTCTTTCCTCACATTGGGCCTGTTGATGAGCTTCTCATGATCATCAAACAGCTTTTTTACCTCGATGTCAAATTCCTTTTCTGTCATGAATTCCGGTTTTAAATCCGGAACAAATATAACGGATAACGCAAATGGAAGATTGTGATTGCCTGAACCCCCTCTAATTGTTTAAACTTTTATAAATTGCTTTCAGAAAACCAACCTTATGATTATGAAAAAATCCTTGATCTGTTTTTCAGCGCTGATGCTTCTGGTTGCCGTATCATGTGGCACCAGGCCGACTTCAGGTGACTACATGGTAGTTGGATATGTGGCAGGATTCAGAGGTTTCGATTTCTCGAAGATCGATGCTGCCAGGCTTACACATATTAATTATGCTTTCGCGAACATTATTGACGGGGAAGTCATGTTCGGCAGCGAAAAGATTGACAATACCGAAATGAACGGGGAGGATATAAAAGCCCTTTTGGCCCTGAAGGAAGTCAACCCAGATCTGAAGGTTCTTGTTTCAGTAGGAGGGTGGGGCTGGTCAGGCAACTTCTCTGATGCCGCGCTGACGGACTCATCCCGAAACCGTTTCGGGGCAAGCGCAGCCAGGTTTCTGAGGGATCACGGGCTTGACGGCATTGATCTTGACTGGGAATATCCCAATCATCCGGGGGCTGGAAATACATACAGGCCTGAGGATGTACATAATTTCACTCTTATGCTTGAGTGTGTCAGGAAGCACATCGATTCACTGGCGGCAGAGCAGGGGCGGAAAGAGAAGTACCTGCTCACAATCGCAACGGGGGCAAGTGAGCTTTATGCCGCCAATACTGAGCTGGGCGAGCTGCAGCAATACCTCGATTTTATCAACATAATGACATATGATTTCCATCATGGGGCAAGCTACCAGACAGGTCATCACTCAAACCTGCATCTTTCATCGTCCGATGCTCCTGACGGAGACGCCACCGACAGAGCTGTCAGGATACATATCAGGGACGGTGTTCCACCCTCGAAGCTGAATATCGGCATACCCTTTTACGGAAGGATCTGGAGTGGGGTGGAACCCATTAACAACGGCCTCTACAGACAGGCAAGAACTACCGGAGCGGGCATGCCGTTCGCCGATGTTCTCAAGGCACTTGCAGATCCTGCATTCACCAGGTATTATGACTCATCAGCTGCAGCACCCTATCTCTGGAATGAAAGAGATTCAGTCTTCATCTCATGGGATGATGAGGTGTCGATTGCTGCCAAGATGGAGTTTGTGAAGGCTGAAAAGCTTGGAGGGGTGATGTTCTGGGAATACACCGAGGATATTGACGGAATGCTGCTGAACTCTCTTACGAAGGGTCTGACGGGCAAATAAACATATAAATCAGATAAAGAAGAACGCCACACCTGCCACGCTGATGATTGCACCTGCAATCTCAACGGCGGTGATTTTCTCCTTGTAAATCCATGCTGACGGGGCAAGTATCAGCACCGGCACGATGGCCATTATTGTTGATGCAATTCCGGCCTGTGTGTGTTTTATGGATAATAGCGAGAAGGAGATTCCCAGGAATGGGCCGAAGAAGGCACCCAGCACAAGCGCCTTCATTGCAGGAGGATTTTTGATAGCTGCCGCCACATTGCCCCATCGCCGCAGCATTGTAATGATTATCACAAAGCCAACCACGCCGGCGATTATTCGAATCTGCGTAGAGGCAAAAGCATCATAACCCTCCATCCCGTACTTGCTCAGCACGATTCCCAGTCCCTGTCCCAGTGCCCCTATAAATGCAAAAACCAATCCAGCCGTTGATATCTTGAAGGCAAGCCTCTCACCCCTGACCGGCTTTTTAAATATGGCAAGGCTGATTCCAAGGATTACTATGATCATGCCAGCCATCTGAATGAGTGTAAGTGACTCGTTAAGGATGAAGTAGCCAAAAATGGCTGCCAGCGGAGGTGCCAGAGTCATTATAAGCATCGAGAAACGTGAGCCGATAAGCGGGTAGGAGCGGAATAGGAAGTAGTCGCCCAGAACCAGCCCTATGATCCCCGAGAGGGCCAGCCAGATCCAGTTATGGACAGAGGCGTCGACGGGCAGGAAATGGCCGCGTGATATCAGCGTAAAAAAACCTATAAAAAAGAAAGCCAGGCTCAATCTTAGAATGTTGACAGTTAGAGAGCCCACTTTGCGGCTGGCCGACTCAAAAGCAAGTGCGGTAATGGTCCAGAAGATCGCCACGGCCAGCGCAGCAAACTCACCTGTGTGAGAGGAAATGTAGTTCATGCATTGAAAATATCAGGGCACAAAAATAGACATTAATGCTTTTCTCCCTATTTTTGAGTAAACCTAAATCGTATTATAATGGATGCAAAGACAAAGGCCATCATTTCACACCTGTTTGGCATCGGGTGGATAGTAGCCCTGGTTCTCAATTCAAGCAAAAAGGAGGAGCTTGCAAGCTATTACATCAGGCAGAACCTTGGCTTCATAATCGTCTGGCTCGCTTTGACCATTCTGCGGGTGATACCGCTGATAGGGCCGGTCATCTGGATGGTAGGGGGAGTCATTCTTTTTGTGGGATGGCTGATGTCACTCATATGGTCTATTCAGGGTGAGATGAAGCCTGTGCCGTGGCTGGGCGAGCAGTTCCAGGCATGGTTCAAAGGTTTATGACGTAAAGTCTTCCGCAAGTTATTTCAGGTTCAAGGTTACAGTACTTGCTGCAGCCATCACCCTGGCTGGTTGCGGCAGGTAGTGGAGATCATCCGCAAGGAACACAAAGTCTCGCAGAATCCGCGATGGAGATACAGGCAGCTGGGTGAGCAGCGTTCTGTGAAATAATCTTCCTTCCGGCAGCGTTATCACTTAATGTTCAGGAACACATTTTGGGTCTTTCGGGCTGTGCAAACTCTGTTATCTTTGCACGGGTTTAATAATTAATTATTGTCGGAACTGGCGGATATACTGAAGGAATTTGATCCGGTGAGCCTCGATGGCATATCCGGGGTACGGTATATGAACCGTATTGATACCAAATACCTGTTTTCCGCCGGCAAGCTTCCTGACCTGCTGCGAATGGTGAAATCATACTACAGGACTCTCGAAATAGAAAAGATGCGGATATTTTCCTATAAGACAGTCTATTTCGACACACCGGAGCTTCTCTTCTATAACCAGCATGTTACCGGAAAGCTTAACAGGACCAAGGTCAGGATCAGGACCTATGAGTCTAACGGGCTGACCTTCCTGGAGGTCAAGCATAAGACCAACAAGGGCCGAACAAGCAAGTCACGCCTCGAAAAGGAGCCAGGTGACATGAATCACATCGAGCAGTCAAGGGAGTTCCTTGAGGAGCTCATATCTCCGTCAGCCGGCTCGCTGAAGCCTGTCATCAACACTGCCTTCACCCGTATTACCCTTGTAAGCCTCGAACTGGCTGAGAGGATAACAATTGACTATGACATCCGATGGAACAACCTGAAAGGAGACAGTCTCAGGATGCCATTCCTTGCCATTGCAGAGATCAAAAGCGGGAAATCAACCTCCATGTCGCCATTTTTTGCCAGGCTGAAGGAGCTCGGAATACGCAGTACCGGATTCAGCAAGTATGCAACGGGAATGGCACTTGTCAACAGGGCTCCCAGGCAGAATAATCTTAAACCGAAATTTTTACTCATTAACAGGATAAGGGATGAATACTACAGGAATGACGCTGCAGTCCGGCAGCGCGGAAATGGTTAACCAGGGGATGTTCAGCTTTGCGGGCATGCCGGAATTGCTGTTGCGGTTCGGCATCAATCTCGTGGTTATGCTCATAATCGTGCGCTGGCTATATTACACAACCACCAGGAGGAAAGACTACCTCTTTACCTATATACTCATCTCAAGCGTTGTGTTCCTTCTCTGCTACCTGCTCGAGAGCGTCAGTCTGCAGATAGGATTCGCACTCGGTCTTTTTGCAATATTCGGCATAATCAGGTACAGGACCAACCCCATGCCAATCAAGGAGATGACATACCTCTTCCTGGTCATCGGCGTATCAGTGATAAATGCCCTTACCGCAGGCACAAGCATGATTCAAATAATCTTCGCTAACCTCGCGGTGATACTGATCACAATGGGGCTGGAGAAGATGTGGCTGCTCAGACATATCTCATCGAAGTCAATTGTGTACGAGAAAATCAACCTGATAGTGCCGGAGAAATATGATGAGCTTATAGCCGACCTGCAGGAGCGGACCGGGATAAAAGAAATAAAGAAGGTTGAGATTGGCGCCATCAACTTCCTCAAGGATACATGCAGGATGATCATTTACTACGAGGACAGGGGCAGGTCTGTCAACCTCGCCGACCAGAACGGATTCATTAAACCGGATGAAAATGACGATGATTAGGAAGAGCCTGACACTAATAGCTGCAGTATTGCTGTCCTCTGTACTTACCGGACAGGATACCGATTACGGTATCTGGTATGAGGTCAAGGGTGATAAGAAAATATGGAAGGGCCTGCGTTTCGATCTGGAAACAAGCATCAGGACGGATCAGAATGCAGCGAGGATTGAGACCTTCTACCTGGAGCCAGGTCTTCGTTACAGGATCAATGACTACCTGTCTGCCGGCGTATACTACCGGTTCATAGAGCAACTTGAGAAGAATGATCAGTTCCATGTAAGGCATCGCTGGTTCGCTCAGGTGAAAGGGACTGCGCCTTCTGTTTACAGGTTCACGCTGGGCGTGAGGTACCGCATACAGGAACAGTTCAAAACCTATATCGAAGACCCGGAAGACGAGTTGCCGGTCTGGTATCAACGCGTGAGGTTTGAACTTGGCTATGACATCAAGGGTATACCGCTTATGCCGTATATCAATTCGGAACTTCATGGACTGCTATCGGAGCCAAATGAGTACACCGTAGACAAGTGGCGTTCGATGGTTGGCATAGAGTACACTCTCAACAAGAAGCACACCTTCGGAATAGAATACATCTATAACGAAAGCAGGGTAACAAAGCCTGCATACATGAACCTGGTCGGACTTACATATTCGGTCAGCCTCTGACATCAGATGCTGTTTTCAGCCATCTGCTTGTTTCTCCTCAATTTTAATCCCTTATATTTGCGGAACTTTTTTCAGGCGCAGGCGGTAGTATTATGAAAAATCTGATAAGAAATGACAAAGTGGACCTCTGAACGAATCGGTGACCTTAAGGGTAAGCGGATAATTATAACTGGCGGTGCCAGCGGAATAGGCTATTCTGCCGCGGAGGTTCTTGCCGCCAGAGGCGCTGAACTGATCATTGCTGTAAGGAATACAGCCAAGGGAGACAAGGCAGCATCGAAGATAAGGGTCCATCACCCGGCAGCATCAGTTACAGTGATGCAACTGGACCTTGGTGACCTTGCGTCTGTAAAAAAGTTTGCATCGGAGATCACAGCCCTTTTTGACAGGCTCGATCTGCTCATCAACAATGCGGGAGTGATGGTACCGCCCTATACCAAGACAAAGGACGGTTTTGAGCTTCAGTTCGGGACGAATCATCTCGGTCATTTTGCGCTCACAGCACATCTTCTGCCTTTGCTGATGGCCACTCCTCTCTCCAGGATTGTCACAGTCAGCAGTATTGCTGCACGAAGGGCGAAAATCAGCTTTGACAATCTCGACGGTTCAAAAGGCTATAACCCCATGACCTTCTACCGGCAGAGCAAGCTCTCCAATCTTCTGTTTGCAATCGAGTTGCAGAACCGGCTCGAGCGTGCGGGATCATCCACTGTCAGCGTTGGATGCCACCCCGGCATCAGTGTCACAAACCTGCTGTCGCGCGGTTCTGGCAAAGAGACAGGCACAGTCATGAAGTGGGTCATGGGTATCGTGGCACAACCGGCAAATAAGGGAGCGCTTCCGACACTATATGCAGCCACTCACCCCGACCTTCGCGGAGGAGAGTACATCGGCCCCGACGGACCGGGTAACACAAAGGGTTATCCCGTGCTGAACAATGACCCGTCTACTCTGTACAAACCTGAACTGGCTGCAAGGCTTTGGGAGGTGTCAGAGACACTGACGGGTGTCCGGTATTCCATCTGATTAAAAGGTACCCTGTCCTCAAGTTACAGTCTCCAGTCCGGCTGCCGACTGCCGACTGATGACTGGCGACTGAATTTTGTGCACCTTATGTTGAACAATACGGACTGTTTGTTGTTTTATGAGCAGAAATAGAAATGTTTAACAAAAAACAGAGAATATAACCATGGAAGCAACAAAATGGGTAATAGACCCCGCGCACAGCGAAATTCAGTTCAAGGTGAAGCATATGATGATCACCACAGTGACCGGCAGTTTCAAGGAATTCAAATCAGAGGTTGAGACAAGCGGTGACGATTTTACCACTGCAAAAATCAGTTTTGAGGCAAACACTGCATCCATATTCACCAACTCAGAACAGAGGGATTCACATCTCAAAAGCGCTGACTTCTTCGATTCAGAGAAGTATCCTGTACTGACCTTCACCGGATCAGGGCTTGAAAAGATTGACGATGAGAATTACAGGCTGACCGGGGACCTTACAATCAGGGGCGTCTCGAAACCTGCGGTGCTCGATGTGGAAGTTGGCGGAGTTGGCAAGGACCCATGGGGAAATACAAAGGCAGGCTTCAGCATCAGCGGCAAGATAAACCGCAAGGACTGGGGACTGAACTGGAACGCAGCTCTTGAGGCCGGCGGTGTTCTCGTAAGCGATGATGTCCGCATTTTCTGCGAAGTCCAATATTCAAAGCAGGCCTGAGCCTGTAAGTATCATATTTTCTATAAGTTTTAGGATCATGTAAATGTGATGCCGGAGATCAGACCGTCTCCGGCTTTTTTATTAATGAACATTTTCAGTCTCCTGTCGTATAAATATGAAATTACCAACCGGCAGTTTGACTGTAATGATATGAAATACCTTAAAATCCTTATGCTGATGTTGCTTCCGTTGACCGGATGCGATAAAAACGATGATGACAATGATGATGCCTCAATGTATTTCCCTTCAGAAAATGAATGGGAAGCCAGGTCTTTGTCAAGTTTGGGTTGGAATGAGAGTGCTGTCCAGCCCTTAAGGAATTTTTTAATTCAGAAGAATACAAGATCCTTCATTATTCTGGTTAACGGTCGGATTGTAATGGAAGAGTACTTTAACGGACACACTTCCTCCACTACCTGGCAATGGAACAGCGCCGGAAAGACACTGGTGTCTGCTGCAACCGGCATAGCGCAGCAGGAAGGATTACTGGACATTAACAATAAGGTTTCTGATTATCTTGGTACAGGGTGGACGAGTGAACCGGAAGAGAAAGAGAACCTGATTAAGCTTAAAAACCTGCTCTCAATGACCTCCGGTATCGATGACGTATCCAATCTCGTAATTAAATCGAACCTGACTTATCTTGCTGATGCTGGCACCAGATGGTCCTATCATAATGTCTTTCAGGTATTAATGGATGCTGTTGCAGATGCCGGCAGCCAGGAGTTTGAAACCTTTTTCAATTCCAGGTTAAAGGATAAAATCGGGATGGACGGATACTGGAACAATGGAGTGATATTTAGGATTTATCACAGTAATACCCGCAGCATGGCAAGGTTTGGCTTGCTGGCGCTCAATAAAGGGAAATGGATGAATGAGCAGATATTAAATGAGTCATTTTTCACTGAAAGTACAAGCTCTTCGCAAAATATCAATCCGTCATACGGATACCTCTGGTGGCTCAACGGCAAGTCGAGCTATATGGTTCCCGGATCGCAGAATGTTTACCCTGGCAGCCTTGTTCCCAATGCTCCCTCAGATATGTTTGCAGCCATGGGTGCGGAAGACCAGCGCATATATGTAATCCCAGGTAAAAAAATGGTTGTAGTAAGAATGGGGGATGCATCTGATCCTCAGAACCCCAGTTTTGCCCTTTCCGGGTTTGACAATGATCTGTGGGCAAAAATCAATGCTCTGACAGAATCAAAATAGCCTGCCTTAAAAACAAATACGTTAAATGCCGGCATCACTGACCGGAAGCTGCCAGGGCGTCTTCTCAGCTTTATCTTGTTGTGCAATATAGTCCGAAAGAGTTCTGTTCCTGTGAACTTTTTAATTCACTTGTTGGTTTCTGAAGAAGATTTATCAATCCGTCACCTGTAGTTATCGGTAAGTGCATAACAGATTAAATAACCTTTAAATGCGAGAAATATGAAAAATCTCAGACACACCAGCATCCTGATTGCAATTGCTTTAATATCAACTTCATTTCTATCCGGTTGTGAAAAAGATAATTCAACATCAGGCTCAAACACAATTGAGGGATTGTTGTATTATTATACGAACGAAGCCAATAAAGAACTCAGAGTAATTGATATCGACGCATCGTCTCCATTCAGGAGAGCTATAACTTTGTCCGATGATTATACCCTGGAGGATCTGGCCAAAGACCGGGACTACCTGGTATTGAAAGTCTATCGGCCTTCTTCGGTTAGCCCGCTGGCAGCAAAAAAAGGCCTTTTGATTAAATCCAAGGTTATCGAGAATAACTGGCTGTATGTTGCTGACAATCCAGCAGGTCTGACCGGGACAACAGATGATGGCTGGTTTGAAGCAAGCGACTTTTCAGATGATGCTACAGGATTTAAATTTCACAAGACAGACGAAATTGACGGGGAGGATGTCTTCGCAATCGAAAGCATCGAGTATCCTGGCAGATATTTTTCATATAACGGGCATCCTGTTCAGGGAGCCAACCTGCTATATCTGGAGACTTATTCCAGTCCTGAGACTGCCCCAAAATTCAGATTGTACAGGCCGGAATCAAACTTCCAGGAAGGTAATATAAACGTTCCCAGGGATGCTCAGTTCGCCTGGTAACAGCCAGAAATGATTTTCTGATAGTTTTATTCTTAATCATTTAACCATATGGAAACAATTACGGTAAATTACTGGGCGATTGCTACAGGAGCAGTGTTGTCAATGGTCATTGGAGCAATATGGTACGGCCCGATATTTGGCAGGAAATGGGCGGAGCTGCTTGGTGCTGACATGTCCGATCCGGAAACCAAAAAGAAAATGCAGAAAACGGCAGGGCCGCTCTATCTGGCGCAGTTCATAATGACCCTGTTCCAGGTAATGGTCCTGGCACACCTGGTGGCCGATACCAGTATCGCAGGGGGCATTGAGAGATCGCTCTGGATATGGGCGGCTTTCGTAATACCAACTCTTGCCGGAGCCGTGATGTGGACCAATGAAACAGGGAAGCTTAAATGGACGCGTTTCCTCATTCAGGGAGGATATCAGCTTATCCTCTTCATCGTTTTCGGCCTGCTTTTGCAATACTGGAAGTAACCCTCCAATTGGCTTCAGGACTGCTTATCAGAAGATAAGAGTTAGAGCGGCGTATTTTACAAGCAGTCCCAGAATAGTACAGACAAGTGTGCTTCGAATATTGTGTCGTATCATTCCCGCAGCGAGAGAAATCACAGGGGAGGAGAGAGGGAGGGCATTGAATACAAAAATTGTCACGTCCCCGTACTTTTCAATATTAGCGCCGGCCTTTTCATACCGACGTCTACCTATCAGGTTGTCAATAAATTTGTCGCTGACAAGTACTCCGATAGCATAATCTATTGTCTGTGAAAAGAGTGCCGTGCCGATTGCTACTGCATTCAAAGCCAATACACTTATGTCGCCGTTGAGGTAGTAAACGAACGCTATCTCAACCGGCATGAAGAGAAAGAAAAGGTAACCGCAGGCATTCACTATGGCGAAAGAAAGCAGTCCTTCATCCCGGGAGCCGTAGTAGATATCGCGGCCAACAGTAAGCGATGCAATGGTTATGGCTGCCACAACGAGCAGTGAGGATAATGCAATTTTGACAATGTCACTCTTTGACAGTCTCATTCATGGCAGTTTGGGTCTCCATAAATGTAAGGATTTTGTAATGAAGAGAAAAATATGCCTACAATGAATCGACTTTTAATATTCCAGACCTGTTGAATGTGACCCTGTAAAGGGTAACCTGGTTCTCGCCGTCATACCTCAGGTCGATGACAAACGTAAGGTAATAGACCTTTTGCCCGTCCAATTCTTCATAGCCGTCACCGGTCAGTGTCCTGAAAGGAATCTCAGGATTGTCCATATTGTGTATGAAGTTCGAGACGTTGAACCTTATGATGTCATTTACTCCAGTTATTGTATAGTGGGTAAAAATTCCGTCGAGTGAAGGCCGGTTGAGCTTCATCAGCTTTCTGTAAAGCACCACTTTCTCCCAGCCACTGACACTCTGGGCCTCAAGTGCAAGGGATTTGCTTCGCTTTCTGAGGATATCGGCCGGCACCTTTTCCGCGGAGACGAAGTCGAAGCTCTCCTTGCACCAGCCTATCGATTTTTCGGGAGTGACCGATATCCTGGTCTTATGATCAAAGAAAATCTTCTTGAGTTTCCCGGCGAAATAATACCTTGTGAGCTCCTTTATCCTGTCCTTGAGCATGTAGCTTACAACAAGAGCAAGAAACAGCGGAATTGTGAAGTTGCCATATTTCTGCTGGAAGGCGAAGGCTATACCCGTAGCGAAGATCATTGCAAATCCCGCAGCGATGCTGTAGATAAGCTGTTCTGCAATGAATCCGTCTTTTTTCTTCCTGGTGGCGAGGAACAACTGGCTCTCGAACAACTTTTTCAAAACGCCCCTCCGGTAAATCAGCTCCCTGACTTCTTCCTCTCCACGGCTCTCTGCAACCGGAAAACCCTTTGATTTCCGGTATTCAGTCTCTCCCCGGATCAAATCCGTGAGCATGGGGCCGGTCTGGCTGTAGAGCTCAGGAAACAGCTTCCTGATCTCATCTGACAGCAAAAATGTATGCTGTTCAATGAGATTGCTTATAAATTCATCACCAAGCAGATACAGTGAGAACAGCTCTCTTGTGACTGTCGGTACCGCAATAATATGCCTCAGGCTCCTGTAATTGGCCAGGATGTCGCGTGAACTCTGCAGGTAATTCGCTATGAGATAGTCACGGTCTTCAGTCTCGATGTTTCTGATAATATGTTCGCGGTGATCGCGAAGCGACGATTTGAGGATTGAGCTGAACATCTTAATCTGATGCTCATACTCGCGGGCATTCCCCCTTGTCGGACTTGCTGCCAGGGCATCGAATGCATCTTTGAGATGTATGAAGGGAGACTTCTTCCTGTCAGCGATATCCCTTAAAAGGAACTCCGGGGTAATCAACCGGATATTAGACTTGAGATCCTTGTAAAAATCTGTTTTACTATAGGTCTGCCTGTTGATATCCAGACTGTTGGGAATGAATATCCAGGTGTTAACCTCGAACAGGTTTTCCTTTACTTTTCTTCTGGTGGAATACCCGAATTTGAGCTCGAGGGAGAACTTGTCATGTATCTTGACATTCTTTTCGATCATCACCGTTTAAATCAGAACAGCCCGAATACTCCGTCTGGCGTGATGCCAAGGACCCTGAACCATGTTTCCCCTGCAATAATTATAAGCAGCCAGGCGATTATCATCATGGTAATACCGAATTTGAATGCATCGGAAATGCTGTACTGGTCGGTCTCATACAGCAGTGCAGCAGGCTTGCTGTTGAAGGGAAGGACATAGACGTGCTCTATCATGAACGCCACGGGGAGTGCAAGGCTTATGACGCTGAATCCGAACCTGTTGGCCACCCCGATTGCGATGGGTATAAAGATCATCGCCCTCATTGTCTTCGACTGGAAGAGAAGAGCGCTGAACACCATAACACCTGTGAGAAGCACATACAGGATCCAGAAGGGCGTTTCATTGCCAATGCCCAGGCTGTCAAAGATTGCATTTACAGTTATTGACGGCAGGTCGGTAAAGTCGAAGCCCGAGCCAAGTGTATACGCACCGGCAGAGAAGAGCATCAGGTGCCAGGGTACGTCGACATCATTCCAGCTGACGATCCCTATCCTCGGAAGAAGGGCAATCACAGCACC
>Ga0209800_10001851_pt1 | contig 20156 bp, 17 predicted proteins | sample Higcelweek8metaG_FD_187174 | JGI IMG/M metagenome (GOLD analysis project Ga0209800, IMG submission 187174) | Freshwater pond sediment microbial communities from the University of Edinburgh, under environmental carbon perturbations - High... | ecosystem: Environmental > Aquatic > Freshwater >...
GCTGATGCCATTGAATATAACAGCTCCGGGAACGAAGTAAAAATGCGGTTTAAATACTGAAAAATTGCCTGTAAACTTCCACTACGATATTGAGAAATTCAGACTGCGGGACAGTAAGGTTATCAGGAAGGTAATAAGCAGGATTATAAGTGATGCCGGCGCCAGGGGAGGGAAAACAGATGTCATTCTGACAAATGATCAGAAGGTCTATGAGATCAACAACGAATTTTTAGGACATGATTATTATACTGATATAATCACCTTTAATTATAATCAGGGGAAGAATATAAGCGGAGAGATTTATATAAGCGTTGACAGGGTCAGGGATAATTCTGAGGAATTTTCAGTCCCGTTTAAGTCAGAGATAAGGAGAGTGATTTTTCACGGATTCCTTCATTTATGCGGATATGATGACAGTACAGCAGAGGAGAAGAGGAAAATGTCTGAGTTGGAAGAGATGTATCTGGCCTTATCATATGCAGAATGAATTTCAGTTATGATATTATAGTTGTAGGAGGCGGTCACGCAGGATGCGAGGCCGCCTTTATTGCTGCCAAAATGGGAGCCAGGACGCTCCTTATTACGATGGACATGACAAAGCTGGCACGAATGTCATGTAATCCGGCAATGGGCGGCATTGCAAAAGGCCAGATAATCAGAGAGATAGATGCTATTGGAGGTATGTCGGGAATTGTCACAGACAAGACAATGATTCAGTTCCGTATGCTCAATAAGAGCAAGGGACCTGCAATGTGGAGCCCGAGAGCACAGTGCGACAGAATGCTGTTCAGCAATGAATGGCGAAAAGTACTGGAAAATACAGACAATCTAAGCATCTGGCAGGAGCAGGCAGACGGATTGATAGTTGAGGATGGCATAATAAAGGGAGTAACAACAACCTTCGGAACGAAGTTCTTTGCCAGGGCAGTAATACTTACAAACGGTACTTTCCTGAATGGGCTGATGCATGTGGGGTTCAATACCATGGCCGGAGGCCGGTCAGGCGACAGGGCATCAAAAGGAATAAGCGATCAGTTGCGAGAACTGGGGTTCACGGTTGAAAGACTTAAGACAGGCACAAGTGCAAGAGTTGACGGACGAAGCATAAATTTCGGGGCAATGATTGAGCAGAAAGGCGATACCGATAAAAGATGCTTTTCCTATATGCATGACGAGGTCAGGATAAAGGATTCGAGAAGCTGCTATATAACACACACCAATGAAGCTGTGCATGATACTATAAGAGCGGGACTTGAGTTTTCGCCTTTATATACTGGAAGGATAAAGGGAAGAGGGCCGAGATACTGCCCGAGCGTTGAAGTCAAGATAGTAACGTTTGCAGACAAGAACACTCATCAGTTGTTCCTTGAACCGGAAGGATGGGATACCACTGAATATTATATAAACGGTTTCTCAAGCAGCCTGACCCTTGAGACACAGGTAGAAGCACTTCAAAAGGTAAAAGGACTTGAAAATGTAAATATACACAGGCCAGGGTATGCAATAGAATACGATTTTTTTCAGCCAACGCAGCTGAAACATACACTTGAGACAAAAAGAATTAGCGGACTGTATTTTGCGGGGCAGATTAACGGAACAACAGGTTATGAAGAAGCTGCCGCCCAGGGCCTGATGGCAGGTATAAACGCGGCGTTGAAATCAAGGGAAAAAGAAGCTTTTATTTTGAAAAGGGATGAAGCCTATATTGGCGTACTGATAGATGACCTGGTCACTAAAGGCGTAGACGAGCCATACAGAATGTTTACATCAAGAGCTGAATACAGAATTCTGCTGCGGCAGGACAATGCCGATGAACGACTGACGGAAAAGGCATTCAGGATAGGAGCTGCATCGGAGGAAAGACTCCTGAGATTAAAAGAGAAGACAATCCTGGTAGATGAGCTCTTGTCATGGCTGAAAAAGAAGAGCGTGGAACCTGCTGAAATAAACAGGTTCCTGAAACGGAAAGGCACTTCCGAAATAAGTCAGAAATTTAAAGCAATTAATCTTGCGGGACGGCCGCAGATAGAATTAAAGGATCTGCTTACAAATATCAAAGGATCAGAATTTCTGGGATTTAAGAATTCTAAAAGAAAAACAGAGATAATTGAAGCAGCTGAGATTAAGATCAAGTATTCTGGCTACATGGAAAGAGAGAGGGGTGTGGCAGATAAGATAATGCGGCTGGAAGATTTGAAAATACATGAAGATGTAAAGTATGAAGAGCTGACAAGCATTTCAACCGAAGGAAGAGAGAAGCTTTCTAAAATAAGGCCGGCAACTATCGGACAGGCATCCAGAATTAGCGGAGTATCTTCTTCTGATATTTCAATTCTGATTATGTATCTTGGCAGATAAGGTTAAGATGTTCCACGTGGAACACAATTTTTATTCTATATAGTATGAAAATCTCTGGAAAAATAATCGATCTGTATGAAAAACGCATCCTTCCGGGCGTAATTACTGTTGAAAACGGGAAAATTGAAAAAATAGAAAACGCGGAAAACGTGCCAGACGTTTATATAATGCCTGGTCTTGTGGATGCTCATGTGCACATAGAAAGCTCTATGCTGACACCATCACATTTTGCTGTAGCCGCAGTGAAACACGGAACAATAGCCGTGGTATCGGATCCTCATGAAATAGCTAATGTGCTGGGAATTCAGGGTGTAAAGTTTATGCTTGACAATGCTGATACGGTACCGGTGAAAATGATGTTCGGAGCCCCATCCTGTGTCCCTGCAACTAACTCTGAAAGCTCCGGAGCAAGAATTGATGCAGACGGAATAGTTGAACTTTTCAAAGACAAAAGAATAGGATTCCTGGCGGAGATGATGAACTTCCCGGGTGTCATATATGACGATGTTGAAGTCCATAAGAAACTAAATATTGCCAGGCAAATGGGCGTTCCGGTTGACGGGCATGCCCCGGGACTTACCGGTGAGGGGCTGAAGAAATATATTCAGGCTGGAATATCTACCGATCACGAATGCTCTGACATAGAAGAGGCGCTGGAAAAAATTTCAGACGGGATGAAAATCTTAATCAGGGAAGGAAGTGCTGCAAAAAACCTCGATTCGCTCGACCGGCTGATAAGCCTTTATCCGGAAAAGGTAATGCTTTGCACTGACGATCTGCACCCTGAAACTCTTGCAAAAGGTCATATAAATAAAATTGTTTCAAGACTTGTTGCAAAAGGGTACAATCTGTTTGATGTTCTGCGCGCAGCCTCATTGAATGCAGTGGATCACTACGGCATTAAAATGGGACTTCTCAGACCGGGAGATGCGGCTGACTTTATAGTTGTCGATAATCCTAAAAACATGAATGTTCTTCAGACGTGGATAGACGGTATATGCGTCTATGACGGCGAAAAAGCTCTCTTTTCGCCCGGAACGGTGAAGAAGGTAAATAAGTTCAACTGCTCAAGAATAAGGGCGGAAGATTTACGGGTAAAGAGAGAAGGAGACCAGATGCGGGTCATTGTGGCAATTAACGGCGAACTGGCAACATTTACGGAAATGGTATCTGCCGGCAGTGATCCGGTTGTTTACCCGCGGCTGGAAGATGATATTCTTAAAATTGTTATTAAGGAAAGATATCACGATGGCGCTCCGGCTGTTGGCTTCATAAAGGGTTTCGGACTGAAGGAAGGAGCCATGGCATCATCTGTTGCACATGACAGCCACAACATTATTGCTGTGGGAGTAACCGATCGTGAAATTGCACAGGCTATAAATCTGATCGTCGATGCGGAAGGCGGGATGTCTGTCGTTTCTGACGATGAAACCGATATACTGAAACTGCCTGTTGCAGGCATTATGTCTGATATGCCGGTAACGGCTATGGCGCAAAGATATGAACGGCTGAACGAGACTGTAAAAAGTCTCGGATGCAGGCTCGATGCGCCCTTCATGACCCTTTCCTTCATGGCCCTGCTGGTCATCCCCGAGCTGAAAATGAGCGACAAAGGACTGTTTGACGGCCTTGCCTTCCGGCATGTGCCGCTATTTGTCTGATTATAAGGCAGTAGGCAATAGACAATAGACAATAGTCCTGGCAACCCCAGGTGGTTCAACTATGCAATCTTCCATATTATTAAACACATAGGCGGTTCCTGATTCTATTGTATATTTGTTTCCCGCTTTTGTTACTGCCTTTATTCCTAAATTTGCCCGATAACTACAGTTTGTGAAAGGCAATAATGACATACGGTCAACAGTTTCAACCCTTCCTGACAAACCGGGTGTATACCAGTTTATTGACGCTGCGGGTACCCTGCTATACGTCGGTAAAGCCCGGAGCCTGAGGAAAAGGGTGGGATCATACTTCGCCAAAAATCAATCCGGTAAAACGCAGGTCATGCTTTCCCGGGCTGTCGACCTGAGGCATGTAGTGGTCGACAATGAATCGGATGCCCTGCTGCTTGAAAACAGCCTTATAAAAAAACACCAGCCAAGGTATAATATCCTTCTCAAAGATGACAAGACATATCCGTGGATATGCATTAAGAATGAGCACTTTCCGAGGGTTTTCCTCACCCGCAAACTGATCGCCGACGGTTCATCGTACCATGGACCTTATACCTCCGTACCGGCAGTCAGGACCCTGCTGGAGCTTATCCGCCAGCTGTTTCAGATCAGGACCTGCTCACTGCCCCTGAACCAGAAATCCATCGCCGAAGGCAAATTCAGGGTATGCCTTGAATACCACATCGGCAACTGCAAGGGGCCATGTATAGGCCTGGTCAGCGAAGAAGAACATAATCAGCAGATTGACAGGATCAAACAAATCATAAAGGGAGATGTGAGCACCGTAACGGAACACCTGGAGACCCTTATGAAAAAGTACGCCAAGGAATTGAAATTTGAAGAGGCGCAGAAGATCAAGGAAAAGCTGGAGATAATTGCCAGATACCGCAGTAAATCAATTGTAGTAAACACTTCGGTTAAGAACGTCGATGTCTTCGGATGCTCAACCGATGATGCCTCGATGTACATCAGCTATATGAAGGTTGTCTCGGGTGCCGTAGTGCAGTCCTATTCCATTGAATTGAAAATGAGGCTTGAAGAAGATATCAAGTCAGTTCTGTCAACCGCCGTTACTGAAATCCGGCAACGGGTGTCCAGTGATTCTCCTGAGATAATTGTGCCCTTTATGCCTGATATACTGATAGATAAGATCAAATATTCTGTACCCAGGCGTGGCGACAGGCACAAACTTCTTGAGCTGGCAAACCGTAATGCAGTCTTTTTCAGGCTTGAAAGGCAGAAAAAGGCCGCGGAGCAATCGAAGGAGAACCGGACAGAGCGTAACCTTGAAAAGATTAAAAAGGATCTTCATATGCCGTCATTACCTGTTCATATTGAATGCTTTGACAACTCAAACATACAGGGCGAATCAGCTGTGGCGGCATGCGTTGTTTTCCGCAACGGCAGGCCAAGCAACAGGGAATATCGTCATTTTAACATCAAAACGGTTACCGGTCCTGACGACTTTGCCTCTATGGAAGAGGTGATCAGCCGCCGGTATAAAAGAATGCTTGATGAAGAAACACCACTGCCACAGCTGATAGTCATCGACGGCGGAAAAGGGCAGCTTTCTTCTGCCATGAAAAGTCTTGAGGGGCTTGGCCTGAGAGGTACAATTACTGTGATCGGCATTGCCAAAAAACTTGAGGAGATTTATTTCCCCGGAGATTCCATCCCGTTGTACCTTGACAAAAACAGCATAACACTGAAAGTTATACAACATCTCAGAAATGAAGCCCACAGATTCGGGATAAATTTCCATCGCGGAAAAAGGAGCTCAAAAATGAACCGGTCATTTCTTGATGATATTCCCGGGATAGGAGAGAAGACGAAAGAGCTTCTCCTGAAAAAATTCGGTTCGGTGAAAAAAATCAGCGAGGCCACTCCGGAAGACCTGGAAAAGGCAGTTGGCCTAAAAAAAGCTGCGATATTAACCGCAGCTCTTCAAAAATGATTTTTTTCCACGTGGAACATAAAAATTTGAAATTTCAGATAACATGCTGAATTTCAACATATAACGCCATGTTATATATCGACTTAACTTCCCGAGAATTGAATATTTTTCCCTATGCGGGCAGTCCTCCGAAGATTTTCTTCAGAAAACGGTGAAAGGAATGGATACTGTTCGGTTTCCAGAACATCATGATGCATTCTTTGGAAATCAGGTTGATCTCTTCCTTTTTCAGCTCGTCGATTGTTGCCCTGGTTTCTGCCCCTTGCTGGACCCACAGGTCTTTTATTCCGTGTGCGATCGCTTCCCTGGCGACAGTAAGAGTTTCTCCCTTTGGTGTCATTAGAATAAGACCTCTGACATCAGACGGAAGATCGCTGACGGAACTAAAGCACTTTACCCCGTCAATAGTTTCTGCATTTGGATTAACGGGTACAACATCCATCCCTTTCTGACGGAGCTCCCTGAAGACGACCTGCCCGAATTTCTTCGGGTCTCTTGAAACACCTGCCACTGCATACTTCCCCAATGACAGGAAACGTGAAACGCTTTTCATGTTTTTCTTAGTGTTGAAAAGATTACAAATTCTATTAGTGCCGATTTAGTTTCAGATTCAGGATAAGCATCAAGCAGTCTGATGGCATTGTCGGAATACTCCTTCATCTTTGATTCCGCATATTCGAGACCTTTATGGTTCTTTACAAAACCGATAACCTCTTCTATCTCCTTTCTTCCCTTCTTCTTTTTTCTTATAATGCGGATAATTTTTCTCCGCTCTATTGGCCCTGATTCACGAAGGGCATGAATGAGCGGCAGGGTGATCTTCTTTTCCTTTATGTCATTACCCTCTCTCTTTCCGGTAAGGCTGTTGCCGGAATAGTCAAGGAGATCATCCTTTATCTGGAAGGCTATACCGATATTTTCACCAAACGACTTCATCCGGGTGATGGTCTCTTCATCGTCTGTGACCGAGCTGGCGCCGCAGGCCGTGCATGCGGAGATCAGCGTGGCCGTCTTCATTGAGATGATCCTGAAATAATCCTTTTCCTTTATATCGAGTTTTCGCGTCTTCTGCAGCTGGACAAGCTCACCCTTTACTATTTCCTTGACGGCCGCCGATACGATCCCGAGCATATTGAACTTGTTCTTCTCAACGCTTATCAGCAGTCCCTGTGCAAGCAGGTAATCGCCTACCAGCACGGCTATTTTTGAATTATAGAGTGCGTTTATGGAAGGCAGGCCCCGCCTCTCGGATGCATCATCAACAACGTCGTCATGAACAAGCGTTGCGGTGTGCAGCAGTTCAATAAACGTGGCAGCCACATAGGTTGTTTCATTGACAGTACCGTTAAGTTTTGCAGACAGGAATACCAGCAGCGGCCTCATCTGCTTGCCTTTCCTGCGGATGATGTAGTTCAGAATTGTGTGGAAAAATGGTATGTCACTCTTCAGGGTGCGGTTGAAGTAAGACTCAAACTCGCGCATCTCGGCTGCGACAGGCTTCTTAATATCTGAAAGAGTTGACATCTCTGATGCGGATAGACAACTCAAAAATAAGACAAAATGTGGAACATGGTCACTTTGTCTCGCCCAGGAATTTTTTCTGGAAGAACAGAATGACAAGCACCCCGGTGGTTATTGACGCATCGGCAATATTAAAAACTGGTCTGAAAAAGACAAATGTTTCATTTGGCCTTATCGGCGACCATTCGGGCCAGTGGGTATCTATAATTGGGAAATAAAGCATATCAACCACCCGGCCATGCAGAAATGATGAGTACCCTCCTCCTTCCGGAAAAATGACCGCAGGGGTGTGCCAGCTCTCGCTGAAGATCATGCCGTAAAAAGCACTGTCGAGCAGGTTGCCTATGGCTCCTGCCACGATAACACTTACAGACAGAACCAGGCCGGGATGAGCCTTCTTTTTTATGATGCTGACAAGGTACCAGCAGATACCCGCTATGGCAATCATCCTGAAAATACTCAGCGCCGCCTTACCAGCCTTGCCGCCCCACTCCATGCCAAATGCCATACCGTTGTTCTCCAGGAAATGTATCCTGAACCAGTTGCCGATCACAGAGAACTCTTCTCCTATGACCATGTTTGTTTTAATAAAAATCTTTAGGGTCTGATCAGCGGCAAGGATCAGCAGGATCAGCAGGATTGATTTATTCCTGAGCGACATAAGCATCTGTATTTGGCCGCAAAATAGCAAAAAAATGACAATCCCCGAAAGGATAATCACACAGTCTCAGATAAATGAAATAGCCAGCAGGGTATTGATCAGTAATACAGAAACCTTTTTATTTTCAGGGTTGCCGTCTTCTGAAAAGGCACAGGCTGATAAACAACGAGCTGAACCTGGCTGAACTTGTTTACTTTTGAATTAACATACCGGCGGACTTCCTCAAGATAATCATCTATCATCTGCTCGGCTTTTTCCGAATACTCTTTCTTCATCGAATGGTATTTTGCCTGCAGCTCCTCGATATTGATGTGTACCATAGCAACAAGCTTGCCCTTCTGTTGCACCACGAGCGATTCAATTACATGGCTGAAGTCATTGATGACGGATTCGATCTCTTCGGGATATATATTCTCGCCGCTTGAGCTGACGATCATGTTTTTCAGCCTCCCCTTGATGCTCAGGAAGTTGTTTTTGTCCATAGTACCCAGATCGCCGGTACGGAACCAGCCGTCGGGTGTCAGCACCTCGGCTGTCATCTGCGGCTCATTGTAATAGCCTTTCATCACATTGTCTCCCCTGGCCCACACCTCACCTTCACCGGTTACGGGATCAGGATTATGTATTTTCAGTGTCACACCCTCCATTGCCGGACCGGTTGTACCCAGTTTTGTGGAACCTACCTTTGTTCCGGCAAGCATCGGCGCTGTTTCTGTGAGACCGTAACCGATGGCGTACGGGAATCCGGCATCAAGAAGGAACCTCTCGACAGTGGGATTCAGTTTAGCTCCGCCAATGCCAAAAAACCTAAGCCTTCCGCCAAAGGTCTTATAAAGCTTCTTCCCGGCCAGCTTATTGAAAAACCTCCTGCCGGGAGCAGTATGATAAAGGAAGGATAGTACCTTGCTTTTATTGAATGTGGGAGCAATCTTGCCGAAATATATTTTCTCCATGATAAGCGGCACGGTAAGCATTGTAGTGGGTTTTACCACTTCAAGGGCCGGGAGAAGCACTGATGGTGTGGGCGCCTTGTGCAGATAGTAAATTGATGCTCCGTTAAACAGCGGAAGGATCAATCCAAGTGTCTGCTCATAAGTGTGTGAAAGCGGCAGGATTGAAAGGAACACATCCGTTTCAACGACATGCTGAATGGTAAGAACCTGTTCGGCTGTAAAGCAGATGTTCTTGTGGGTCAGCATTACCCCTTTCGATTTTCCCGTTGTTCCGGAAGTGTAAATTATGGCTGCCAGGTCTTCTTCGGAGACAGGATAATCTTTTGCCGGTTTCATTTCAGGATCATAGACCGCTCCGTTGAAACCCGATAAAACTGAAAAATCCTCAGTTGAAACAACAGCAGAAAGCTGATCCGATGTGAAGTCTGCAATTTTTTGTTCAAGTGCACCGGAGACAAATAACACCTTTGTGCCTGAATGGGTCAGAACATTTGATATTTCTCCGGGTGTGAAATCATTAAGAATGGGTACCACAACGGCTCCCATAGAGGTGACAGCCAGGTAAACGGCTCCCCAGTTTGGCATGCCGCCGCTGAGAATTGCCACTTTATCGCCTTTCTGAACCGAATATTTTTCAAGTAAAGCCATGACAGACTCCACTTTACCTTTCAGCTGGTCATATGTTATGACCTCTTCCCCCACAAAACCCATTGCCTTGTTCCCGCCATGCTTCCTGAAGCTTTCTCCGGCAAGGGATGGGATAGTTAACACTTTGTTATTCTCCATTGATCTTTGATAAATTGGGCACAAAGGTACGGTTAAAAAAAATATATTTGATCTTTAACAACGTAATTATCAGAGAGAAGTTTTCTCTTAAACAAAAATCATCTTAAATAGTTTAATTTTGTGACCACCAATGCTTAAATAAATGGCTGTGATCAGGGTAACCAAGGAATTTCGTTTTGAGATGGCTCATGCGTTGTGGAATTATGATGGCCCCTGCCGTAATGTCCACGGGCATTCCTACATTCTTTATGTCACCCTTGCAGGCCAGCCCCTGAACAATCCTGCTGAACCCAGGAACGGTATGGTAATAGACTTCGGTGACCTGAAGAAAATCGTGAAGGAAAATATTGTCGACAGGTTTGATCACTCGCTTATGGTCTCAGGCTTTACGCCGGCGGAGTCGGTTGAGGTATACAAAAAGCATTTTGGAAATGTCATTGTTTCACCTTACCAGCCAACCTGTGAAAACCTTGTTGCGGATATTGCAGCCATGATCGGCACCAGGTTACCTGACGGGGTTTCGCTGCACAGTGTAAAGCTATATGAAACCGCCACTTCGTTTGCCGAGTGGCATGCATCTGACAACCAGTGACAGTGACGGACAACGATAAAAGGCTCTTTCTGCTTGATGCATATGCCTTGATCTTCAGGTCTTATTATGCATTTATAAAGAATCCCAGGATTACAACCTCGGGGATGAATACTTCGGCAATTTTCGGATTCCTCCTTACCCTTGATGAGCTGCTTGCGAAGCAAAAGCCGACACATATCGCTGTTGTCTTTGATCCACCCGGACCCACCTTCCGGAATGAAATGTACCCTGCCTACAAGGCCAATCGTGATGCAACCCCCGAAGATATCAAGATCTCCGTTCCATATATCAAAAGGCTGCTTGAGGCATACCGCATTCCTGTCATCGAGGTAGCGGGATTTGAAGCTGATGATGTTATCGGGACCCTTGCAAAGAAGGCTGCTGAACAGGGGTATACAGCCTATATGATGACCCCTGACAAGGACTTTGCCCAGCTTGTAACTGATAAAGTGCTGATGTACAGGCCGGGACGCAGCGGAGGCGATGCAGAAATCTGGGGCAAAAACGAAATCGTCAGAGAATACGGTGTCACGCCGGATCATATTACCGACCTCCTGGGCCTCATGGGCGATACTTCAGACAACATACCCGGCGCTCCGGGAATAGGCCCGAAAACGGCCTGTAAACTCATCGGAGAACACGGTGACATAGAAACACTGCTGCAGAAGACATCTGATCTCTCAGGCCGCCAGAAAGACATCCTCGAGCAAAACAGGGAACAGATACTTCTGTCGAAACGGCTCGCAACAATCGAACAGGATGTCCCGGTCGAATTCAGGCATGAGATGCTTCACAGGCAGAGCCCTGATACAGGGTTGTTGCGCAAATTATATGAAGAGCTTGAGTTTCGTACCCTGGCCTCCCGTCTCAGCAGGCCGGATATTCAGGAATTTTCTCCTGCAGTAACCTCAGAGCCGGCTGTCGTCACCCAGGTACAGCCTTCACAGCAGGCGCAGGGCACGTTATTCGGTGAGGCAGAATCAAAGGATGAAACAGCTGCCGCCACAGCCGGCATGACACCTCATGAATATTTCATTGCAGAGACTGTTGACCAGGCTGAAACGCTGGCTCTCACGCTGAGCCGTCTGAGTGAGTTCTGTTTTGACACGGAAACCACATCCCTCGATCCGCTGAACGCTGACCTCGTGGCCGTTACTTTCAGCTGGAAGAAGGGCTCGGGAACAATGCTTTGGCTTCCCTCTGACAGAGACGAAACACTTAAGCTGCTTGCCCCCTTCTGCCCGGTTTTTGAGAACGAAAAAATAAGAAAGACCGGTCAGAACCTGAAATATGACATCCAGGTCCTGTCGGGTTATGGTATCTCCGTCAGGGGTCCGCTGTTTGATACCATGCTGGCGCATTACCTGCTTGAGCCGGACATGCGGCACAACATGGACATGCTTGCCTTAAAGTATCTCAATTACAATACCATACATATTGAAGAGCTTATCGGCGAGCGCGGACCCCGCCAGAAAACGATGAGGGATGTTGATAAGGAAAGAATCAGGGAATATGCCGTGGAGGACGCAGATATAACCTGGCAGCTTAAAGAGAAGTTTGAGCCGGTGCTCCGGAAAGAAGGACTCGAAAAACTTGCCTCTGAGATTGAGATGCCCCTTATCAGGGTACTGGCAGGCATGGAGAGGGACGGGATTCTGATTGATGAGGCGGTATTGAAGAATTATGCCGTCACTCTTCGCGAGACCATCATCAGGCTCGAAAAAGAAATTTATGAACTTGCCGGGCAGGAGTTCAATATCTCTTCGCCGAAACAACTCGGAGATATACTGTTCCTGAGGCTTCACCTCGACGACAAGGCCCGTCTGACAAAAACGAAGCAATACCGTACTGACGAAGAGGTTTTGCAGCGCCTTACATCAAAGCATCCGGTGGTGGGCAAGGTCCTCGAATACCGCGGCCTCAAAAAACTTCTTTCAACCTATGTGGAATCGCTCCCTGAGCTGATAGACAAAAAAACCGGAAGAATACATACCACATACAATCAGGCTGTCGCATCAACCGGACGATTAAGCTCCACCAACCCTAACCTCCAGAATATCCCGGTCCGTGATGAAGAAGGCCGCGAAATACGCAAAGCCTTTATTCCCGCCCCCGGAAAAGTCTTCCTCAGCGCTGATTACTCGCAGATAGAACTAAGGCTGATGGCTCACCTCAGCGGCGACAAAGGTATGATATCGGATTTTCTCTCCGGTCAGGATATTCATGCAGCCACGGCAGCCAAGATCTTCCACATCCCTGTGGCGGAGGTGACCCGCGAGATGCGCGCAAAAGCGAAGACGGCCAATTTTGGAATCATTTACGGAATCTCCGCCTTCGGACTTTCCGAGAGGCTTACCATTGGGAGGAAAGAAGCAAAAGAGCTTATAGATGGTTATTTCAGTTCTTACCCCGGGGTCAAGGCTTATATGGATGACAGTATCCGCAGGGCCAGAGAACAGGGATATGTTACCACAATGTTCGGACGCCGTCGTTATGTACCTGATATTCATTCAAGAAACCAGGTAGTCAGAGGCAACGCGGAACGTAACGCCATCAACGCACCCCTGCAGGGCAGCGCTGCAGATATAATAAAAATTGCCATGGTGAAGATTGCCGGGAGGCTGGAAAAAGAGCTTCCTGAGGCAAAAATGATACTGCAGGTCCATGACGAACTTATTTTCGAAGTTGAAGTTTCGTCAGTGGAGAAACTGAGAAAGATAGTCACCGAAGAGATGAGTGGTGCCGCATCTCTCAGCGTGCCCCTGGAGGCTGGCACAAGCACAGGCAATAACTGGCTCGAGGCGCACTGACAATAAAGCAGGCTATCTGGCCGGTGTCTGCAGAAGCGACCGTGAACGCGCCCCGTCTTCAGCTATCCTGACTGCTTCCAGCACCTGGCTGTCGCGTGAGAGAGAATATTCCACCATGCCGGCATCATAAAAATATCTTCCTGCAAGCTCTGATTCCAGCAGTTCCGCCACGTCCCGTTTCTGTGTCACGAGGTCCCGTTCCAGGGAATGGCTCATTCCTGCCTTAAGCTTATCAATTGTTTCGGCGTTCTCATCATACAGCTTCTCTTCCCGGGCTACTGCAACAAGATCTTCAAGGGCAGCTTCCGAGTCTGTCTGATAGCTGAAGTTCTTCGCTTTGAGGAAAGAAGCAAAATCCGCGAGGTCGATATCTGTCACTCTGAGACTGTCAATCACGGAAGGCACCGGGTGTGACCAGAAATACTTTGTTGCATAGTCAAAGGCCATGTTCTGAACATAGAGCTCGCTTGTAAAGCGGGTGAACATTTCTGACGGCACAACGACATCAGGGATAATACCGCCGCCGTCTTTCACCGGCCTGCCGTTCTTTGTCATGAACGTCTTTATCAGTGAATCGGGGATATATCCCACGCTGCCGTCTTCATTGGGATGAGAAAAATCGACTGCCTGAATACATCTGCCACTAGGGATGTAATACTTTGCGGTTGTGATCTTTACCTGTGCCTTATAGCTCAGTGGTCTTGCCACCTGGACCAGTCCCTTGCCATATGACCGTTCTCCGACGATAATGCCGCGGTCAAGGTCCTGAAGAGCCCCGGCCACTATTTCCGAAGCTGAAGCTGATGCGCGGTTGATAAGCACGACAACAGGCATGTCGGGGGCCACAGGACTTTTATTTGTACGGAAGACAGCATCATACTGCTTTGCCCTGCCCCGTGTGCTGACAACCTCCTGTCCGGGTTTAACGAACAGGTTAACAATCTCGACAGCCTCATTTACAAGGCCTCCCGGATTATTTCTCAGATCCAGGATGAGATCCTGCGCTCCCTGTTTCTCCTTCAGATCAACAAGGGCATCCTTCACTTCCGAGATGCAGTTCTGGGTGAAGTTTGTGAAGCGGATATAACCGGTATTGCTGTCTATCATCCCGTAGTAGGGAACAGCAGAGATTGAAATCTTTTCCCGCCTAAGTTTTTTTGTGAACTCTTCGCCATTTCGTCTGAAAACTATTTCCGCTTCTGTGCCCGGTTCTCCCTTGAGCATGCCGGAAGCTTTGTCGGACGAGACGTCTTTAAGAGAAATTCCGTCTATGCTGATCATTACGTCTCCAGGTTTTATTCCGTTATTGTCAGCCGGGAATCCTTTATAAACATTGGTCACAGTGATATAATCGCCGGATTTTCTTATAAGAGATCCGAAGCCTCCGTATTTCCCGGTTGTCATAAAATCAAGGTCCCCCGTATCTTCTTCCGGATAATAAACGGTGTATGGATCAAGCGTTGCGAGCATGCCGTTTATGCTTTTGGTAACCAGTTTTTCCGGATCAATTTCATCGACATAAAAGGCATTCAGTTCCCTGAAAAGTGAGATATAAATGTCAAGATTCTTTGTCAGTTTGAAGTCCTTGCTCTCCTGGCCGCCGGCTAAAAAGCCGTATGCCAGTGCGGCCGTAACCACGGTCAGAGAAAGCAATACGATTCTTTTTGTTTTTCCCGATCTCATAAAAAAAGATTTTCGCAAAGTTAATATTTCACTTAAGATGAATCATTTTTCCGATCATCTCTTTGATGCACCTCTCGGTGACGTCATAAGAATGAATAGAAGTATCATTCCATATTATTGCCATATCAATATGTTTACCGCTTCCCGGCAGCGAGTTGACGAGAGGCAGCTTATTCTGCCGCCAGGCTTCCCTGATACGCCGTTTAATCAGGTTGCGGTCGACAGCTTTCCTGAAGTACCTTTTAGGCACAGAAATCAGTACCCTGACCGGCTCCAGGGAAAGGTCTTCAGGCATGACCCTGTAAATAATCCTGAGAGGCGGCATATTAAGGGGTTTGCCTCCTGTAAAAAGATCACTGATGGCTCTGACGCCGCAGAGTTTCTCTCCTTTTCTGAATGATGCCCCTTTTTGTCTCATTTTGATAAAGAGAAAGCATCGATCCGGCAGGATGGATGCTTTCATGGATATTGTTATCAGTAAGCAGGCCTATTTGTTATTTCTGTTAAAATCATGGATAAAACAGTCAAGCGCCATGGTCATCGATGGTGCTTTCGGGTTTGGAGCCTGGATGTCAAGCCTGAAGCCCTCGTTTGTTACCGCCTCGGCAGTGGTGGGTCCGAATGCAGCAATTTTTATTTCACCCTGCCTGAATGAAGGAAAATTCTCTTTCAGTGACTTTATTCCTGAAGGACTGTAGAAAACCAGGATGTCATAGTCAAGTTCCTTTGAATCAAAATCCCTGCTGATGGTTTTATACATCGTGCCGATGGTAAAATTGACATTATTCTTTTTCAGCAGTTCGGGGACATCGGCTTTATGAGGGTCGGAGAGAGGCACGAAGAAATTTTCATCCTTGTGTTTGACTATTATATCGATCAGATCCTCGAATTTTGCTTTCCCGTGAAAGATCTTCCTTTTACGGTACACAATGTATTTCTGGAGGTAAAATGCCACGTTTTCAGTAATACAGAAATACTTCATCGTGTCGGGAACCGTAATACGCATCTCGTCACAGATCCTGAAATAATGATCTATGGCAGTCTTGGAGGTAAAGACCACAGCGGTGAAGTCGGGGAGATTGATTTTCTGCTGCCGGAAGTCCTTTGCAGGAATACCCTCAACCTGGATGAACTGCCTGAAGTCTATTTTCAGGTTGTATTTCTTAGCGAGCTCAAAATAAGGTGATTTCGGATTGTTTGGCTCAGGCTGCGACACTAATACCTTTCTTATCTTCAAATCAACAAGTTTTTAGTTCAACCTCCACTACCTTCCCTTCCGGTCAGAAAACACCGAGTATTTTCATTATCACCAGAACGGGTAAGATTTCAAGGGCACAAAGGTACAAAATGAAATATGAAATTGAAATATGCCTGTTTAGAAAAATCGTAAGGAGCCTTAAACCGCGCACAATCATGAATAAGGCAGTAATTATTATTCCTGCCCAGATAAACGGAGCAGGTTTACTTACCGGCGCAAACAGAATAATTGCATTAAAAATAAATAGAATCAGTGCATCAGCGAACCAGGTGTTGTAAATGATGTTCATGTATTCACGGTACATTGATTTCAATCCGGTTGTCTCTGCCAGGAGAATGCATGTGAGATGCCTGAGCATCAGGGCTGCAAGAAAAGCCCCCGTGATGATTGCAGTCAGTTTGATTGAAGCAGCCGTACTTCCATACCGGATTGTGTCTGTAAGAAGTAATGAAACAGAAGCAAAGAGGCTTACATTGAATACAGTAAAGAGGTTCCTGAGTACGGGCGGCCACGAGATAACTCCTGAGGTGCCGGGGGATAACATTTCAGGCTGGCGTCTGAAGCTCAGGGAGGCAAGTCCGGAAACCATGCTTTTCCTTCCGAAAACTGTAAGTATTGTTATGATTAAGAGGCAAACAGAAAGAAGCACAAAGCTGAAGTCGACACTCATCTTCTCCGGGCTGCGCAACTGGCCTTCAACCCGCCCGGCGGATGAATAGTAATCAGTCCGGTAACCTTTACCTGCAAATATTTTGTCCGTCAGGCCGGCCTCCTTATCAGAAAAGGGTATAAACCGGCCTATACTGAACTCATCATGCATCGCTGTGCCCTGAAGAGTGTCAGCAGAAACCAGGGTAGTATCGACGGGCTCCGCTGTCATCAGGGTAGTCTAAAAGAAAGCAGGTTTCCCGGGATAAAGTTCGCTGAGAATGCTGTTGGCAAGCCTGCTGGCGCCAATCCTGAAGTACTCGGGAGTGAGCCATTTTTCTCCGAGTATTTCACTTACGATATTATAATACACAATTGCCTCGTCAGGTGTGGCTATCCCTCCGGCAGCCTTGAAGCCGATCATGATCCCCGTTTCGTTCCAGTAGTCAAGAATGGCTCTGCACATTACCCAGGCTGCCTCCGGTGTTGCAGATACCTGACTCTTCCCTGTGGATGTCTTGACAAAGTCAGCGCCGGATTCCATGGCCAGAATTGCCGCCCTGTAAATATTCTTTGTGTCTTTCAGGACGCCTGTTTCAAGAATGACTTTCAGCGTCGCCTGCCCGGCTGCCAGTTTCAGGGTCTTCAATTCATTTATCACAGCGTGGTAATCATTCTCAAGGAAAACTCCCACGGGGATTACAACATCAACTTCTTCTGCGCCTTTCATTACAGCCATCTCAGTCTCAAGTTTCTTTACTTCAAGAAATGTCTGAGAGGTTGGGAAGCAGGCTGAAACGACTGCCAGCTTCACCCCGCAACCGGCGAGGCCTTGCCGTGCAGGGATCACAAAGTTAGGAAATACACACAGGGCCGCCACATTGTGAATATCACTATAGCTCAGCCTGAAGGTTGCTGCCTTTTCCGCAAAGTGCCGTATGGCACTTGCACTGTCAGTGGTGTTAAGACTGGTCAGATCAATAAAAGAAAAAATATTCCTGAGAATAGTTGCCCTCTCTCCTCCGCTAAGTATCTTCCTCGCCTCGGCAACGCCTTCATTCATCTCTTCAATGGAAAGGTCAGGATTCAGCAGTTTCTCATACAATTTTCTCATAATCAACATTATGTATTAACAAACAGACACTTATTGCCTTTAGGCAATCAGGGGTCAATTTAATTGTTTTTAATGAAATGCAAACAAAAAGAATGGGCAACCTATTTGCGCAGGTTGCTGTTGCGTGCCAGCGAGGCAAAGATGCCTGCAATGCAAAGCACAGAAAAGATAATAAAACCGGCTTTCATTGCCCCGAGCAGCTGCGGGTAATTTGAAGGATTAATCCTGGCCTGCCCCATGAAGAGGGCGAGAAGCATCAGGGCGATTGCCATACTGAATGTCTGGCCTGCATTCCTCATCGTGCCTATCATCCCGGAGGCATTGCCCAGCTGTTTCTTTTCAACGGAGCTCATGATGGCATTCGTATTGGGAGAGGAAAAGAGGGAAAAGCCTACCCCCATTATTACAAGCACCGCCACCACAAAAACCAGGGATGTGCCGGCAGTTAAAAAGCACAGCATGATGAGTCCGGCGGATGTGATGGCCATGCCTATTGAGGCCAGCACGCCCGGGTTTTGCTTGTCAGACAGTTTGCCTGCTGCAGGTGAGATCAGCGCCATGGTCAGCGGCCAGCACATAAGTACGAAACCCGCATCGCGGGGCCCCAGGTCTTTGATATACTGGAGGTAGAGGCTGAGAAAGAAGCCTATTGCACTGGTGGCCGCATAATGTATCAGGGCAGCCAGATTTGAAAAGGCAAAGACCCTGTTTTTTGAAATCAGCGTAATATCAAACAGCGGGTACTTTGCCCTCTTTTCCCTCATAACGAAGAGCGGCATGAGAAGGAGACCAGTGGCTGTTATGGCCCATCCTGCCGCCGAAGGCAGTTTTGAGAACCCGTACATGAGCGCTGCCAGCGAAAAACCGTAAATAACAGCTCCCTGCCAGTCAAAGGTTTCGCCTTTGGCCTCTGCCCATTCATCTTTCATTTTTGTACGGATCAGAATAAGGCTTATTATGCCCATCGGCACCAGGAAGGCAAAGATGCTTCTCCATCCCAGATAACGTGTCAGCAGGCCTCCAAGGAAAGGGCCGGAAGACAATCCTATGTACACTGCCGTCACATTGATACCCATTGCCCTTCCTCTCTCCCCGGGTGGAAAGACAGAAGTCAGTATGGCCAGGTTGGTGGCGAAAAGCATGGCGCTTCCCAGACCCTGAAGCACCCGTGCTCCTATAAGCCATTTTATATTCGGGGTGAAGGTAAGCAGGATCATTGTAAGGGTGAAAATGACAAGACCTGCCGTAAATATTTTTTTCCTCCCGAGGATATCACCCACCCTTCCTGCCGGAAGCAGCAGAATGGATGTTGAGAGCATGTAGCTGCTCACTATCCAGTTAAGGGTAACAGCATTGACACCGAACTCATTGCCTATCGACGGCAGGGTCAGGTTCACTGAAGAACCCATGAATGGTGTCAGGAACGATGCAAAGGCCGTAACCGTAAGCACTGATCTTTTAAGTTCCTTGTCTGTCATTCCCTGTTCCTGCTGTCAATAAAGATTGTTACGGGTCCGTCATTGACCAGGCCAACGTCCATCATGGCTCCGAACACCCCGGTGCTTACTCTGCGGCCCAGAAGCTCCTCTGTCCGGACAATGAAAGACTCATATAACGGAATGGCCTGCTCCGGCCTGGCTGAACGGATATATGAGGGCCGGTTCCCTTTTTTTGTCGAGGCATGGAGCGTAAACTGGCTGACGATCATTATCTCTTTGCCGGTCTCGGCAGCCGACAGGTTCATTACTCCGTTGCTGTCATCAAACAGGCGCAGGTTTATCACTTTTGCTGCCAGCCAGCCAGAATCATCCCCGTTGTCAGCTTCTTCGATTCCGAGAAAGACAAGAAGACCCGGCCCGATAGCCGAATGGCATTCCCCGTTTATTTTAACGGAAGCTTCCTTAACTCTCTGAACCAGAACTCTCATTTTTAACCATCGAGGAGGTAAAAATAGTAATTATTGGCTACTTTTGGAGCCGTCTTTGCATTATGGATTTTATCACAATAACCGGTATTGCCCTGGGGCTTTCTTTTGACACCTTTGCTGTCTCTCTTTCATGCGGGGTTGTCGAATCAAAAATACGTTTCAGAAATGCGATGCGTATTGCCTTTACACTTGCACTGTTTCAGGGGTCAATGCCTGTA
>Ga0209800_10001854_pt1 | contig 20132 bp, 33 predicted proteins | sample Higcelweek8metaG_FD_187174 | JGI IMG/M metagenome (GOLD analysis project Ga0209800, IMG submission 187174) | Freshwater pond sediment microbial communities from the University of Edinburgh, under environmental carbon perturbations - High... | ecosystem: Environmental > Aquatic > Freshwater >...
TGCACTCCCAAATGGCGGGGTAGCTCAGGTGGTTAGAGCGACGGATTCATAACCCGTAGGTCACGAGTTCAACTCTCGTCCCCGCTACAAAAAACAGAACGAGAAACAGAGCGAGAGCGAGGTTTTGAGTTCTGTTTTTTTACTTCGCTCTCGTTCTCACACTCGATGCAGGAATCAGAACGAGAAACAGAGCGAGAGCGAGGTTTGGAGTTCTGTTTTTTTCTTCGCTCTCACACTCGTTCTCGTTGTAGATATTTGTTTATAATTAAATACCTATTGTATGAAAGAGTTTGATTTTCAGAAGCTTGAAGTATATAAAAAAGCTAAACTATTTCACAAGCAAATGAAGAGTTTCATTAGTGAAACTAAATTAGAACGATACGTGAAAGACCAGTTGGGGAGAGCCTCATTTAGCGTTATATTGAATATTGCTGAAGGCTCAAGCCGATTCTCGAAGCCAGATCGAAAACATTTTTTTGTTGTTGCCAGAGGTTCACTGTTTGAATGTGTTGCTGTTTTGGATGAAATGAATGATGATAATCTTCTTGATAGCAGCAAGTATGAAGCTTTTTTATCTGATGCTGACGAGTTGTCGCGTATGTTGTATTCTATGATTGTGAACCTGTCTTAAAAAAACAGAACGAGAAACAGAGCGAGAGCGAGGTTTGGAGTTCTGTTTTTTTACTTCGCTCTCGTTCTCATACTCGATGCAGGAGCCAGAACGAGAAACAGAGCGAGAGCGAGGTTTGGAGTTCTGTTTTTTTCTTCGCTATAGTTCTCATAAGAGTTTATAAACTTTCAACTTTAAAACTTTATACTCCCGAAGCCCCACGCGCCGCATGCTGCATGCCTCATGCCGCATGCTTATACGTCAGAGCGGGCGAGTGGTCTCGTTTTCTGGCATTACATTCCCACCCCTTTTGTGTATTGACATATCGTTATTGCTGTTGCTTGCAGCGCGCATCTGTATACTGAAAAAAGGCCTGAACATCGCTCTGTAACAAGTTTTAAGAGATTTCATTTCTGTAAGTTTTAGCTTGAATTTGCAATGTTTGAAATTCACAAAATACATAAATCAACAAGGTAATCAATCAAGCCGATTAGTAAAAGTCCTCAACGCAATTAAATTCGATACGTCGAAATAGAAAATTCGGTTTTGCCCGAAGCTTTTGTTTTGTTCAATTATTTATTATTTCAGAATTTCGCCGTTTTAAATTAAAAAATGAAATCATCTAAAAAAGGGGAGCATAGTTGTTTAATTTTTTTGTCTTTCGAAAATTTGAAGAAAATGCAGCGGGGATAGATTTCCATTTATTCAAAAATACAACTTGACATAATATTAATTATAGGACATAAGTCAATGAGAATTAAATATATTTTTTTAGTTCCGACAATGATTCATTTATCTGATCTACGATTTCGGCAACTCTTGCCCGGGCTTTTGATTCCGTTTTATTTAACTTATTGTCAAGTTGTTTATGAACCAATAACCGTACAATGTCAGAAAAATTATAAGCCGGCTTGTTGAATGGTTCCGAACTTTTTAAAAAGCGTAAATTCATGTACAAAGTTTCATCCAGTTCAATTGAGCCATAAACCCGGCTTTTAAATTCGCGGATATTTATTTCCGGGAAAACCTTTTTAAATTCGCCAAGCGTTGCGGCCTCTTTGCCTTTGTCGAGAAATTCACTTTTGAATTTGTTTGCTTCGCGTTCGGTTGCCAGCAAGTCGGAATAATGAGACGTTTCATCCTTCAGCAAATAAATTACTTTATTACGAAACGAAATCATTATATCACCGGAACGGTATTTCATGATCTGTTTTTAAAATCAACAATCGGGTTAATATTCAAATCTTCGCCTGTTTCCTGCCCTGCTTCGCTGTCTTTTTTACTTGACAATAAACGAAGGTCCTTAACATTCATGTCAAGAGACGCGCAAATCTGACCGGCTGCATTTGTATAGGTCCGTGCCATTGGTGTACCTTCAGCTGAAACCAAAGAACCTTTTATCATCCATTCAGCAAGATTTTCCGCTTTGTCGTTCCAGTAGGCGCAATTTACCCATGTCGTTTTTTCGGTTTCTTCGCCTTTTTCGTTTTTAAATTTGGCGGTGTGAGCTACTGAAAAGTTTAAAACGGCGCGGCCGTCTTTGTTTCCCAGTTTTGCGTTTTGGCCTAAATGGCCGATAATTTCCATTTTGAGTTTCATAGTTTTGATTTTTTGAATTTACCGGGAACCGCCCGGCGCGGTGTTTGTTTTGTTATTGAATTTGTCCGCATTGTCTGCAAATGATTTGCCCTTGTGACAAATAGCATCCACATTTTTCGCACCTTCTTTTTTTGCCTTTTCTCATTACTCCGTGATTAAAAACGGTGTGCAATACCCATTGTGTGCGCATTCCGAAAACAACAGGCGCCCGCCCTTTGTTGCATAGAATGTGGAGTTGATAAAAACAGTTTGCCCGGCCGCTGTGTAAAAGGCCATAATTTGGCAGTATTTGCCGGCAATGAGTAAGGTGTCCGGGCTTGCTTCAATCGTTTGTTGTACGGCTCCAAAATTAGACCGAAACACTACAATATCAAAGTCGGTCAAATATTGCCCGGTGCTGTCTAAGGTGTCACCGAAAACAACCTGAAACCCGTAATTGGTTTGTAATGTGTCGGCTCCGGTAACGCATGAGAATTTGTAATTGTTTGAAATCGGTGCTTCTGTGTCAGGCTGGCAACTGCATAAGAGCGCCGCCAAAATTAATAATACTGCTGTCTTTTTCATTTTGCTGTCGTTTAGAATTTACCGGCGGCCGGCCGGCGCGGTTGTTAATTTTAAAGAGTCATTCCGGCTGCAAGCGCTTTTACTCCTAAATCAAATATGTATTGAAAATCTGGTTGCTCCTCTCTCGTTGTGTATGGAGTTTGCATTTGTAAAATTTCTCCATGTATTTTTTTTCTGAAATAATCCTTCAGAAATTCTTTTGTCCAACCAAACATTGGGTCAGCCATTATTTCTAATTGTTGATCTGAAACATGAATTTCAGGAAAAGCAATTATATTTTCATCATCTTTAATAACTGCCAACCTTTCATTGAAATATTTGATTTTGTCTTTTGAAATTCCTTTGTGGTCTGTTTTTGCTGTCTTTTTCATTGTTTTGTTGTTTTGGATTTACCGGCGGCCGGCCGGCGCGGTTGTTTATTCCTTGCAAATTTTTATTTCTGACTGAAGTATATGCCATGGGTTGCGCCTTGAGTGATATGAGTTAAATGATCGTTGGTCTGGCAATCCGTTTTTCGTTTGAGGTGTAAGCCCGTAAATAGGAATAAATACACCGTCTTTAGTGCCTGTGCGTCCTAAGCATTGATTAACAAAGTAAATTTGACTACCATAAAAAACTTTGTCACCTCTAAAAAATTTTTGTTCTATATCCATGCTGTTTTATTTTTGGGGTTAAAATTCTGCTTCAAGTATTTGAAAATCCGGGTCAATGTAAAATTCTGTTTCATCATCATCAGAGCTGAAAACAAAATCTGGTTCAAGTTCCAGATTAAGCGGCTTTTCCTTTTTCTTGAATTTCTGCTTCATATAATTGCTTAAAAACTTCTTTACTGTTAACCCTGAAGGGATTTCAGCATAAATGTCCGTTTGCTTATTGTTTATAAGTGCATAAGGCTCCGCGGCTGTCTTTGGCTGCCGGCGCTGCATGTTCGGATAAAAGGTCACTAAGTTTGCCGCCTTGCTTTCGGTTTCGGCTCCTGAAAATGGATTGATAGCGCTTTCAGTTGCTTCAGCATTAATATTTTCGTCACTGTCTTTGAGCTTGTTAAAGTTTAGTTCTGATTCTTTATAAAAAGCTCCAAAGCGGCTATATAAGCGTTTTCCGGCCGTGTTCTGTAAAATATAATTGACTGTATCTATATCATTGAAAATTTCGTCGCCTTTGAAATGGTATTTGATGCACTCCAATATTCCGTACAAATAGACTTGAATAATAGCTTCTTTTTTTTGCTCCGCTGTCAAATCGGGCCGGCTGTTTATTAATCGGGCTTCAGCATCGACATAAAATTTTTTACGTGCAAGTTTGCGTTCTCCCTTAATGGTTTTGAAGTGCATTATATATTTTCCGTCTGCATCCTTTTTATGAATGAAAAGAGTTTCGGCCCACGTAATTGTTCCACCGCTTATTATTTCCCAGTCCTTTTGCAAATCTGCTTGAAACGCTTTTACTGACTTGCTTTTCAGTAATACAAAACTGTGTATATGAATGTGAAGTCCCTCTTTGCCCGGCTTTGTTTCAATTCCATATTCACCGGCGTACACTCTTTTTTTCCACCACGGCCGGCGGCGCAATTCGTGGTAAGCCTTCAGCAATTCAGCTGCGTAAAATGGCTGGCCCTTATATAGGCCATCTTTGTGCGGCAATGTCAATACTACATGAATCGGGTGAAAATCTTCAATCAATTCAGGGTGATTCAAAAGATACTTTTTGTATATGTTTCTGATTAGCTGCGATTTGCGCCAGTTCCAAACCGGGTCTATTCTGTGTTTTGAAAATAAATGTCCCATTGCGTATGTTTCAACTTTGCCGCCGCTTTCAAAAAGTGCTGCAACTGAAAGCCCCATGTCACCAAATGCGTAATAAGCTTTCACAATAGCGCTGTAATTTTCCTCAATCTGAAAGGCTATTTGGTCCCGGTCTTCAGTTTTTGGATTGTTTATAATTGCATGCCACGCCCGGCGGGTGTCCGGGAGCTGATAATTAAAGTTGTCATCAATGAATGTGCGTATCAAATCCCTATATCTAAGGCTCATTGAACGCTTCCAGCTCAATTGGGCTTGATATTTTTGGTTTGATTGGATCTTATTTTTATTGTCGGCTGGTGTCATAATAAATGCACAGTTGTTCTGATATTTATCAAGTAAGGTTTAAGACGCTGATTTTCAACGGACTTTTAAAAAAGTTCTATTCGCTTTAATTCATTGAAGAAAAAAGCGCGTAACCTGTTGATATTCAGTTTGTAATTCACGTAAAAGCGGCTTTTCTGTCCCGGCTGTATTGCCTCAAGCGCCGGGATCACCTGTTCAGTCACTTCAATAACAAATGATCTAAAATGTCTTTCGTCATAAAGAGAGAATTGCAAAAGCTTGTCATTTAGCTTTTCCAAGCAAATTTTTGTTGCTGTGAAATCAAAATTGTATTTCAGCGAATTGTTATAATTGTTTTCGCGCTGTTTAACAAGCTTTCTAATGAGTTCTAATGAATTAAATAGTATATAACGGTTCTTTACCTGCTCCGCTGTTTTATCGGGGCGCGTTGGTAGTTCCTGCGGGTTTCCGTTCCAGTCTATGAATGAAACTTTTGAAACTGCCTGATTTGAAAATAAATCGGCCTGCTGTGTTACTGAAAAACTTTTCATGGTGTTTAGCCCTCGTTTTTAGTTTAGTTGGATTTTTTTCAACCGGTGCTTTCCGTTTAGCGTGTTGCCCTTTGTCCGGCGGTTTGGGGGGCTGACTGGCTGGCCTGCCTTTCAGCTGTCCCCCTTTTCCGGCCGGGGGCTAAACTCGCTTGAACGTGTCGCCCGGTTGATTTGGTTGTATCCCTACAGAGCCAAATATTATTCAGGCAATTCAAGAATTTCTTCTTGTGTTTTGCCGGTGTATTGTTCAATGATTTTCAAAGCTCCAAACTCTGTAAACCGCTGTGTATGCTTCGGGACACACATCCACGTTTGCAGCGTTCGAACTGAAATAAAATTAAAATGCTTTACCAGTTCAACCATTGCTTCAGCATTGTTGCGGATTTCTTCTAAAACGGCTTGTTTTACTGTAATTCGTTTACACATGGGGTTAATCTTTATAGTTTGCTTTTTCAATGACTTGTTCAACTTTTGCGCGGGCGACAGCCAACGTAAGCGGATAATCCTCTGAACTGGCTGCCAGTTCTTCTAAAAATTCAGCAACTTCAACCAACACAGAAAACATTTCCGGGGCTGTTGCCATTAGTTTTGCATTTGCCCAATACTCTAATTTTGGCAATTCTTTAAAATCATCAATTAATGTTTCATCATCTGAAGCTAAAATTGCCGCAATGTCTGCCCACTCTTTAAGTATCCACGGGCCCGGCGTAAAATGTGTAACTGGTTTATTCATGGCTGTTATTTATTATTGTGAAGGTTTGCTTTTTTCCGGCGCTTTGCTTCGCGGTTTTGTGCTGCGTAGCTTTTCTTTGTGTGCCGGGCCGGTTGAAATTCCGGGTCACCATCAATAGGAACATACATTTGGCCGGGTGCATTGAAAGGGTTAATTGCTGATCTCATGTCTTTTTATTGTTAATTATCAACCATTTAAGAAACTTAAAACAACTTTGCGCGATTCCATGCGTTAAATATTGCGCTGATTTCTGCAACAAAGATATATTGAAATATTGCAAATAGTAATACATTAACAATGTCTTTAATATTATTTATTGCTATTTGCAAACATCGAGTTGAATAACAACGACTTAACTTTACATCATGGAATCAATACTGAAGAACATTAAAGAAATACGAATCCAGAAGGGACTTTCGCAGGAATTTGTAGCGGAAAAACTTAACCTTGCTGCAAGTACTTATAATCTAATTGAGAACGGAAAACGTAAACTTTACTATTATACAATATTGCAAATAGCAAACATATTTGAAATATCTGCTGTTGATCTTATTACATGGCCTGAAAAGTATGTTTCTACAAATATTGAAATAGATAATTTGGATAAGGTAAAAGCAAGTATAACTATTGAACTTGACCAACACAAAAAAGATCAAGTACTTAAATTAGTCTTTGGAAAAAACAGTTTGGAAATCTTTAATAAATAATGAATATGAAAACAGCGTTTTTTGTTCTTTTTGCTTTATCCCTTGCTTTTGCCGGGTGCAATAATAAATCCGGGCCGTCTGCTTCAAACTCAAATACTGTTGCTGAAGAAAATTCAAATGCTTCAGAACCTGAAGAAAGGCAAAAAACGCCTGAAGAACTAAAAGCCGAATTGAAACAACAGGAACAAGAAAACCCTACAGAATATTTATCAGCTTCAGGGACCTACAAGGAAAATTTTTGGGGTGACAAATACAAGATAAATTGTACAATTACAAACAAAGCTACAATTGCAACTTTTAAAGATGTGGTTGTAAAAGTGAAATATCTTTCAAAAACTCACAGTGTTATTGCAACTGAAAAATACGTTGTTTATGAGGTTTTCAAACCAAATTCAACTAAGACTGTAAAACTGACAATAAACAACTACAGAGACGTTATGGCGTTGGATTGGGACGTTGTTTCAGCAAAGCCAGTAACCAAACGGCAATAAAAAAAGCCCCCGGCGTGGGGGCTTATAATCGGCTTGCGCCGGGCGGCCGGTGTGGCCTATATTACGGTTAATAATAAAGGGTTACTTTTTTCTAAAAATGAATGCAGCTGTAATGAAACCGGCAATAAACATGAGAGAGCAAACCGGCCAAAAATAGCGCTTCAGCTCTGCAATTGTTTCAGCTTGTTTCTGTAGTTCTTTTGAATCTGTATAAACCGGTTGAATGAATGGGACATGCTTTTCAAAATACACCGTATCCGGGGCTTTGTCGGTGGTCACTTTCACCGTGTCGCCCGGCAAAAAAACTAGTTCAGTACGAATGTTTTCTTTTTCGATTATAACGGTGTCACCTGTTTTGTAGTGAAACAGCGTGTCAACGTGTACGGCTGGCGTTGTTGCGGTGTCCCGTATTGTGTCAACCCGAATTAATTCAGGGTGTTTTTTTACCAGCCTATTAAGCCGCTTTTGAGGGCTGCAAGCGGCGAAGGCCGCAAGGGCCACAACCATAGCCAAAAGGAATATTTTTTTCATAGGAAATTTGTTTTTCGTTAGTCAAATACTTTTCAATCTGAATGAGTGAAACCGTTATAATATCAATGATAGTTCTATTCAGAAAATAATTTTCAATAAGGCTTAAATCGGCTTCATTGTCCTGAAAAAGATATTCAAGTAATATTGAAGGGTGACGCGATAACAGCACTGTAAAATTTGCTTCAAAGTCTGCATCTTTGTCCGTATAATCCGCTCTGAATGGCAAATCGGGCAATATGCTTCTGAAGTTCCGGAACACGATTTCGGCGCACTGATCCGACCGGGTTAAACCTTTTGTTGTCCAGACGGAAAAACCACGCGCGGCGGTCCATTTAGCCCCCATTCCGGCCGCGTTGTTGTGCAGCGATAGAACGACCGCCGGCGCGGCTATCTGATTCATTTTTTCAACGCGGGTTTTAAGTCCGGGTTCTAAACTGTCAGAAACCGTGTAAACGACTTTGAAACCGACTTCAGATAAATGCTTTCCAAGTTCATCGGCCCAATAATTTGACCAGCGCCATTCTTTGTGCCGGCCGTCCGGGCTTCCCTTCCCTGCTACGTTAGAACCGTGCGCCCTGTCAATTATTACGGTTAAGGTGTGCTTATAATCTGCTTTCGATTCAATAACGCTTGTTTGCATTACAGAAGGCTGCCACGGAATAAAACGCGCTGAAAAAGCAGACGCCATCAAAACAACCGATAATATTATATTACGCTTCAGTTTCATTTTTTTTACGTCTGTTTAAAAGTGACTTTACACATTGCACCCCCAAATAACCAAGCGCGCCCGATAAAAAAGCCATGACCAAAGAACCTAACGTAGGTAACGCAATGCCCCAAAAATCAACGCCCAGGAACCCGCCAAAAACGCCCATTAAAATACTGATCGGTTTTTCGTTCATGCGGCCGGCCTTTCTGCGGTTTGCGTTAGTTGCCTTTTTCGCCTCATGTACATAAAGGCAGCGGCCGCGGCTCCGATTAATAAAGGAATCATTAAACCTGATCCGGTTGAATTTGATTTCACTTTTGAAAATTCACGATAAAATATTTCAGTTGCGCCCAGCCATTCAAATTCTATATTGGGATAATCGGCATAAGAAGTGCGGGCGATTTTCTGCAAATCCAGCTTGCGCGCTTTAACCATGGCTTTAAAAACCAATTGCGGATTGTAAGTTTTCATTGCAACTTTGCAATCAATGCCATGAAATACTTTTTTGAAATAGCTGTTAAATCTGTCGTACCATCCGCCGCCCCAAGCGATATAAAAACAAAATAAGTTCAAATTTGCATGAGGGCTAAACTGAAAATCTTTGAAATAAAATTTCATCAGTTCGGAACTTTCAACAAGCGTCATTCTATAAAACGCGGCCGGCGTTGTGCTAAGCCCGGCGCGTTTTCGAATGTTTACCCATGTGGGCCACGTCCAACCCCTGTTTGTGTGGTAGAACTGGCCGTCCCAATGTGGCAATGGTGGCAACTTTGACGCCGCTGTATCTCCTTTCCACTTCGAAAGTCCGCCTTCCTGCATAGCTATATACAAGCTCCAATTATACCAAATTGGCTTGTTTGGCTGCGCTCTAAACTTGTCAAGGCGGTGCTTTGAAGTGTCCATTTTTTACACGTGTGAATCTATCGAATAATGAATTGAATCACCAACGTGCAAATTGTTACTTTGCAGAAATGAACCTGACAAAACAAATTCACTTGCTGATTTTGATTCAACAGCATTCAAAGCCTGCAATTCCTTGCCGTCTGCCTTCCACAATTTGATTGATGTAAACAGTGAGTTATACGGGTCCGGAATAGAACTATTCGCCACAACTTCAGGCGTGTAAAAAGAGCCAAAATTTACGGTATCTTTTGCAAGAAAAATCTGATTTGAATTTGTATCAGATAGCAAAAGCGCATATTTTGTAATTCCGCCGTCATCAATTGCAGATTCACCGGAAAACAAATATTCATCATCGTTGTTGTCGGAACCAATAATTATAACTTTGTCATTTTGATTCAATCCTGTAGGGATTAAAACCACTGGAAAATAGTTTGCTTTTTTTACCGTTGCGGTTCCCGATGTACCGCCGCCCGTAATTGTTTCAGCAACAACGAATATAATTATGGCGTTCAACGGTTGAAAATCAACCGAAACAATTGTAAACGTTCCGTTATCCGCTCCAACATCGCAACCGAGAACATTCAATATACTCCAGTTTGCCTGTTGATCGTAAACAAGACTTGAAACGGTAATACTGTTTTTTGATGCATTGGTATCTACGATGTTGTAGGTTGGGCCATCATTAAAAACTTCGTGTTGTTTAACGATGTCAGCGATCAGCGTTTGGGGCGTTCCCGTCAAAACAATATCAGCAGAAAACACACTCCCAGCATGTTTGTATTGCCGTTCCAAAGCGCGCCGAATACGGTCCATGATGTCAGCTTCAGTAGTTGCGTATTTGTGTGCAATTCTTATAGAAGTATCGCCGGCCGGGTCCATCAATTCTGCCTGCGTTTCAAGGACAAAACGGATTTCATCAAGAATATCCATTTTCTGATTTCCAAAATTTCTTTTTGCTTCAATAGTCATATAGCAAGTTTTTTAATATTTTACAAAGTTGTTGGTTCTTCAGGTATTTCAATTCCTGAAGCGCTGCCTACAATAGCATCGTTAATTTTAAATTCTGATACCAAAGTGCAATTCGGAACCAGCGCCCGAAAAGATTTTGATTCAAGGCCATTTAGCGGAATATTATTTACAAATACGGCTGTTTTCGCCGCGTTGTAAATTGTTAATCCGGTGCAACCTTCAGGGCGGATTATGCCCTTTTTCCGTATGTTTTCATCAACAAAACTACAGATATAACCATCTGTTGTTTTGTCATAAAATTCGCGTGTAACAATGATGTTCATTTTAGTACTCTTTTTTAATCCGTTTCGTTTCAAAACTCATTGCCCGGGAAACAAGCAAATAGCCGCCTACAACCATAATAGGAATTTTTGCAAAGGCCCATATATCAGAAAATTTCTGTTTGGTTTTGCCGGCGTTGTATGCGTCGTCAACTTCTTCTTCACCCTCTTTCATCAATTTGTCATAAGTCTCTTTCGGGAGGTATTTTTTCAAATCGGAATCTAAACTTTTTGAAAGTTTGAAATCTGCTTTGCTGTCTTCATACGAAGGTTTCAGAGCATAATAAACCGCGGTTGCGGCACCGGCGCCAACAACAACAGCAATAATGATAACAACAACCGGGATAATTCCAATGCCTTCAACTTTTGCGGCTGTTGCCTTTGCGAACGAGCTTCTGATTCCAAGCCATTTTTCAGGGTATCCAGTCACGACAGAAACGCCGGGAGTTTCAGATATTTTATTCTGTCGCTCAACCATTTTTTTGTAAAGGGCCATAACTGACCAATACTTTATAGACGGAATTTTTCCACCGGATTTTTTTATCTTTAACATGGTGTTATAAGTGGATAACACGTTGTTAAATGTGGCCTGATCTATCATTACCGTACTTTGTACAATTGCTTCACCGTCGAGCGTGTCAAGGCTTGTGGGCGCCGTTTCGGTCACAAATGAAGCATCAATATAAACCATTTTAGACTTGAAATTGATCTTCATGACATCGGTAAAATAGGCGGTCAAAGTTTTAATCTGAATGAATCGGATTGTAACGCCGTTTTTCTTCAGCAGTTTATAATTCCCTGTTGAAACTCCGATCTTTAACCCGGTTGCAATGAACATGTATTTCAGTTCCTGCGTTAAGGCTTTTTTACCGGCCTTCGGGTCTGAATACAAGTAAGCGCCGCTTTTTTTAAGCTTTACAATTTTTCCTATGGTAAATTCTTCGAAGGCCATTTTAAATCATTGATTTTGCAAGGTTGTACTTCATGTCCTCTTTGGCTGCCAAATCCGCAATTTTTTCAACAAGTGCAATAACCGTTTCCGGGCTTTCAACTTCGAACCATTTATCAAAAGCTTTTTCAAGCCGTTCTTCAAAGTCTTTTGATTTTTCGGCACCTTCAACGCCGCTAATTGGAGTTAATGCCGGGGCGGCCGCTGGCTGAATCAATCCGGTTGTTTTTATCAATGGTTCAATAAATGGTTCCAATTTGCCGATAATCCGATTCCATGGGCTGTTTTCGGATTTCTCAAATTCTTTCACCTGCTTTTTCAATTCGCTGTTTTCCTTTTCCAAGTTCTGAAGGCGCTCTTTGGTTTTGTATTCATCCAAAGCCTTTTCAATTCGACTTTGAATTTCATCGGGAGAAACGCCGGCCGGGACTGGACTTTGAATATTACCAATCCCAGCACCAGCAACGCCGGCCGGTATTTCAAACGGTATTTTTTTACGGTTCTTTTTGTCGCCTTCAACCGACCACGCTTCAATACTATATTGACCGGGCCCCAACAAATCAATGTATTGTTCAAGTAACATCATTGAGCCGTCAAGTGTAGCAGCGTCATTTTCCTGCGTTTCCGCAATTAAATTTGTGCCTGCAAGATTTCGCAACCTCCAGTAAATTAAATTACCAAGTCGCATAACATTCAAAATGCTGTCTTTTCCTGAAGTCATGGCAATTAGTCTTTGTAATAAATGATTAATACAACAGAAGTTACTGTTGCTGAAAATGCTGAAAGGTCAGAAATTGTAATCCCGGATTTTGCTTCAGAAACAACAATTTCTTCGAACTCCATAATTTGACCGTTCAGGGCTTCGCGTGTGAGCAACGCGGCGGGGTAATCTTTAACCGGTTCGCGGCCATTTACATCAAGCGTTAAATAAACGTTTTGCAGCTGGCTTGCTGTTGCAATCGGGTTTCCTGACAAAGTTTTCTGACCAGTCGAGCCGGGCAAAAATTCAATCCCGGATATTTTTTTTCCTTTGAATCGGTTTGAAGTTGGGAAAAAGAAACGATCTTTTCCACCTGTAACAACTTCAAATTCGACAGTTTCGGTATTAATTGCTTTTTTCACTTTTTCGGGTTTTTAATGATTTTTTAAAAAAAAGCCCCCGCCCTAATTGTATGAGCTAAGGGGCTTTTCCGGATTGTTTGACAGCAATTTTATTTTGCAGTGATTTGGAAACCACGAGCCATAATGACTACAAAAACATCGGTTCCCAATAACATACTATCAAAAGTTGGAATTTCGATGTCAATAGTCGTTTTCACGTCACCTTTGATTGTGATTTGTGGGGTGAGCTTTGCAAATCCGTCACGCTCAGAGCGTTCAGAATTTGCGTTCCCTGAAGATTGCAAAGTTGTCGGAACGCTGCGAAACCTGTTAAGGTCCATAGCTTCAACAAACTTTGTGTTTCCAACCTGTAACGACAAATTACCATTATACACGGCTTCAAGGTGTGCCGCGTTCAAAGTTGGACCAGTTGGAAAAACTGTTGCATTTGGGTAAGTCTGGAGAACTTCACAACCGGCAGTTGCGGCGGTTCTTTTCATCAAAAAAACTGCAAGTTCTGTAATCGTAAATTCATCGTTCCTGTCCAGTTTGCGTTCAGTGACTGTATCACTGTTTGAATCTTTCAAAGGGCTGAAGGAATAACGGTTTGTTCCTGCTTTTAAGAGCTTTTCAAAGCGTAAAAAGCCGGGAACTGCCATTTGTCCTTTTGCTTTTGCGCGTTCATTTGCCGCGTTAAAAATGGCGCGGGTGTCGTCGGTTGCAACGAGTTGGGCCGGTTTGCTGGCCGGGCGGGCGGTGGTTTTGCCGCGGTTCAAATTATTGTTCATCTTGTTTGATGGTTTTTTGGTTTTTGAATTTGTAAATTAATCACCGATACCGGTTAACGTGCTTTCTGTTTCGTCGGAACCTGAAAGAGTTTCTTCAGCACCTTCAACACCTTCAATTTCTTCAAGGTCTTCAGTCTGAATATATTCTTCATCGAACTGGTCACCGCCTAAGCCTTCGACGGCTTCAGTGGCTTTTACTTCGTCTGAAGTGATGGCAGAATAAAGGTCAGCGGCGCCGGCTGCAATGATACCGGAACCGATTCCGTCAATCATATTAACGCCTTTTGTACCTTTTGAAGGCATGATTTCGGGCAAAATTGCACCGACAATAATTTTTAAACCGCCACGCAAACCGGTTGCCATATTTTGCAGCGGTTTGTCTGCGATTTTCGCAACAACTACACCACCAGCCACTGAAGCGGCTTTTATGGCTACGTTTGAGAAATCGAATTTTTTCATCTGTTTTCTTTTTTCGGGTTTACGTTTAGGTTACTTTTTTCGCAACTGTTCAAGCTTTTTTCGCTTGCTTTCAAGTTCGCGTTTTGCTTTTTCTTCAGCGCGTTTTTTTTCAATGCGCTTTTCAGCTTTTTTTATGGCTGCATCTACTTTGCGTGATGCTTTGCTAATTGTTCCAATTTTTGACATATTGAGATTTTTTTTTGGTTTAAAATGATTTCCAAAGTTGACGCGCGCCGCCGGTGTCTTCGCCTGCGGGGTCGTCTGTTTCGTCGGTTTCGTCAATTTCCTGACTTTTTATGTTCATTGCTACATCGTCGGAAAATTCTTCTTCAGACGATGGATCGGGAACAAATTCTTCTTCAGAATAAACCTCTTTCGGTTTTTTATTAAAGATTGAACCGATTTTCGATATAATGAAAGCAAGTACCTTGAATGCAGCTGTAGCAACGGCAACAGCCCCAATTCCGGAAATACCTTTCATTTGTTCATGAATAACAGCTTCAGGGCTTTTTCCGTACTCTTTCATAATTCCGTTTCGACAAATACCCATGAAGTGAGTACGTTTCATTCCGATTGTATCACAAATGAAATTTGCCATTTTTTCAGCTTTTTTGCGCTTTTCGGCGGCGGCCGGCGGTAACTTTGCAATGAGGTTTTTGTCATTGATAAACAGGTACAAAAACGCGGGCGCGGCCTTTGGTAAATAAACTTCCATGATTCCTTTCACCAACAAGCGTTGAGGAGCTGATAAAACCTTTGCAACAGCTTTTACACCTGCTTTTGCTTTGCGGCCTACCTTCTGAAGAAATTTTCCCGTTTGGGTTTTGTTGCTTTTGCGCAATTCTTTTAATTCAACTTTTTTTCCGCTTTTGCGAAGGTCTTTTTTCTTATCGCGAATTTCTTTTCTTTGCTGTTTGGCCTTTTTCCGCTTTTCTTTTTTCGCAGAGGAACCGATACCGGCCATTTTATTTGCATTCGAATAAACGCCCGTAACGGCCATATCTGCTATATCTGCAAGAACGTTTTCAATGTCCGGGTCAGTACTGCCAACGCCGGCAACTGTTGCGGCCTGAACTGCCTCAATAGCATCTTCAAGCATATCAATCGAATCCTGATATTTTTCAGCCTTCAGGCGTCCAACGCCTTTAATACTTTCATTAATTGCTTTTTCTGTCAAAAGTCTGTCGCGAGCAATCCAAAGGTCAACTTCGGCTTCTGTCATGTCCGAAATATCGCGGCTGCCTAAATTGACTACTTTTTTTGTCATGCCGGAAATACCGGTCATGCGTGCTATTTGAGTCATAGATATGTCTTTTTTTGTTGTGAATGGCTTTTCGTAATCAAAACGAGGGATACCCGGCACGGCGTCGAGAATGTAGGTTTTTCCGTCAATAATAACCCACGTGTAAACATGCGAGTAAATATTAGTTTCGTTGAATGAAACAAAGCGAAATCCGAAATTTTTAAAGCCTTGATTAAAAAGCAGCGAAACAATGAATATTGAAAATCCTTTGCAATCGGCTTGTCCGTCCCAGAATGTACGCGACGGGCTTTTAATGTATTGATTTCCGTCCGGGTCAAGTTTATAAATAATGTGATTCCGAACAAAATCCCAGTCATTTTGCAGCGTTTCAATTGCTGTTTTTCCGATCAAGTGTTTTGCAAAGGCCTGAAGGTTTGAAACTGTCTTTTTTGTTGTCGTTACAATTTCATTAATAATTTCAGAGGTCAGGCCATCGGGACCACCAATTTTAATTTTATTCCAATCGGGTTCTGGAATGGTTTGTTTTGCAATATGTAAAATATTGTTATCCATTATTTACTCCCCACCCATTTTGGTTTAGGTTCAACTTTGACCGGCTTTTTAGGAACTTGAAATTGTCCGCTTTCCTCAAAAGGAAAAAGAAAACCGTTTCCCATTACTTTACCTTTCATGGTCCATTCTTTATATGCACCTTGTGCATTAATTAGAGCAAGAACTGTAGAAAACGCCGTAAAATTTGAAACCTCAAATCGTATATCCTGAAGTGTTCCTGTCGAACCGGGTTTCATTACGATTTCTTTTCGTTCGTCAATGGTTCCGATATATGAACCATCTAAATAAATGTCGCCTGTGATTTGCTGAAGGCGCAATGTCTTTTGCGTATGGTTTGCAAAATTCAAATCAAAATAAACAACAGAGCTTAATAAATGAAGTGTCACTTTTTTAATTCCGCCTAAAGTAATACCCATTTTTAAGAGAGCATTCCCAGTGCGCGCAAATGATGAGGCCGCTAAAACTGCCACGCCCCCAAAAAGTAACCATATTGCACCCTTCATAATTCTGTTTTCTTTGTTAGTCAATCAAGGCAACAAAGGAACATCAGTAAAATAATAGGCGTGGCACAAATGGCAACATTTGGCAACAAATGGCAATTATTAACTTTTGGTTAGTAATTCCCTTACTTCAGCAATATTTAAATCATAAAATGTGCAATACATTGATAGCGTTACTTTTTTGCATTTCTGAACATCCTTTATGACTCGAATAGTTCTGTAGGCCGTTCTTTTGCTTTGCCCGCTTAATTTGGCAACGTCTTTTGCATTTATAAAAAGTCTTTCCATAAATAGATTCGTTTTACAAATATACTACATTTCAATTAATTACATATAGTTACCTCAACTAATTGTTTAAGTAAAAATCAAAGAATAATCAAAACACAAATAAAGGGCTGTTTTGTTATGTCATTGATATTGTGTATTTTCACTTATTCAAAATCAAAGAAAAATCAACGCAAAATTGAATCATTATACATAAGTAATTTTAAAAAAAAAGCCGGCCCTGTATTGGTCGGCTTTTTCGTTTCGTAAAACTGAATATTAATTATAGGACAAAAGCCTCTGAGAATTGAATAGAACAAAACGGTCTGTAATCTTCTCCGAATATTCAAAATTTCACGCACGTGATACCCTTATGTGGTTGTCAATTAATTCATTACATACATGTCGATGCAAAATAAAATTCTTTGCGAAATATTTCTACCGGATTTTCAGAAATACATCCGACAATTTTAAGCAGAAAATTCAGCACTTAAATTTTCAGAAATTTCTGATCGACGGAATTTTTTTCATCGGACATTTTCAATAAATAAATTCCGGGTTTTAAAAATTGCACGTCGATTTTTTCTGTTGAATTATTTATTTCGATTTTTTTCAAAACCTGTCCATTCATATTCAAAATTTAGGCATATGTTCCCTGCCCGATTTGGATTCTTGATTTTATATAAATTTAAATAATCAAACAAAATGGCAGTTTTACCTGTTGGTCGTTTGAAAAATGTCGAAGAAACTTTTTAGAAAACAAAATTAATGTATATTTGCTAAAACAAAATTATGTTTGATACAAGTCATTTCCACCCTATGATCGTTCATTTTCCGGTTGCTTTACTGGCTGTTGGATTTTTGGCCGATGTGATTAGTTTATTCTTTTCTAAAAAAGAACCCTGTTTGTCGAAAATCGGATTTTATCTGATGATTTTGGGCACACTAGGAGCCGTTGCAGCATTTCTTACAGGAGAGTACTTCACTCAAGAAATGGCAGGAGCGGCAGGCGAACTAAAAGAACGGCACGAATTGTATGCAAAAATCACTATGTATGTGATGATTGTGGCCTCGGTTCTGCGCATGTTTGCTGTATTTACACATCGTGACAAAGGCGCTTTAAAATGGTTTGTATTTTTTCTGTATGCATGTGGCGCTGCGACTGTAGGGTTAACTGGGTTTCTTGGTGGGTCGCTGTTGTACAACTATATGATTGGATTTTAACTTACACTAAAAAATTGAATAGTATGAAAAAAAACATCCTGATTCTCGCTTCTGCTTTGCTTTTTGCTTTTGTGTTTACGAGCTGTGGTGGCGCAAAAAAAGATTCTGATTCAACAAAACAGGAATCAGTAACCATTAAAAATCTGAAAGATGCTGCCGTTGGCGAAACTACTGCCAGTGCCAAATATGCCGATTTTGCTGCAAAAGCAAAAGAAGAGGGATTTCTTTCGATTGCCAAATTATTTGAAGCCACTTCGAAAAGCGAATCAATTCATGCTAAAAATCATCTGAAAGTTTTAGCAAGTTTGGACGTGACCTTTGAACCCAAAGCCAATGAATATGAAGTAAAAACAACTGGTGAAAATTTAGAGGCGGCTCTTAGTGGCGAAACTGAAGAGGTAAATAATATGTATCCCGATTATATTAAACAGGCAGAAGGTGACAAAGAAGACAAAGCAGTTCAATCATTCAATTATGCCATTGATACTGAAAAAAAGCATATGACGTTGTATCAAAATGCCATTGCGGCCATTAAAGATAAAAAGGATAAAGATCTGGCTGCGGAATTCTATGTTTGTCCGAAATGTGGCTTTACATACGATAAAAACGATGTGAAAGATAATTGCGAATTGTGCGGAACGGGTAAAGACAAATTTGTTGTCATTAAATAAGTGTTTGCTTTAACACTTAGAATGATAATGCTGAATCGAAAAGCTCTGGAAAGAAATTTCCGGAGCTTTTTTTAGAAGATTTCGTCTCAGTGAATAAGTCCCCGAACAAATGATCTGGAGTCTCCTGAAAAGCAGATTCAACTGGGGCTACGTCGGTTTTCGATGAGATCCCGGCACCTAAGAACTCTGAACAAGGAAGTATGAAGTAAGAAGTCAATTTGATGTATTAAATCCTTTATCATTCTCACTTCCTTGTTCAATATTCAGTTTTTTTGTGTCTTCGTGGCAAATTATCTCTGCGAGCGACTCAGCTGAATCAGTCCGCCGCGGCGGAAAAATATTGAAGGATTATTACTTCAAACTTACTTCATACTTCATACATCCTTGTTCGCTGTTCAATATTCAGTTGGTGTCTTCGTGCCTTTGTGGCAAATTAAAAAAAGCGGACCTCTTTCGAAGCCCGCCTTACCCTTTACTTCAGGTTGGTTTTACAAACTGAAAGTACTCATTTCACGAATGATTTCTTCAGGATCCTGCAGCAGTTCAGGATGTTTATCTAAATGAATCAGCGCCGAAATTGGTAATTTGGCCACATGAAAATCTGGTCCGCCATCGGCGTTCGGTGTCTTTACAACCAGCAACGATCCGGTTTTCAGAATGATGTTTTTTGCTGAAGACGATTCAAGTTTAAATCGCATAATGGCTTTTCCGAGATCAACGTTTTTATCGCTGTTTCCAATCAACATCCGATAAATATCATCGATACAATCATTCACCTGTTTCATGGTCATCGGCTCTTTCGAAATCCCCATGCGCTCGCTGATTTTCTCGGCCTTTTTGTTGGGATTGTAGAATGTGAAACCCGATGCTTCGAGAATATCAAGCAATGCTTCATGTACTTTTTCAATGTTGTTCTGATCATCGGTATCAATGAATATATTTACCGGCAAATGTCGCTTCAGTCCTCGTTTCTTATAGGTTGAATTGATGGAATTAAATGAAATATATTCGCTGAAAGCATTCTGCAGAATATAAATCTGATCTTTCAAACGCTGCAGTTCTTTCACGTGATTTTTTTCGAGTTTGCCAATCCGCTCTTTGTAATACTCATAGTATTGCTTCATCATGGCATTCTGCGGGCCGGCTGCAACCAAACGTTTGCCTTCGTCGATGTCGGTAAAGTTCTGGAAATTCTCAATGAATTTGTCTGCCAGCATCTGTGCCTGATTGTCGTACTGTGCCGGATATTTCCACGATTTACGTGGATTCAGAATCTTTGGATCAACATCGCCCAGTTGCTTTGGAATCTGCAATCCGAAGAACGGCATTTCTTCCATCGGTGCTTCATCGATGCTGCCATCAATAATAGCATCAATTATTTTTCGGGTACTTGGCAAATCAATGCGACGTCCTGTACCATATGGACCTTCGATCCAGCCTGTGTTTACAAGATATGCGGTGGCATTGTGCTCGTCCATTTTTTTTGCCAGTTCCTGCGCATATGCGGCCGGGTGCAGCATTAGAAAAGCGGCGCCGAAACATGCCGAAAATGTCGGTGTCGGTTCTTTCACGCCACGTTCGGTTCC
>Ga0209800_10001855_pt1 | contig 20118 bp, 19 predicted proteins | sample Higcelweek8metaG_FD_187174 | JGI IMG/M metagenome (GOLD analysis project Ga0209800, IMG submission 187174) | Freshwater pond sediment microbial communities from the University of Edinburgh, under environmental carbon perturbations - High... | ecosystem: Environmental > Aquatic > Freshwater >...
CAATAGTAAAGGTTTGAATTCCGATTAGAATTAGATTTCTCTTTTCTTCGTTATTGGTGTCTTGACTTTTCTTTTTTAATACCGAAAGTGCTCCAAAAATCATAATCACAGCAAAAAACAGCATTAAAAAAGTGTTTTTTGTGATGAGAATAGGAGATTCAATAATGATTTCAGGAATTCTTGGAACTATAAATTTTCGAGTTAAGTAAACCGCTATGAAAGACGGAATCGCAAAAATGAAACCGTTTTTGATGTCAACTAAGTTTTTTCTGTAGTTTTGAATCGCACCAAAAGTAGACGTTGTTCCCACAATAAATAACGAATAAGCTGTTGCAGTAACGGGACTTATACTCATTAAATACACTAAAATAGGTACTGTCAAAATAGAGCCACCACCTCCCGTTAGTCCTAAAACTAAGCCAATAAATAATGCGCCAACATAGCCTAAAATCTCCATTAGAATTGAAGAATTTCGATTTTATTTCGATGCAATTTGATTTTTCCTTTCAGTTCTAAAGCCTTCAATAATCGAGAAATTACGACTCTTGATGTATGCATTTCATAAGCAATTTCTTGATGTGTATTTTTAATTTCTGTATCACCAATTACTTTCGCTTTATCAGTTAAATATTTATACAAACGCTCGTCTAAATTCATGAAAGCCAAGGTGTCAATTGCTTCTAACATCTCGTTCAAACGGACATTGTAGCTATCAAAAACGAAGTTTCTCCACGTTTTGTATTTGGTCAACCATTCTTCCATTTTTTCTACTGGAATCATTAGCATCGCGCCATCGGTTTCTGCAATAGCTCGAATACGACTTTTCGATTGTCCCATACAACAAGTTAATGTCATGGCACACGTATCGCCACGTTCTAGGAAATACAACAATAATTCATCGCCATTTTCATCTTCTCTCAATATTTTTATCGCGCCAGTTAACAAAAGCGGCATTGTTTTTATGTAATCCCCAATTTCAATTAGGTAATCATCGGCTTTAAATTCTTTGTAAATCGCTACTTTCGCAATTTCGTCTAATAAAGCTTCCTCAAAAATATAGCTGTATGCCTGATTTAAAATATCTCTCATTTGTAATCCTTTTTGTAAAGATACGATGATTCTTTAAAAATCAAATGTTACTTTTGTTACAAAGAAATCGAATTTGCCCTTTATGAGCTTAAAAAAATACAATAAAACTAATTTTCATAAGCATACTTTTTGTGAGTTTATCGAAGTCGATGTAGCTACGATTCCTAATATCGAGTGGCATTACAAAAGCAAATCGGGCAGTGGGTATTGTTTTACGGATGAAGGTGTTTATCGTATTTCGAATCATTGGGGAAGAGCTGCAAATTGTAGATGGCGTTTGATTTCAGAAATTAAGAACCCAAATCAGAAAGAGCGAATTGGTTATGCCAAATGGACAGATTTTTATCCGAATAACGAAACCGAAAACTTTTTTTATGCAGAAGTGAATTTTGATACTAGCGAAGTAAACTTCCAGCACAAAAACAATCCAAAATACAATGGAAAAGCTGTTTTACGAAATGCTTCCGAAACTGCAAAAGTCATCCGACAAATAAAAGAAATTTTAGATTCGGATACTTGGGCGAAATATTTTGATTTTGATGATTTGGAGCAACTTCGAAGAGAAATCATCCGAAAGCTTATTCAAACTTCTACTTCCTTTGCCGAGATAAAAAGAAGTTTATTGTAAATTGAATCAGAATTTTCATAAATTTGAGAATAAACCACTCGATTTATGATGAAACGAAACCAATTACGCGAAGCCATTTTCAGACATTTAGACGGATTAGTTGTTGTTCCTGTTGCTTATTCTTTGTTCAAGAAAGGAATTTTAGTGCATCTTTTAAAAGAAAAAACTTCAACTTTAGCTCAACTAACAAACGAGTTTCAAGCAAACGAAGGCTACCTAAATGTCGCATTACGTGTTTTGGCATCTCAGGGTTTTTTAAAATACGAAGTAGATAATAAATCGGGAAGCGTTACAATTTCAACTTTGCCAATCAGCGAATTTGCCTTTTCGCTTGTTTCTATTTACGAAGATACGTTCCAACTTTTGACTCAAACTTCGGTATTTACAGCGAACAAAATGGATGTGGATTCTATTGCGTTATTGGAACCCATTTTAAAGAAATTCACCGAAAATTATCATATTCATTTTGAAGAAGATGAGAATTTGAGAATGATTCAAGAGCAAATGTTGACACATATCGAAGGCTATTTAGTGGGACCAATTGTTGTCAACTTAGGAATGACAGGCATGTTTCACAAGTATTTCATGGAAAGTTCGTTTCGAGCGGATGAATTTCACAAACATCCCGAAGCATTTGCTAAAATTCTGGATTTCTTTTTGCATTTGGGTTGGTTTTCTAAAAAAAACGACAATTATCAATTTACAGAAGACGGCTTTTTCTTTGCCAAACGCGCTTCTGCTTATGGTGTAACGGTTTCGTATCTTCCAATGTTTAAACATATTGATAATTTGTTGTTTGGAAATGCGAGTGAATTGCGAAATATAGCTAAAAACGAAGACGAAATTCACGTCAATCGCGAAATGAATGTCTGGGGAAGCGGTGGTGCGCATGCGACGTATTTCAAAGTAATTGACGATATTATTATCGAACTTTTTAATAAACCTATCGCCGAACAACCGAAAGGAATTTTAGATATGGGTTGCGGAAATGGCGCTTTTTTACAACATATTTTTGAAGTCATCGAACGCCAAACCTTGCGAGGGAAAATGTTAGATGATTATCCACTATTTTTAGTTGGTGCTGATTATAATCAAGCAGCTTTGAAAGTCACGAGAGCTAATTTGATTAAAGCGGATATTTGGGCAAAAGTTATTTGGGGCGATATTGGAAATCCGGATTTATTGAATAGCGATTTGCAAGAGAATTACAACATCGATTTGAAAGATTTGTTGAATGTACGTACTTTCTTAGACCACAATCGCATTTGGGAAGATCCAAAAAATAAGACTAAAGATAGAGTTAGTACTTCTACTGGAGCTTTTGCGCATCGAGGTGTTCACATTTCCAACAATGATGTCGAAGATAATTTATTAGAACATTTTATGAAATGGAGTCCGTATGTTCGTAAATTTGGACTTTTAATTATCGAATTGCATACGGTAGCACCGGAATTAACTGCTCAAAATCTTGGAAAAACAGCTGCGACAGCTTATGATGCTACGCATGGTTTTTCGGATCAGTTTATTGTTGAGATTGAGGTATTGCAAAAAATAGCGGCAGAAGCTGGATTGCATTCGGATGCTGATTACTTTAAAAAATATCCCGAAACCGATTATGCAACAGTAAGTATTAATTTGTTGCGAGGAAAATAAAAATATAATGGAAGATAGATTTTCAGAAATAAAAAAAGACATTCAATTGATTATTGATAACATGGCGATAAAGAATTTTTCGGAAGCCAGCATTAAATTAATTGAAGTGAGTGATGATTTAGACGATATGATGGACGCTACCGATGATGAAATCGTGTTGAGAGAAATCAGTAAATATCAAGTGTTGTTGAATCATTTGCAGATTAAAATGAGTACGAAAGAATAATTAAAACAAGGTCAATTGTTCTTTTTCAGGTTCGATTTCACTAAGAAATGGAATCGTTTCTAGTACATCATATTGTTTTCTATCGGGATTAAAAATTCGAATAGTGATGCCTTCGCAAATGAAATTCAAATCTACAGAATCAAACAAACTGTAGGCAATTTTCAGTTGGGATTGAGTAAGCTGTCTTCCAATCGAAATATGCGGTTCCGTGCTTTTATGACTCACTGGAAATTGAATTTGTTTCGGAATTTCCTTCATTATTTCAGCCATTTTGGTTTTACTTTCGGAATTTGGAGCTATGTAAAAAGCACCATTTGTGTAATTTCCAAAGGCATTGAACGTTACTTTAAAAGGATTTTGATAACGGCAGTAATTGGCGATTCTCGATTTTATATTTTCATATGTTTCGTCTTCGTATTCAAATTCACAAATAGTCACGTGTGCTAAAGAATTCTTGCTCGGAAACCATCCAATTTTAACACTCAATTGTTCCTTGAGCTCTTTAACCGCTTCAATAACGGTTTCAGATGGATGAAAAACTACCGAATTTTGCCATGTGTTAATTTCCTTTTAATCGTGTAAAAATCTTTTCTAGCAATGCTTTTCCGTCTCGTTTGGCTTTTGGAACTTCCTCAGCCGAATATATTCCATCAGACATTGGAATCATTCGGTAACTAAAAGTAAACTGATGGTTTTCAGGTGAATCATTCAATAAACCAAAACGCAAATCATTAAAATATAAGCGATTATTTTGTTCGGTAACCAAATACCAATCGTCACTGATTTTTTTAAGTTGCTGAAAATCATACGAATTTACCAATTGTTCTTCCAATTTCCTATTTTTGGTATAGAAAGAAAAGCGAATAGGTTGCGAATCAAATAGGGAATAATCAGCAAGATAATAGCCATCTGAAGTAGCTACATTTGCATTCCAAAGAATACAATTGAAAGCCGTTGGTTTTACAATTAATTCCTGGTAAGTCAATTTTTGATTTTCTAAGGCGTTTTCGAATTGCTGCACAGCAAAAAGTTTCAAGAGACAAGTTAGAAGTAAATAAGAGGAACTCATCACTAAACCTCGAATAAGATATTTTCTTCGTATTAGAGAGTCTTTTTTTTTCCAAACGAAAATCAAGCTAATCAATAGCGGAATCGTGTACAATGGGTCAATAACAAAGATCGTTTTTAAGGCAAATCGGTAATCTAAAGGCCAAAGGATTTGTGTTCCCCAAGAGGTAAATAAATCTAAAATCACATGGGTAACCAAACACCAAAATGCCAATAAAGAAGCGCTTTTAAAACTAATTTTTTCTTTTTCTATTTTGGAAAATAACCAGCCCAAAACTGGCGATAAAAACATAAAAAATAGTAGAGAATGACTTAAACCTCTGTGAATGGCAACTCCTTCAACATCACTTAAAAATTTTCCCACTATAATGTCTAAATCGGGAATCGTACCCAAAACTGCGCCATACAAAAAGGTTTTGTTTTGTAGTTTTTTACCAGCAACCAATTCGGCTGTGGCAATTCCTAGGACGATTTGTGTGAGAGAATCCATTAGTGTTTACTTTCCAATACAAAACTGAGAAAATATGTTTCCTAACAATTCTTCGTTACTGATTTCCCCAGTAATTTCACCAAAGTAGTGTAGGGCAGAGCGAATATCAATCGCCATTAAGTCAGAAGAAATTCCTGAATCTAAGCCCCATTTCACTTTCTGAATCTCTTCCAAAGCTTTTAATAAGGAGTCATAATGGCGCGTGTTGGTTACAATGGTTTCGTTATTTCTAAGCGCACCTGTGTTTACAAAAGAGAGTAACGTATTTTTAAGTTCGTCAATACCTACTTTCTGTTTGGCACTTAGGAAAAGTATATCGTCAATGGTAGCTTGAATATTGTTTTTTTGTTCCTCTGAAAGCAAATCAGATTTATTAGCAATGACTACTACAGGTTTTAATGGAAACTTGTTTTTAATTTTTTCAAATTCAATTTTTACCGCTTCCAAACTTCCAGCTTCCATCATCCATCTTCCATCCAAAATAAATAGAACTACTTGCGCTTGCTCAATCTTCTCAAACGTCTTCTGAATCCCGATACTTTCCACAACATCCTTCGTTTCACGAATTCCTGCCGTATCAATAAATCGGAAACCAATTCCATTAATAACCAATTCATCTTCAATCGTATCACGCGTAGTTCCCGCAATGTCAGAAACAATAGCACGTTCTTCATTCAATAAAGCATTCAATAAAGTCGATTTCCCAACGTTTGGTTCACCCACAATGGCTACTGGTATACCGTTTTTGATTACGTTACCCACCGCAAACGAATCAATCAAGCGTTTCAGCACAAACTCGATGCGTTCTAATAATTCATGAAATTGTGTTCTATCGGCAAATTCAACATCTTCTTCTGCAAAGTCTAATTCGAGTTCTATTAAGGAAGCAAAATTCAGTAATTCTTCACGCAATTTGGCAATCTCGTTACTAAAACCACCACGCATTTGTTGCATCGCTATTTGGTGACTTGCTTCATTGTCTGAAGCAATTAAATCAGCCACCGCTTCAGCTTGTGATAAGTCCAATTTCCCGTTTAAAAAAGCACGCAAGGTAAATTCACCTGCCTGAGCCATTTTAGCGCCTCTACGAAGCAATAATTGAATAATTTGTTGTTGAATAAAAGTAGAACCGTGACACGAAATTTCAATCACATGTTCACCCGTATACGAATTCGGCCCTTTGAAAATAGAAAGCAACACTTGGTCATACACTTTTCCAGCCTGACCTGAGCTAGTCGAAGGTTCGACAATATGTCCCAAATGAATCGTATGCGTTTTCTGTTTTGTAATATCTTTCCCAGAAACCGATTGGAATACGTCAGCGGCTATCGTAATAGCATCTTTACCAGATAATCGAATAATAGCAATAGCACCCGCTCCAGACGGTGTAGCTAACGCAACTATGGTTTCTTGTGGAATCATATTCTAAATTTAATCCTGCAAAGATAAATCAAAGTCAGAATTTAGAAGTTAGAAGTTGAAAGTTTTTTTAGTAACACAAAGTCTCACGAAGTGTCACCAAGTTTTCTTTTGCTTTCTTTGCGAAAAAAAACTTTGCTTCTTTGCGTTTAAATTAAAATTAAAAAACCACTAAAGCCGAAGCCAAGTGGTTTTTAAAGTTAGTTAGGGTTGGTTATAAGATTTTTAGATTGTAATCTGTAAATCAAATATTGTAAATTAGTTGCTCAACATTACTGGCATTACTAGCATAGTAACTGTTTCGCCTTCGTCTAAGCCATCTACTGGAGTTAAAATTCCAGCTCTGTTTGGCATCGACATTTCTAATTGGATTTCATCACTAGATAAATTATTCAACATTTCGGTTAAGAAACGTGAGTTGAAACCGATTTGCATATCGTCTCCTTGATAGTCACAAGTCAAACGCTCGTCTGCTTTGTTTGAATAATCGATATCTTCTGCCGAAATATTCAATTCAGTTCCTGCAATTTTTAAACGAATTTGGTGCGTAGTTTTGTTAGCAAAGATAGCCACACGACGAACCGAGTTTAAAAACTGAACTCTGTTGATTAATAATTTGTTTGGATTTTCTTTTGGAATAACCGCTTCGTAGTTTGGATATTTCCCATCGATTAAACGACAAGTCAATACATAATTCTCAAAAGAGAACGTCGCGTTTGAATCGTTATATTCGATTGAAACTTCTGAATCAGATGCACCTAAAATTCCTTTTAAAATGTTTAAAGGTTTCTTTGGCATAATAAAATCTGCTACTTGAGATGCTTTTACATCGGTGCGTGCATATTTTACTAATTTGTGTGCGTCTGTTGCTACGAAAATTAATCCTTCTGGTGAAAATTGGAAGAAAACACCACTCATTACAGGGCGTAAATCATCGTTTCCAGCAGCGAAGATTGTTTTGCTTACTGCAGTTGCTAATACTTCCGCAGGAACTAATGTTTTTGAAGGATCATCTAAAACTACGGCTTTAGGGAATTCTTCTCCTGGTGCGTAAGCAATTGCATATTTTCCAGAGTTAGAACTAATTTCTACAGTCGAATTATCTTCAACGGTAAAAGTTAATGGTTGTTCTGGAAATGTTTTTAAGATATCTAACAAAAGTTTAGCTGGAATAGCAACACTTCCTTGACTTTTAGAATCAATTTCTAATGTAGCAGTCATGGTGGTTTCTAAATCTGAAGCAGAAACTTTTAATAAATTATTGTCTAATTCAAAAAGGAAATTGTCAAGAATTGGTAAAGTATTGCTACTGTTGATAACACTACCTAAAACTTGTAATTGTTTTAATAAATACGAACTCGATACTATAAACTTCATCATCTTGTATTTTAAAATCGTTAGTTAGATTTTATATTTCACAAATATATTCTAATTCTACTCAAACGCAAAAACAAATTATCAACAACTAGCGGCTATATTTTCTTTTGCGTAAGAAAGTGAATAAAAACCCAAAGATAGCTAAAATAACTATTGGTAATCCGACAGTTATCATTTGAGCCATGGTGTAATTTTTATACACTTCTTCCTTGTTTAAAAGTGGTAAATCAACATCTTTGCTTCGGATGTTAATAAGTCCGTTGTCGTCTAAAAGGTAATTTACGCAGTTCATTAAGAACTCTTTGTTACCATATAATTGATTCGTCCACTTGTCGAAACCTAATTCCAGCGGTGCACCTTTGTCTAACTGGTTTTTAATTACATCTCCATCCGAAATCACAATCATTTTATTGTCTTTTCCAGTTGCTTGGAACGTATTATCTTTAAACGGCAACACTCTGTTTTGGTATGTTGATTTGAATTTTCCTTCCATTAAAACGGCTACTGGAAGCAAGCCTTTACCTTCGTATTCTTCAGGAGTGGTTTCTTCTGTAACCATATCTAAAGAAATAGGTGTAGGTGTTCCAATGGTTTTCGAATATTCAGACGAACTCAATAAAACAGTTTTCTTAATATCGTTTTTTAAGATTTCAATTGGGGAAGCAAATTCAAACTTAATTCCTTCCATATTTTTTACAATCGGATTGGTTGAAGTAGGGTAGATAAACGGTGCAAATTTCCAAGTGTATTCTTGCATTTGCGTTTCGCTTCCTTGATTTCCTGATGCTAATTTGATAGGCGTTGCATATTCATCTTTTACCAATAACGGATTGATTCTAATTCCGTATTTGAAGAACATATCGGTTAAGTTCAACTCTCGTTGTGCGGCTAAAATCGTACCGGTTTCGTTGTACAAACTATCCATGTCTGCTGAAACTACATCTACTAACCACAAGGTTTTTCCACCATTCATGATGAATTGGTCTAACACTTGTTTTTCTTCTTCAGTGAACGCTTCTGTTGGTTTTGCAATTACGGCTAAATCGTATTTTTTAAGCGCTTCTAAAGTTTGAGTAGGTTGTTTTGCTACTGAATCTAATGTAAAAGGTCCGATGTAATAACTTTCTTTAACCGTTCTTAAGAAATCGGCCATGAAAGGTTCTAACACTTCTCCGTTACCTTTGATTACGGCGATTTTCTTTTGTTTTTCTTTCGAAATTTTATTGATAGCTTCCGCAAAACCAAATTCCAAATGCTGTACCGAACTAATCACTTTTTGCTCGGTTGAAGCACCCATTAAGTTTTTTAATAACGCCACTTTCGTGAATTTATCGCCATATGTTGCTTGCGCCCAAGGGAAAACCACTTCTTGCGATTGCTTTCCTTTGTCTTCCACAGTGATGCTTAACGGTTGCATGCCTTTCGCGTAGAATTCTTTCATTTTTTCTACTCGTGTTTCCTCTTTTTCAATCGGATTTTTGAAGTTGAAAATAATGTTTGAATTGTAAGCGGTGAATTCCTCTAAAAGTTGTTTGGTTTCGTTTTGTAAACGCTTGAATTCTGGTGGAAAGTTGCCTTCTAAATACACTTCAATGTATAACGGACTTTCTACATCTTTTATAATGTTTAATGTCGTTTCCGATAAAGTATAGCGTTTGTCTTGTGTTAAGTCGAAACGTTTGAAAAAGAAATTACTGATTAAATTGATAACGATGATTGCTAAAAATACAATTCCTAATTGCTTTAAAGCTTTTGATTTGTTTTCTTTCATTACCATTTCAATGATTTAAGTTGATAAACCGTTGCCGATAAAAATAAAAATGTCACACTCACAAAGTACACGATATCACGTGTGTCTAACACACCGCGACTCATACTTTTAAAGTGATAATCCATTCCTAAGGCAGCAAACATCGAACTATAATTTCCAAGGAAAGAAGCAATGCCGTCAAATCCGAAGTAGAAAAAGAAACAACAAAAAACAGCAATTATAAAAGCTACAATTTGGTTATCCGATAAAGTAGAAGCAAAAATTCCAATCGCCGTGTAAGCAGCAATTAAGAATAACAATCCGAAATACGAACCAAGTGTACTTCCCATATCAATATTGCCTTGCGGATTTCCAAAATGTGAAATCGTCAAAACATAAATAATTGTTGGAACAATCGCTAAAATGATTAAAACCAAAGCGCCTAAGAATTTTCCGTTTACGATGTCCCAATTAGAAAGTGGTTTGGTAAACAATAACTCAATCGTTCCTTGTTTTTTCTCATCCGAAAAACTGCGCATGGTTACGGCAGGAATTAAGAAAATTAAAATCCATGGTGCTAATTTGAAAAACGGACTCATATCGGCAAAACCTGAGTTTAAAATATTGAATTCGCCTTCAAAAACCCAAAGAAATAATCCGTTGAGTAAAAGAAAAATCCCGATGACTAAATATCCAATCGGCGAACCAAAAAAGGATTTTATTTCTCGTAATAATAATGCTTTCATTTTTTATTGTTTGTTTCAGGTTTCAGGTTTCAAGTTTTTTAACTCTCAACTCCAACTTCTAAATTCTAATTTAATGTAACCAATCTATCCACACTCCAAGCTTCAGGTTTGTCGCTAAATAAAGTTTTGGTATAAGTCCAAACGCCATCAAACAAAGCAGATTTTCTGTAATTTTCTAACGCTTCTTCGTTTTCCCAATAACTATAAGTAAAGAAAATACGTTTGTCGTTTTTGTCTTGATATAATTCTAAGAAACGGTTTCCTTCGAAGTTTCGTATGTGGTGTTTCACTTCTTCAAAATTATTTAAAAAAGCTTCGATTTTATCTTCTTGAAAACGCATTTTTACAATTCTTATGAACATAGTCTTGTTTTATTTAAATTTTACCGAAATACTATCTCTAAAATGCAATCCTAATAACGTAGCTGCAGAACCCACTGTTTTAGGATTACTCTTGTAAATAGCAATTTCTAAATACCCATTTTCGTTGAACAAAGCCAAGAAGTCGCCTTCTAAATCTTTCAGTTGCTTCGTATCGGAAACTGGAAAATCGGAATAGCTTTTGTGCAAACGGGTTATCTTTTTATTTTTAATGATGATTTCAAATTTTCTACTTCGAATCGTATCGTTAAATTGTTTTTGCGAAATATTAGTAACGCAATTTCCAAACGAATCGATATACACGATTTGTCCTTTTATTTCAGCTAAATCATCGGAAACAGATGAACTCAATACACTAATTGATTTTAAGGATTGAATTTCCTTCCCAATGACATTCAGCAAACCACCTCTCGAAATATGACAAGCCACGGCTGCAAAAACATCCATATCACTTACATCGGTATTCAATCGGTCGTGAATAGTAATAGCAACAATTTTCTGTGGGATTTTCTTCTGAATTAAGGTATTCAAGATGCCATTATCGGCACAAATAAAGTAATGGTCGTCCCATTGCATCGCAATATGTTGGGTATCGCCCAAGCGTTCGCTATCGACACCTATAATATGAATAGTTCCTTTTGGGAAATTAGAATAAGCGGCTTCAATACAGTAACTTGCTTCTAATGTGTTGAATAAGTCAATTTCGTGCGAAATATCAACAATAACAGCCTCTTTTTGTTCCGACAGAATTTTGCCTTTCAAAGCACCTACGAAGTAGTCTTTGTGTCCAAAATCGGTAATTAGCGTAATTATTGACATTTTTTTGTTTATAACTTATTTGAAATCCAACAGTAGTTTTTACTAAATTTGATTGCAAAGCTACTATAATTTTAGCGTTTCAAAAATAATTAAAAAAAGAAAGCCTTTGAACGAAAGAGTAATTGAATTAACCGACATCGCTCCAAAAGAGTTTTGGGGTGCACAAGATGCTCATCTTGAATCTATTAAGAAGTATTATCCAAAACTTAAAATCGTAGCACGAGGAACTACTCTTAAAGCGTATGGTGAGCCTGAAATCTTGGATGAGTTTGAAAATCGCTTCAGAAGATTAATGAATCACTTTACGCGTTACAACAGTATAGATGATAATGTTATTTTGAGGGTTTTAGAAACAAGTCATCAACATGACGCCGAACACATGCACGACAGAGATAAAATTTTAGTGCATGGAATAGGAGGTAAGCTAATTAAAGCGATGACACCTAACCAACAAAAACTAGTCGATACCATTCACAAAAACGATATGGTGTTTGCTATCGGTCCAGCCGGAACAGGAAAAACCTACACGGGTGTGGCTATGGCGGTGAAAGCTTTGAAAGAGAAACAAGTCAAACGAATTATTTTAACGCGTCCTGCGGTAGAAGCAGGTGAAAATTTAGGATTTCTTCCAGGAGATATGAAGGAAAAGCTAGATCCGTACATGCAACCTTTATATGATGCATTACGCGATATGTTACCGCCACAGACCTTGGAAGATTATATTTTAAAAGGAATTATTCAAATAGCACCCTTGGCTTTTATGCGTGGTCGTACCTTAGATAATGCCTTTGTTATTTTGGATGAAGCACAAAATACCACGCATTCCCAAATGAAAATGTTCTTAACGCGTATGGGAAAAAATGCCAAATTTATGATTACAGGCGACCCAGGTCAGGTGGATTTACCCCGAAGAACGATTTCTGGTTTAAAAGAAGCGATTCTGATTTTAAAAGATGTAGAAGGCGTAGGAATTATCTATTTAGATGATAAAGATATCGTGCGTCACAGATTAGTGAAGAAAATTATTGATGCATATAAGAGCATTGAGAATAACGATTAACCCTTAATTTGATTGAAGCTTTTCTAACCAGAAAAGCTTTTTTCTTTTAAATATGTAAAACTTTGCTGAAATTCTGTAATCCTTTTTGCAAGGAATTGACTCAAATTTGCATTTTAATAACAAAAGAAAAAAAATGAAAAAATTATTTTTATTTATCGGATTATTGGGACTAAACTTTGCTTTTAGTCAAGAAACAGAAGTTGAATTTACTACAGACAATTCATGGTTAAAAGCAGGCTTAACTGCAGGTATTCCTGTTGGTGATGCTGGAGATGCTGCATCATTTACTTTAGGTGTTGATTTAAGAGGACAATATTTAATTAATCCTAATTTCGGAGTAGGTTTAGCTACTGGGTACAATCACTTTTTTGCAAAAGATGAGTTGGATGATTTTGGACTTATTCCAGCAGCGGTTTTTTTACGTTACTATTTTACACCAACTGGTTTGTTTTTTGGTGCTGATTTAGGTTACGGATTCTTAACTAAAGTAGAAAACAATGATGGAGGATTATATGTAAATCCTCAAATTGGATACCATAACAACGATTGGAATATTTTTGCGTTTTATCAAAATACATTTGCAGAAAATGATGTTGATATTCAAACAGTAGGAATTGGCGCTACTTACAATATTAGATTTTAATTTAATAGTTAATATTTTTGTAAAAAAGAGGTGATTTATCATCTCTTTTTTTGTTTTTATGACAATTTCGTAAAAGTTAAGTTGTTATTTGTTTTTAATTTGATAATAAATTATTAATTATGTTAAAATATTTTTTAATATTTAAAAATTAAAACTAATTAATAAAAAATGTTTATTTTATCGATATAAAATGTAAATAAATGTTAAATTTGATTCATTAAACCTTAAAAAACAAAAAATGAACTTAATTCCCCAATTTTATGAAAAAAAATTACTTAACCTTAATCGCGTTACTATGCTACTGTACGATTAACGCTCAAGTGGGTATTGGCACCGTAACCCCACAAGCATTTTTAGATATTAATTCAAATACACAAGGTGTCTTAGTTTCCAGAGTAGCTTTAACTGCTCGAAATGTTGCACTACCAGTTGTTAACCCGCAAGGAGGTGCGCTTGCAAATGGAACACTTGTTTACAATACCGCTACAAATGGAGTAGCTCCATTACATGTTGCTCCAGGCTTTTACTTTTGGGATGGAACACAATGGGTAGCATTAGACGGAACTGGTGGAAGAGATTGGTCACTTTTAGGAAATTCAGGAACTAATCCTGCTACAAATTTTCTTGGAACTTCAGACAATCAAAATTTAATTTTTAGAACAAATAATCTTCAACGAGCTGTTGTTCGCTCAGATGGAAACGTTGCCATAAATTCTGCAGGCGATGCATTTACAAAACTATATGTTTCAACTACTGGAGCTGGAAACGATGCGGTTCATGGCGCTAATAACGATAATATTGGTAACGCTTTTTGGGGAACCAATATTAATAATGGCGGAACGGCTATTTTAGGTGGAGCTGGTCCTGGGGCAAGTATTTTTCCTAGCACAGGTGCTGGAGTTGCAGGTTCTGGACCTTTTGTGGGTGTTTATGGTTCAAATGGTTTTGGTGACCCAAATAATGCAACTTATTATACCAATTGTGCCGGTGGTTTTGGATTGGATTCCGATAATAACGTAGCGACTTTAAATTCAAGTGCTTTTGCTAAAATAGCTGGAATTGATAATATTTCTCCTAATGGCGTTTTGGCCAATAGAAGAAGTTTATATGGCGGTTATTTTAATGGTGGTGTTGGAGCAGGTCAATCGTATGCTTATGTTGGAATAAAATACAATGCTACAAATACGGGTACAGGTGGAACCAATTATAAAATCATTGGAAACGGAACCAATTCTACCATGATTATGGATAAAGAAAATAAACCACGTGTACTATTTTCGCCAGAAGCACCCGAAATTTTATTTGAAGATTATGGAACAGCCGAATTAGTAAATGGGGAAGTTTATGTTCCAATTGATGAAATTTTAAAAGAAGCTTTATACATTGATGACAAACATCCGTTGAAAGTATTTATCCAATTAGAAGGTGATTGCAATGGCGTTTTTGTTACCGAAAAATCTAAAAATGGCTTCAAAGTAAAAGAATTAGCCAACGGAACAAGCAACACAAAATTCTCTTGGCACATTGTTGCCAACAGAGCAGACGACAAAGATGCACAAGGAAACATCACATCTGAACATGTGGGATTGCGTTTGCCTTATGGTCCAGTTCCTGCAAAAGAAACACAATTAGCAATCAAAAGCAATGAAAAAAATATAGTTGCCCAAAAATAATAACAGGAAAACATTTTTAACGTAAAACCCATTGATTACTAGTTTGAATCAATGGGTTTTATATTTTCTAATTTTCTTGTATATCTCTTCATAACAAATTACTTTTGCACTTCAATACACCCGAGGCGAGCCGAACTGTATGGAGCGTAGCGGAATAAAACAACAACACAACATAATGAACACAATTACGACTACCAATTTCAATTTTCCGGGTCAAAAATCGGTTTACCGTGGAAAAGTTAGAGAAGTTTACAATATCAATGATGACTTATTAGTGATGGTTGCTACCGACCGTCTTTCGGCATTTGATGTGGTTTTACCAAAAGGAATTCCTTACAAAGGACAAATCCTAAATCAAATCGCTACCAAGTTCATGGAATTAACTTCTGATATTGTACCTAATTGGTTAGTAGCAACTCCAGATCCAAACGTTGCGGTAGGACATTTATGTGAGCCGTTCAAAGTAGAAATGGTAATTCGCGGCTATTTATCAGGACATGCAGCGCGTGAATATGCAGCAGGAAGAAAAGTTCTTTGCGGTGTAACAATGCCAGAAGGTTTAAAAGAAAACGATAAATTCCCAACACCAATCATTACACCAACAACTAAAGCCGATAACGGTTCGCACGACGAAGACATTTCGCGTGAAGCCATTTTAGCTAACGGAATTGTAACAGAAGAAGATTACCTAATTTTAGAAAAATACACCAGAGCATTATACCAAAGAGGAACTGAAATTGCAGCATCTCGTGGTTTAATCTTAGTAGATACCAAATACGAATTTGGGAAAACAAAAGACGGACAAATCGTATTAATCGATGAAATCCACACGCCTGATTCTTCGCGTTATTTTTACGCAGAAGGTTACCAAGAAAGACAAAACAACAACGAAGAACAAAAACAATTGTCAAAAGAGTTTGTGCGTCGTTGGTTAATTGAAAACGGTTTCCAAGGAAAAGAAGGGCAACAAATTCCAAACATGACCGACGAATACATCGAAACGGTTTCAGAACGTTACATTGAGTTATTCGAAAACATCATTGGAGAAAAATTCGTAAAAGCGGATATTTCCAATATCAACGAGCGAATTGAGAAAAACGTTTTGAGTTATTTACAGAATAGATAAGATATAGAAAATCCCGCAAAAGCGGGATTTTTTGTGTTTTAATTTTCAATTTTAATTTTTGAAATTTAAAATATTTTACATTATATTTGTAACCAATGTCTAATGTTGTATAATTTGGTTATGAGTGAATATTTAACTATTTCAGAAACAGCAAAATTGCTAAACAAGAGTACTAAAACACTTCGTCGATGGGATGAAGAAGGAAAACTTACTGCTGTTCGAGAACCTATGAGTAATTATAGAGTTTATCGCAGAAATGATGTTGAAACTTTATTCGCTGAATTTCTTCAAACAGATATAAAGGAAACAGTTTCAAATTTTGTTATTCCTAATTACGAGTATAATGTTTTAGAACTTTTTGCTGGAGCAGGAGGATTGGCAGTTGGTATGGAAAAAGCTGGGTTGAAATGCGTAGCATTAAATGAAATAGATAAGCATGCATGTGAAACTTTGAGAAAAAATCGTCCTAATTGGAATGTTCTTGAAGGTGATATAAAAAATTTCAATTTTACAGAATATCACAATCAAGTAGATGTTGTAACTGGTGGTTTTCCTTGTCAAGCTTTTAGTTATGCTGGAAAAAGGTTGGGTTTTGAAGATGCAAGAGGAACATTGTTTTATGAATTTGCTCGTGTAGTTAAGGAAGTCAACCCTCCAATATGTATAGGAGAGAATGTAAAAGGTCTTTTAAATCACGATAATGGTAAAACTTTAAAAGGAATGATTTCTATTTTAGATGAAATAGGATATAATGTAATGCCTGTAAAAGTTTTAAAAGCTATTAATTTTAAAGTACCTCAAAAAAGGGAAAGATTAATATTGGTAGGAATTAGAAAAGATATTAATCAGAAATATGAATATCCAAAACCATACAAGAAAATATATAACCTTTCTGATGCTTTAAAAAAAGGAGAATTGTTTAGTTCAAATGTTCCTAAATCAGCAGGTGCTAAATACCCTGAAAGTAAAAAAAGTGTATTAGATTTAGTTCCTCCGAAAGGTTACTGGAGAGATTTACCTTTAGAAATTCAAAAAGATTTTATGGGAGCAAGTTTTTATTTAGGTGGTGGAAAAACAGGAATGGCAAGACGAATTGGTTGGGATGAACCGTGTTTGACATTAACTTGTAGTCCAGCACAAAAACAAACAGAACGCTGTCACCCTGATGAAACTCGTCCCTTTACAGTTCGTGAATATGCAAGAATTCAAACTTTTCCAGATGATTGGGAATTCTCTGGTTCAATAGCTCATCAATATAAGCAAATTGGAAATGCTGTTCCTGTAAATCTGGGAAGAGAAGTGGGATATTCTATTATAAAGTTTTTAAATGAATATTACAATTTATTGAATCCAAGATAATAACTATAATTTTCAAAAGTTATTTGATTTAATATAGTTCGTTTTGATTTTTTCGTTTCGGCATTAATTTCTTCTAAAGCAGAATTTTCTTTTTCAATATTTTCTGATTTTGATGACTTTAAATAGTCATCAATAGCTTTTGGTAAAGCTTTATATAACTTGAAAAGAGCATCTTCTTGACCAGAAAGTAATGCATAAAATTGATCGCCAGAAATTTTAAAAACTCTTGAATGACTATATTCTTTCCCGTTGATTTCACCTTTCCAATGTTCATTGAAACTATTCTTTGCTAAAATTTGTACCCAATAACATTTAGCTTTTTTATAGTCATCTGCATAACGTGCTAATTTTTGAAATAAAGCTTCAGAAGAACTACTGTTCATCGTATTGTGTTTATTTTTAATATCGGCAAAAAGAGTATTGTCATTAGCTTTAATATCAAAGCCACTTAGTTTACCTACTTCAAAACCTTTAATTCCGCCAAGAACTTGTTCATGGAAAGTTCCAATAGAATTATTTATTGACTTATCTATTTGTCTAAGAATTTCTGATTGTATTAAATCTTCTTCATCTATATTGTTGAATTTGGAGTCAAAAGTTAACTTTATTGTATCTACTTTATTTGAATAAAAACTTTTTTTGGACACATTGTTTTTGGCTTTCAAATAAGATTTGTGTAAATTCGCTACACAATTTAAAAGATGTTCGTCTGAAATAAAGTCTACGTATTTATTTGCCATTGCAATTAATTTGTCGGATTTTGATTGCTAAATTACAAAAAAAAGTCCCCAAAATGAGGACTTTTAAATTTTATGAGAAAAAACTATTATTTAAAATAACTAAACGTTTCGTTATTTTCAATTTTCAATAATGTTTCGTAAATCAATTTAATTACATTTTCTACGTCGTCGCGGTGTACCATTTCTACGGTTGTGTGCATATAACGCAACGGTAACGAAATCAAAGCCGAGGCAACTCCGCCATTGCTATACGCAAAAGCATCGGTATCGGTTCCCGTAACTCTAGAAGTCGCATGGCGTTGGAAAGGTATTTTGTTTTCTACCGCTGTGTCAACAATCATTTCACGTAACACGTTTTGTGTTGCAGGAGCGTACGCAATAACCGGTCCGCGTCCCATTTTTAAATCACCTTCAATTTTTTTGTCAATCATTGGAGTAGTGGTATCGTGGCAAACATCGGTTACTATGGCAACGTTCGGTTTAATGCGTTGGGTAATCATTTCGGCACCACGCAAACCAATTTCCTCCTGCACCGAGTTTACGATGTACAATCCAAAAGGCAATTTCTTTTTGTTTTCCTTTAATAAACGTGCTACTTCGGCAATCATAAAACCACCCATGCGGTTATCAATGGCTCTACATACAAATTTATCGTTGTTTAAAATCTCAAAATTATCAGGATACGTAATCACACAACCCACATGAACGCCTAAAGCTTCCACTTCGGCTTTCGTTGAGCAACCACAATCAATAAATATATTTTCAATTTTTGCCGTTTCTTCTGCTTTTCCGCTTCTTCCACGCGTGTGAATCGCTGGCCAACCAAAAACACCGCGCACAATACCTTTCTTAGTATGAATGTTCACACGCTTCGATGGCGCAATCTGATGATCCGAACCTCCGTTTCTAATCACGTAGATTAATCCGTCATCGGTAATGTAATTCACATACCACGAAATTTCATCGGCATGACCTTCAATAATTACTTTATAAGGCGCATCCGGATTAATAACTCCCACAGCACTTCCGTAGGTATCGGTAATAAAGGTATCAACATATGGTTTTAAATAGTCCATCCAAAGTTTTTGCCCTTCCGATTCGTATCCTGTTGGCGAAGCATTATTCAAATAATTTTCCAAAAAAGTCATCGACGACTTCTTTAATATCGATTTTGTACTCATAGTAACTATAATTTTTTGCTAAAATATAAATAAGTCTAATTAGTTTCATATAAATTCAATAATTTTGGTTTACTTTTTGATATTACATTTTTCAAACAAGTAATTATAATATGTGTAAAATAAAAATCGCCGGCTTTTTAATACTATTCTTTAGTCTTAACACTTTTTCACAAACCGAAAAAGATACATTAGTCATGACCGCTCAAGACTCGTCAATCATTTATTCTATGGAATTAAGAGAAATTGTGGTTTCGCCCGATGGAGTTACTTCAATCAATGACGAAGACCGAAAAGCAAAACTAATTTTAAAGCGTAGAATTTTTAGAGTGTATCCGTATGCAAAACTTACTGCAGATAAGTTAACACAAATGGATGCAACAATGGCTAAATTAAAAACGGATAGAGAGAAAAAGAAATATTTTAAAATAGTTGAAAAATATTTAGAAGAAGAGTTTGAACCAAAACTTAAAAAATTGTCTCGCAAAGATGGTCAAATCTTGGTCAAATTAATCAACAGACAAACCGGAGTTTCAACCTATAACCTAATTAAAGAATACAAAAGCGGTTGGAAAGCCTTCTGGGCAAATTCAACTGCAAGATTATTTAGCATCAACCTAAAAACAGAATACCGTCCTTATGAAGTCAAAGAAGATTATCATATAGAAGGTATTCTAACCGCTGCATTCGATTT
>Ga0209800_10001856_pt1 | contig 20113 bp, 20 predicted proteins | sample Higcelweek8metaG_FD_187174 | JGI IMG/M metagenome (GOLD analysis project Ga0209800, IMG submission 187174) | Freshwater pond sediment microbial communities from the University of Edinburgh, under environmental carbon perturbations - High... | ecosystem: Environmental > Aquatic > Freshwater >...
TAACGGTCTGACCGCGCAGGGTACAACCGGGCCAGATAACCGTATCGCAGCCGACCTGCACAGTGGCGTCAATATAGCACTGCTCGGGATCGATCAGGGTGACGCCGGACAGCATCAGGCGCTGGTTGATCCGCTGGCGGAGTACCTTCGCGGCAAGGGCCAGCTGCAGCCGGTCATTAACCCCCAAAATTTCATCCGGGTTATCAGCCAGCACCGCAGCACATCCGGCATGTTCTGCAACCGCAATGCCCACCAGATCGGTCAGATAGTACTCGTTCTGGGCATTTTCACTTCCCAGACGTCCGATGTGGGCCTTGAGAAATGCCAGATCCATACAGTAGATGCCACTGTTTACTTCATCAATGGCCTGTTCATCCTGAGACGCATCCTTTTGTTCTACGATGCGTCGAACCCGGCCATCGGCGTCCCTGACGATTCTGCCATAGCCGAATGGCTTGTCCATTCTGGCGGTTAACACCGTAACCGCCGCAGCTGTACGGTTATGTTCGTCAGCCAAGCGTTGCAGGGTTGCCCCGGTTAACAGCGGAGTATCACCGCAGAGGATCAGGATTGCACCGCTCAGCTCCTCCAGTTGCTCCATTGCGCAGGAAACAGCGTGGCCGGTGCCCAGCTGTTGCTCCTGCAGAACGATGCTGATATCGCCATCATGTTTGAACTGTTCCTGCACCTGGTCGGCCTGATGTCCGGCAACAACCACAATCCGGGCCGCTCCGGCCTCTCTGGCCGCAGCCAGGGACCAGCCAAGCATCGGTTTACCTGCCAGCTCGTGCAGGACCTTGACCAGACCTGACTTCATACGGGTTCCCTTGCCTGCGGCAAGTATCAGCGCTGTGGTTACAGACATTGGCGCACTCCAGAATGAGGTTAAATTACAAATTTATAGCTGTCGGCACCGTCTGCCGTCAAGTATCTTGTCGGCATAATTACTTTACAGCACTTTCATTTCACCCTATAGTTTTCCTACCTTAAAAACTACTGTTTTAACGATGAGATTATATGGGAATTGCTGAAGACCTGATCATACTGGAAAGCCGTTTGAAGGAGTTGGTCACCCGTTATGATCAGTACTTTATCGGACTTGAAAAGCGAGAACCGCTTAAGCTGGCGGATGAAGTGGATAAACTGGTTCGACGCTATGCCTCTACCCCGATTAACAATACGATGTACAAGCACCGTTACAATAATCTGGTGGCCCGGCTTAATACCTATCGGCAGCATTGGAACCGGATTCTGCGTGAGATTGAAGAGGGGCGGTATTCCCGGGATCGTTTCCGGGCAAACCTGCATGAATCTCAGCGCAGTTCTTCATCGTCCCTGTTGAAATGTCCAGAGCAGCCCTCACCAAAAGAAACCGATCTGGATCGGGTCTATGCCGAACTTGTTGAGGCACGCCGCAGTTGCAAGCTGCCGGTGGACAGCATAACGCGGGAGCAGCTGGCTGCAACACTGGACAAACAACGTCCGTTACTGACCCAGAAGCTGGGCACCAATGAGATTCAGTTTCGGGTGGTGATTGAAGACGGCAAACCCAAGATCAAGGCCGGCACACGACACAAGACATCCCACGAGTAAGCCATAAAACGACATGCCAGAACCTGTACCATTCTATTACTCCGCAACCAAAGCAGACCAGCTGGCCGAACGGCTCTCCAGTGGCGTTAGTCAGATTACGCTGACCGGCCTGACCGGATCAGCTGCCGCGCTGACGCTTGCCGGTCTCTCCCGAATAACTCCCCGCCAGATTGTTGTCATCACCGCTGATCAGGCGGCTGCAGATGAACTGGTCAGGGAACTGCTTTTCTTTAACGTCTCGGCACTTATCCCTTTTCCTGCCTGGGATGTCAGCCCCTTTGAGGTTGCGTCACCCCATCCCGATATCAGCGGTGCGCGGTTGGAAGGGCTGCAGCGGCTGCTGCAGGGGGGGGGCTGTACACTGGTAACAACGGTGGCTGCCCTGATGCAAAAGGTGCTGCCACGCAAGGTTCTGACAACTGCATCCTTCAGTCTGATGCCTGGAGATGAACCAGACCGTGAGCTGTTGCTGGAGAATCTGGTCAGGATGGGCTACCGCAACTGTCCGCTGGTTGAAGAACGGGGCAGCTTTGCGGTACGGGGCGGCATTCTTGATATTTTCCCCCCCAGTCTGTCACGTCCGGTGCGGATTGATTTTTTTGGAGATACCGTTGAGACGCTACGCAGTTTTGACCCCTTAAACCAGCGCTCCCAGGAACCGCTTGCAGGGTTACATCTGCTGCCCTCCCGTGAACTGGTGCTGTCGCCGTCAATATTGCAGGAGTTTGTTCCCCGGCTTAAGCAACGTGCAGATCAGCTGGATATTCCGGCAGACCGCCGTCGTCAGCTGGTGGCAGAGCTGCAAGGGGCTAGCTACCCGCCCGGTGTAGAGTTTCTGCAACCGCTGGTGCATCCCGGGCTTGAACCGCTTTTTAAGTACCTGAAAAATCCCCTGCTGGTCATGATTGAACCTGACCAATTGATTCCGGCTGCCCACCAACAGGCTGAAGAGATCCAGAACGGTGCCCGTAAGGCGTTGGCAGAAGAACGGTTGCATCCTGCCAGTGCCGATCTTTATCTGACCCCCGAGGAGTTGCAGACTGCCTTTGCGGGCCATCAGCAGCTGGAACTGCGTGGGCTTGCGGTGGCGGCTGCCGGTGATTCCTGCCAGATGTCGATACGGTCAGAAAATAATACCGATCTGCGGATCAGCATGACCAGAGATCAGCAACATCTGCTGGGGCCATTGACCGGACGGATTAAGGAATGGCGTCAGAACAACTGGCAGATCATGGTTGTTTGCCATCAGCTTGGTCAGGCCGAGCGGTTGAAGGAGCTGTTTGAGCCCTACGGTATCAGTTGCCAGTTGACTGAAGCCGATCCGTTTAGCCCTGACGCGCAAACGTATGCTGCGGACCTGCTGCTTGCCATTGCTGAACTTTCCCGTGGTTTTCGACTGCCCGATGCCCGGTTGGCGGTGATTGCCGAAGAAGAACTGTTCGGCAAACGGGTCCGGCGCAAGAGTGGTGTTACTGCCCTGCGTACCAAGCAGATCCTGGCCTCGCTGGCAGAGCTGAAGCCCGGCGATGCCATGGTTCACGTAGATCACGGCATCGGTATCTATCGCGGACTGCAACATTTAAAGACCGGCGCGGTAGAAGGAGACTTCCTGCTGCTGGAGTATGCCGGTTCTGACAAGCTCTATCTGCCGATTGACCGGCTGGGGCTGGTGCAGCGCTATGTGGGGGGGGAAGGGGCCGCGCCATCACCGGCCAAGCTGGGGGGGCCGGGCTGGGATAAAACCCGTAGCAAGGCCAGAAAGAATATTGAAGAGTTGGCTGGCGAGCTGCTGGAGGTGTACGCCAAACGTCAGGCCAGCCAGGGCTACAGCTTTTCACCGCCGGATGAGATGTTCCGTGAATTTGAGGCCACCTTTCCCTGGGAAGAGACCCCGGACCAGCTCTCTGCCATTCAGGATGTGCTTTCGGACATGCAACACAGCAGGCCGATGGATCGACTGGTCTGCGGCGATGTGGGTTACGGCAAGACCGAGGTTGCACTGCGGGCCACCTTCAAGGCGGTGCTGGATGGCAAACAGGTTGCACTGCTGGTCCCCACCACCATCCTGGCATCGCAACATTTTGAGACCTTCAGTAACCGCCTGAAGGAGTACCCGGTTTCAATCGAGATGCTCTCCCGCTTCCGCACCGCCAAGGAGCAGAAAGAATCGTTGGAGCGGCTGAAAAACGGCAAGCTGGATATCATCATCGGCACCCATCGCCTGCTGCAGAAGGATGTGGCCTTCAAGGATCTGGGGCTGTTGATTGTTGATGAAGAGCAGCGCTTCGGGGTCAAGGACAAGGAGCGACTCAAGCAGTACCGGGCCAACGTGGATATTATGACCCTGACCGCCACGCCAATCCCCCGTACCTTGCACCTCTCCATGCTGGGAATCCGTGACCTCTCCATCATCGATACCCCGCCGGTGGACCGTCAGGCGATCAAAACCGTGGTGGCGCGGGATACGGACGACCTGCTGCGGGATGCGATCATGCGGGAGCTGGAACGGGGCGGGCAGGTTTTCTATGTCCACAACCGGGTACATTCCATCGGTATTGTTGCAGACCGGTTACGGGTACTGGTTCCCCAGGCCCGGATTAGTGTGGCCCACGGCCAGATGGAGGAAAAACAGCTGGAAAAGGTCATGCTGGGGTTCATGCATGGCGAAACCGACCTGCTGTTGACCACCACCATCATTGAATCCGGTCTGGATATTCCAAGGGCCAACACCATGATCGTTGACCGGGCCGATACCTTTGGCCTGTCACAGCTGTACCAGCTGCGGGGCAGGATCGGGCGCTCAACGGCCAAAAGTTATGCCTACCTGCTGGTTCCGGGTGCAGGCAGCATTACCCAGGATGCGCGGGAGCGGCTCAGGATTATCCAGGATATCTCTGAACTGGGAGCCGGTTTCAGGATAGCTACCCACGATCTTGAACTGCGTGGTGCAGGCGACATGCTGGGGCCACGGCAGTCCGGAACCGTGGCGGATATCGGCTTTGAACTGTACACCCAGATGTTGGAAGAGGCGATTGCCGGACTGAAGGGGCAGGAGATTGAAGAACGTTGTGAACCGGAAATAAGCCTTAACATCTCTGCCTTTATTCCAGAAAGCTACATCCCGGATACCAACCAGCGGCTGGTGCTGTATAAACGTCTGGTGCAGGCAGAGTCAACCGAAGAGGTAAGCGAGGTGATCAACGAGATGCAGGACCGCTTCGGGCGTCCGCCACTGGCTGCCCAGGCCCTGACCAGGGTCATGGAGATCAGGATTGCGTTGAAACGACTGATGGTGCTGAAGATTGATTGCGACGGCAAGCGCCTTTGCCTGGCGTTCCACGCCAAGACGCCGGTCAACCCGGAAACCCTGATCAACCTGATCCGCACCCGCCCGGCGGTCTACCAGTTTACCCCGGACCACCGCCTGCTGGTGACCCTGCAGGGCAACGGCACCAGCGGCGAGATCCTTGATGCGGTAACGGAGACGCTTGGGCTGCTTGGATAATCATCCGCCCGAGTTAATATTAGTACCCCACCCCGGCAGCCTGTATACTACGTGGGTCATGGGCATGGCAGGGGGTTACCCCGTACACCATACCGCAGTGCTCACAGGTTGATTCCATGGTGCGTGCGGTAAATTTCTTGCCGCAGCCTTCACAAACCAGATCTACCTCAGTCGGCAACGGTGTGCCGCTGAATCCCATTGTCCGCAGCTTGTCAACTATCTGAGCCCCACCACCAAAACTACCGTCACATCCTTGATGCATGTTCGTATCTCCTTTTTGTCGTTATAGTTCTTCCAGTGTTTCACCAAATCTGATCCGGTTCCGCAGGGCCAGCAAGGTGTTGTCCAGTTCTTCCAGTTTGGTCAGATTCTTTCGTTCGGCGTCGCTTGATTCAATAATCCTGGCAATGCCGCCGTTTTTGATAACCAGCCGTTTGTCACCCATCAGGGCCAGGATCGGATCATGGGTGGCCATTAAAATGATTTTCTCTTGCTTGACCAGCAGTTCCAGCGCCTTCTTGCGGTCTATTCCGGCATTCTCAATCTCGTCTATCAGTACAATCGGTGATTTGCTGAGGATCGCCATGTCAGCAATCATCAGGGCGCGTGACTGACCACCGCTTAAGGAGGTGACCGGCGTATCCGGTTTAAACTGCTCACCAGCCAGCTGATTGGCCTGTTCCAGTATCCTGGCCACCTTCTCCTCCGGGTCAGGTACCAGGCGGCTCTCGGCATGCATCCGTACAAACTCTTCGGCGGTCAGGTCCATCACAAAGTTCATATTCTGGGAAAGCTGGGCCACCAGCTTATGCTCGGTTGAAAAACGCCACTTGTTGTCCGGCACACTGCCGTTGATCAGAATCTTCCGCCTTGTCGGGGTGTCACCCTGGGCCACCCACTCAATATCTGCCAAGAGGCGGCTCTTGCCGGAGCCGGTGGGACCGACAATGCAGATCACCTCACCGGGCCGCATGACCAGTGTCAGCTCCTCAGCTGTGCCGGTTTTGTCAAAACCGCCGATGATGGTCAGAGATTCAACCTTTTCTGCAGATTCTTCAAGGGCCAGCATACCGGCTATAAAGTCATGCAGGCTCTGGCTCAGCTGCTCCTGGCCGATTCCCAGATCAAGCAGATGATCAGGATCAAGGCCATCCAGATAGGCCTGCAACGTTTGATCGGTAGCAGGCAGCTGCAGCCCAAAGGAGCTGAAAAAGTCCTCCAGCCAGGGGTAGTCAGCCAGTAACAGATTCAAGGGTTGTGTCAAAAGATCATGGTAATTCATGTTTATGACTCCATTTTGCGGACATTGCCGGTCTGATACTCGTCACCGATCCGGGTTTCTCCCAGGCAGTAGGAACAGAGCGCAGATGGCATGGAGAAGCGCAGCTTCATGCCTTTCAGGGTTTCAATGTCGGATGCGGCTTCGAACAGTGAGGTCAGTTCAAAAGCCCCCTGGCCGGTAATGCCGTTGATGTTCATAATCACGGCACCGGGGTTGACCTGCTTGACCCGTGAGGCGAATACCTCCCGCTCGGCCTGGGAAACAATATCCCCCTTGGTGATCACTACAATATCGGCTGATTTCAGCATCGGCCCGATCTTGCGGGGGGTGTTGATACCACTTAAGTTGTCGATCACACACACAGCGGTGATATCCTTGATATGGGGGGAACAGCGGTTACAAAGACCGGCTGATTCGCTGATCAGGAAATCACAACGGTTTTCCACGCCCCAGGTAACGCAGGCCTCTATGTTGCTGACAAAGTAATGGTCCGGGCACTGGGAGCCAGAGAGCCCCTTCTTGACCAGTACCCCCTTTTTTGCATACAGCAGATCATCTTCAGTCATCAGGCAATCATACTTGACCACACCGATTTTTTTCTGCCTGGCCTGTAATGCCTCAATCACCCGCAGGATTACCGAGGTTTTGCCCGAGGATGGTGGACCTGATACGGTTAAAAAGTGCATGGTTGTTCTCCTTGTACTTCAAAAATCAAAGGCAATGGCACGCGGATGACGCTGATTTTGACGGATTAACGCGGATAAAGAAGGGTTTTGGAATTGATCCTTGTCTTTATCTGCTTTCTTTGTTGTATGTTTTAAAAGCTGTGTAAATCAGCTCAATCCGCGTGCTATCATCATGGCCTTACGTCACTCATCCGCGTTCATGGCTGCTTCAAACAGCCCCACGGTGTAGCGGATCTGGGCGGCGATATCATGGCTGTAGAGATAGTCCCAGCCGACCCACTGCCAGGGATGCTGTTCCGGCAGCTGGTTTTCTACCTCTGGGTTCAAGGCCGGAAACAGGCCTCTGTTGGTCAGGATTTCACCCACCTCTTTGCTGTACAGGAAGTCGGCTATCGGTTGCAGTCTGTTTTGCTTCTCTGTCTTGGTCAGCATGAAGATCGGACTGATAATGGCACCGTCCTCCGGCCAGATCACCTCCAGGCTTTTGACCATACCGGCCATGCGGCTGAAGAAATACGGGATGATGGTGACCGGCGGCTTTTCTTCAGCTATCCGCTGGGCATTCTTGATCATCTGTGCCGGGTGCATTGATTTGAGCATGCAGCGCCCCAGTTTCTTTACACCCTCGTCACCATAGATCTTGTGAATCGTCAACAGGATCGCATTGAACAGGTCAAAGTCCCCCACCGGCAGGGCCACCTTCTGCTCAAACTCAGGCTTGAGGATATCGGCCCAGGTGCGTGGTACCGGCAGATCGCCCAGTTCATCATGGTTTACCATAAAAGCAGCCGGCACCACCGAGATCAGGCCGTAGTGGCCTTTCGGATCTTTCAGATCAAGGCCGTCAAAGCTCTTGTTGACCAGGCCACCGGTCAGGTCGCTGAACAGTCCCTGATCCTTGAAATGACCGATGGTGCGGGGATCAAAGAAGGTTTCAAAACCGGCTGAGACAAAGATGTCCGGCAACTGGTCTGCTGCAGTAACTGTCTGGATATGTTCTTCCATCCAGGCCGAACCAAGCGAGGCTGCCTCAAACTTGTAACTGACCGTAACACCACTGTCCTTGCTGTACTGCTGGATAAAGCGGTCAAACCCCTCCAGAAGCGGCAGGCGTACCGGGCAGGGCAACAGACCGGAGATGGTGATTTCACTCTGGTCCTGTTGGGTCTGTTTCATGGTGACATCCACCTGATTGTTCTTTTCGTCAACCTTCTGTTGCAAAAGCCCAAGAAAATTATCCAGATCATAGTTTTTGGTCCGGGCTGCCCGTTCCAGCTTTAAAAATCCACCAACACCGGCCAGCACCGTGGGGTCCTTCAGGTTATCAAAACCGTTGGCGATCAGCACCTCCAATGTTGACGGGTGTTGTTCCAGCAGCTGTTTGATGGTCATATCTTTGTGAATCGTCTGTGTGTTCATAATCTCCTCCTGTTCAGAATATGGTCTGACCATAACCCTGTCAGACAAAGAAGGCATTGACGAGCGTCAAGAAAACCGAGAATGAGGGGTACTTCGATTGTAGCGAAAAACAGGTTGTGAGAGGAGCTGTTTGCAAAAGGCAGATGACAACAGGATGGAGAAGGTTAGCAGCGTTGAAGGAAGGTGTTTGAATAAAGGCAGGTTTACTTCTCTTCCAACTTGCCTGCCCAGACCGGGTCCCAGGAAAACTGATTCCGCAGATGTTCTTCCGGGTCCTGACGATAAAACTCTTCCTGAGTAAAAGAAAAACGGTAGGACTGGATATAGTCCATGATAATTTTAGCAGCCTCATTCAATTTGCGTATCCGTGCCGGATCAGTATCGGCGTGCAGATCAGGATGGAGCTTTCTGACCAGAGTACGATGGCGCTGCTTGATCCGTTTGCTGGTCAACAGGTCATTTTCATGGAATCCGAACAGGTACAGGGCCTCTTTCAGTTCCGGGTAGGTCATGATTCACGGGTGGCTGACACTAGTTTTTCATTTTCTTCGAGATTTCCAAAGCTCGTTTTACACGCGAAACCACACGTACGGGTTGAATCGGTTTGGGGATGAAATCAAAGAATCCGGCCTCCAATGCCTTCTGCTCCTCATTTGATGAGGCCCGACCGGTCAGCATGATAACCGGGATGTTGGCCGTCAAGGCATTTGCTTTGATGGAACGCAAGAGACTGTAACCGTCCATGCGGGGCATCTGGGCATCGGTAATCACCAGCTGAGGACGATGGGTCAGTGTCATTTTGAGAGCTTCAAGCCCATCCTTGCAAACAATCACATTGTATCCCTCTTTTTCCAGGGCAGCCTGCATCACCATTGCTATGGTGGCTGAATCCTCAACCACCAGAATAGTGTCACTGGCATCAGGATTGAACGTTGAGTTCAGGTAGTGGCGAGCGATGGCGTCAAGGATTTCCTTGCGGGTAGCTATCACCGGTACCACCTGCAGCCCGGTAATTCTGGCGATCATCTCGGTTGTCTCGCTATCAAAAGGATCGGTAATGGCCACTGCCAGCATCAGGTCCTGTTGTTTGAGGGGAAACACAATCCGCTTCATGACAAATTCTGCAGGTAATCGATTGAGCAGTTCCGGTGCATAGGTGCGGGCACTGAAATTATCCAGGGTTTTGAAACCAAACTGGCGCCCCAAGGCGTTAACCAGCTCAATTTCTGTAATTACCCCCATATCCTCAAGCACCTCGCCAAGCTTCTTGCCTTCAGACTGTTGCCGCTCCAGAGCACGCTCCAGGGTCTTTTCGCTGATAAGTTTGGCTTGTACCAGGATGTCACCCAGCTGTTTTTTTTGATACATATCAGCAAAGGGGCTGTGCTGGCTTACCAGGGCTTCCATCAGTTCAGCCTCGGTTAAGACCCCCATCTCCTCCAGCACTTCCCCCAGTTTTTTATCGGTACTGTTTTGACGCACAAGCGCCTTTTCCAGTGTTTTTTTACTGATCAGCTCGGTATCGACCAGAATGTCGCCCAGTTGTTTTGCCATGGTTTCGCCCTCCCAGGAATTGAGAAATTACTTCGGCACCTTTTCCCAATCTTCAAGAAACTTTTTGATACCTGCATCGGTCAGCGGATGTTTGGACAGCTGCAACATGACCGAATAGGGTATTGTAGCAATATCTGCACCAATCAGTGCCGAATCAAGCACATGAATCGGGTTGCGGATGCTGGCGACAATGATCTCACTGGTATAGCCGTAATTGTCAAAAATGGTACGGATCTCTTCAATAATCCCCATGCCGTCCTGGGAAATATCATCCAGACGCCCCACAAAAGGTGAAACATAGGTTGCGCCAGCCTTGGCCGCCAGCAGCGCCTGCATTGGCGTAAAAATCAGGGTTACATTGGTTTTGATCCCTTCGGCGGAAAGTTGCTTGGTGGCTTTTAATCCTTCCGGGGTCATGGGAACCTTGATTACAATATTCTTATGGATCTTGACCAGCTCCTTGGCCTCTTTCACCATCCCTTCGGCATCCAGAGCAATGACTTCAGCGGAGATGGGACCGTCAACAATGGCGGTAATCTCCTCGATGACATCCTGGAACTTGCGGCCTGATTTGGCGATCAGGGAAGGGTTGGTGGTGACGCCGTCTACCAGCCCCAGTGCGTGGGCTTCCCTGATTTCATTTACATCAGCAGTGTCGATAAAAAATTTCATGGTAAAACCTCCAAAGTTCAGGATTGTTGGGTGTGATCCAGGGTATCCCGGAATTTTTCCAGGCAGTTCATAGAACAAAAGTAGTGCCGGTTTCCGTCAAGGGTGCCGACAATGGCATCTTTTTTGGATAGATAGACCTTGCAGACCGGGTCTTGAACGGTTTCTTCCCCGCCATGACCCTTGGAGGCTACTACCGTTTTTTTTGGCGCCATAAGGGTTTTAATGATCCTGTAGCCGATATAGCCCAGCAGCAGCCAGATGAGTAGACGAAACATATAAGAGTTACTCCAGCGGGGTGACCCGGTCGTCTGATTGCAAGTCAGTCAGCAGCTCGGTAATGGTGCGCTTGCTGACCGGTTCACGCAGATCGGCAGCAATGTCGGACAAGGGCAACAGTACAAAGCGACGGGTGGTCATTCTGGGATGGGGGATAATCAGCTCGGGTGTTTCCAGTTGATTATCTCCGTACAGGAGAAGATCCAGATCCATTCGCCGGGAGACAGGATGACCGGAAGGTGTCCGACCGAATCGCTCCCTTTCAATCCGCTGCAGCTCCTTCAACAGGTCTCCTGGTGTCAATGTTGTTGCCAACCGGGCCACAGCATTGACAAAAGCCGGTGTGTCGGAAGCCATTCCAATTGGTGAGGTTTCGTAAAAGCGTGACAAAGCGGTAACCCGGCAGCCTGGAGTTTTACCCAGTTCAGCCACTGCAAGTAACAGATTCAGTTCACGATCTCCCAGATTGGAGCCAAGGGCAATGTACGTTACAGTTTCCACAGCGGGATTAAACCATACTTGCAGGAAGGCGTCAACCGATGCAAAAAAAGCCCCCGTCACCAGGAGGGGCGGCAACGGGGGCAATGAGAGCCTTGGGAGCCTGTCGAACGTAGGATAAATCTGCTGCAAATTTGCCTGGATGGTTCATTTTTTGCCGGTTTCCTGGTCAATAGAACAGCTATTAACCTTCAAAAACGACAAAATCTGCCCTTGCCCGGTCAAATTTTCGCTACGATTACCTACGTCCGACAGACTGCCAGAGGGCCTCGCAACAGAGTTGTGGTAACGTTTTTGATCAGTGTCGGCTGCTTTCCGGACAATAACCTGCCAGACAACAGACGTTGCAACGTGGTGCAGGACGGCAGACCGACTTCCCCAATTCAACGATCAGGGCATGATACTCATTAAACAGCCGTATGTCTGAAGTCAACTGCCCCATAAAATGGTTTCTCAGTTCATCATAACCGATATCGGCAGCAACCAGCCCCAGACGGCCAAAGATCCGTCGCGTATAGGTATCCACCACAAAACTTGGCTTGTCACCGGCGTAGAGCAGCATTGCGTCTGCTGTTTCCGGGCCGATCCCCTTGACTGCCAGCAGTTCTTGCCTGGTCTGTTGCCATGGTTTTGAAAACAGCCGATCAAGGCTGCCTTGATGTTCCTGCTGCAGAAAACCGACAAACTCCTTCAGTCTGGCAGCCTTGATATTGAAGTAACCGGCAGGCCTGATCAGTGCTGCCAACTCAACGTCCGCCAGTAAGGCGATACCGGTTATCGAGAGCAGGTCAGCCTGCTTCAGGTTGTTAATCGCCTTTTCCACATTACCCCAATTGGTGTTCTGGGTCAGGATCGCCCCGACGCAAACCTCGAAAGGGGTCTCACCCGGCCACCAGTGGCGGGGACCGTATCTGGAAAGCAGTGTGTCAAAGATCTGCATAAGATGATGAGCAGGCATGGTGTTTTTGTACCAGAAATTGATGACATTGCAAGCGGTGCCACTCAGATTGAAGCGGCAATTCCCTGCAGCATGTCGGGGTAGCAGAGTGTAATCCCCAGTTCCTGCAGTATCCGGCGATTGTCAACAACCCGTGATTCCATAAAATAGTTAAACAGGAGCGGCGGCATTACCTTGCGTGCTTCTTCAAGATCAATTTGTGGTTGCCGGGGTTGTTTCAATGCATCGGCGCAGGCGTTGAAGTAAGCGGTCATACTTGCTGGATGACCATCGCTGACATTGTAGATACCGTTGCCACGTTCAAGTGCTGCCAGGCAGACCTGGGCCAGGTCGTCAACATGAATCCGGTTGGAAGGTCTGGCCAGTTCTTCCAGTAGCAGCGGCTGACCTTGACTGATCTGCATCAGTGGTAATCGCCCACGGCCATAGATACCGGATACCCGTAAAATAACCACCGGAATGCCATGCCTGCTGCCAAACTCCTGAAACAGCTGTTCGGCATCCCGTCTTCGTTTGCCCATGGCAGAGGTCGGTTCAGCGGGGCTGTCCTCTGTTACGACGGCACCACCGGTATCGCCGTATACGCTGGTGGCACTCAGGTATACTATTTTTGTCGGGATAGTCTGGTCCCGTTCCAGGGCAGCACAAAAATGACGGGCCCGCAGGTCTATGCTCCCCCCACCCTGTGGCGGGATACTGTAAAGCAGCAATGTACCGGCTGCGGGAAGCAGCGGAATATCCTCAAGACTGTCCATGGCGCAAAGACAGATCTGTGCTCCGGCTTGAGACAGTGCTGCTGCCTTTTCTGCATCCCTCAGCTGGACTGCCACGGACCAGTTTTGTTCAACTGCCTGCTGGGCAACCAGGGTGCCGCTATATCCGCATCCGGCAATAAACAGTGTGTGCATGGTTATCTTTATTCCTTTGCTTCAGCAAGAAGCTCATCAAGCGGATGCTTTTTTTCAATCGGTACAATCCGTACCTTGAGCGCTCCCATGCCGTTCAGACCGATCTGTTGGGCTGCAAAACGGGAAAGGTCAATTAGTTGAAACGAGCGTTTCCTGCATCGGTCATTGATCAGTACCGGTACTTTTTGTCCCGTAGCCAGATTCTCAACTGTTACCAGCGTACCAAGGGGGAGCAGGGCATGGGCTGCGGTCAGTTTTTCGGGATGATAGCGTTCGCCTGAGGTTGTGCGCCGACCGATAAAACGGGAGGCATAGAGGGTCGCCACGCCGGCCTGGGGATCAGCGTCACGGTCTGTCCCCTGTACCAGCACTTCCAGTAACTGCGAATCACTTAATCCTTCCCGCTCCACCGTTTTTGAAGCGTAAGCCGTATTCGCCAGAAACAGAAGGATGAACAGCAGATGGAGGCCCCTCAAGACAGGTACTCCCTGATACCGTCCTGAAATCTGATCGGCTCAAAGCCGAAGGTTTTTCTCCAGCAGCCGTCGCAGATATTCTCCTCCAACAGCATTTGCAGCTGATCCATGGTAATCGGAAAGGCACTGAAACGCTGCAGCGTTTTGATCACCGGTTTCATGATCGCCAGGGGCAGGGCAGGTTTGAAAGGGTGTCTCCTGCCCATGGCTTCGGCTATTGCATCCAGCAGTTGCCGGTAGGTCAACCGGTCCTCGCCGCACAGTTCGTAGATCTGCCCGGTGGTTTCAGGCTTATCCAGGGCATCTGCAAAGCAGCGTGCCACATCAGCGCCATGGATCGGTTGTAGACGGTAGTTGCCATCCCCCATGGTTGGCATAACCGGAGCAAGACGCAGATTGTGGGCCAGCATGTTTACAAAAGCGTCTTTAGGACCAAAGATCAGGGAAGGACGGAAAATGGTCCAGGCCAGACCGCTACCACGCAGAATCTCTTCTGCACGCCACTTGCTGCGGTGGTAGCCGGAAACCGCATCCAGCCTGGTGCCAAGTGCCGACATCTGCAGAAAACGCAAGATTCCGGCATGCTGTGCCGCCTGTGTCAGGCAGGTGGCAGCCTCCACATGAAGCCGTTCAAAGGTGATCCCTCTTGCGGGAAACTCACGGATGATCCCCACCAGATTGATCACGGCGTCGCAGCCTTTTATGGCTGATCTGTAGCTGGCCGGATCAGTCACATCACCGGTCACATAGCTGAATCCCTGCGCTGAGGCAGCACGATGTACATGGGACAACAACAATAGTTCATGCCCTCGCCTGCGCAGCTCCTCGGTCAGGTGCCCTCCTACAAATCCGGTACCCCCGGCAACAAATAGTTTCATAGGCATGTTCTCCTTTCGTGCGTCAGGCTCCGGCAACCTGCAGCGTCAACCAGGTAACCGCTGCGTAGCGTGCCAATTTACCCGTTCCTGCCAGTAGTATAAATACAGGCAAACTGATCTTGAGCAGTCCCCCCACCAGGCAGAGCGGATCTCCGACTATCGGCAGCCAGGAAAAAAACAGGGAATAACTGCCGTAGCGTTGATACCATCTTTCGGCACGCTGCTGCTGCTGATCACTGATCCTGAACAGGCGGGTTATCAGCCAGTCACCACCGTACCGTCCAACCATCCAGGTTGTACAGGCCCCCAGCAGGTTGCCTGTGGTTGCTGTCAGTACACTGCCAACCGGATCAGCACCATTGACCAGCATCAGGGCCAGCAGCCATTCAGACCCAAGGGGTAACAGGGTTGCCGCCAGAAAGCTGACCAGAAACAGGGGGCCGTAACCCGGCTGCTGAAGCCATGGTAAAACCATGACCAGATATGTCATAAAGCCGTTGTCAAGTTGGCCCACATCGCGTACCTTTATCATCAATATAGCTGAAAACGCCCCAGAATAACAGGACGATAAAACAGGCAGGGATGGACTTGGCCATGAAAACACGCGGTAAACCCTCTGGTCACTATACGCAGGCGGCACGACTGCATAATGTTATCCGCCTGATTGAAACCCGTAGCGGTAGTACACTGGAGGATCTGGTGCAGGAGACCGGGGTGGATCGCCGTACCATACACCGTGATCTGGTGGCGATCCAGCAGGCAGGGTATCCGTTGATTGCCAAACGGGAGGGGGGACATAAGGTGTATCGCTTCCTGACCACCACCCGTCAGGTGGCGCCAATTATCTTTACCCTTGATGAACTGATGTCGCTGCATCTGCTGAAGGCCTGCGCCGGACTACTGCCGTCAGAACCGTTCGGGACTGAAATTGATGCGATCTTTGCCAAGATACATGCCTCTCTGCCACCCCGTTCAGTTGCGCATCTGGAGCGGATTGCACGGGTGTCGCTACCCCGTTTTCAGGGGGTAAGAACCTATAACGGCTCGACAGAGTTACTGTCAGAGCTGCGCCGTGCCCTGTTGTTCCAGTATCGGGTCAAGCTTTCCTACAGCCGCTCTGGTAACGATCCGGTTTTGTATGAGATTGATCCCTATACACTGGTGCTTGCAAAGGGGGGGCTTTATCTGCTGGCCCATGCCCATAACCGGAAAGCCATGCGGCTGTTTGCTGTAGAGCGGATCGTCGGTCTGACGGTGACCCGGCAGCGTTTTGAAATTCCTGACGATTTTGTTCCTGAAGACTGTTTTGGCGATGCCTTTGGTCTGGTGTCTGATCAGCCGATGCGGCTCAAGATCCGATTTGACCAAGCGGTAGCCCATTCAATCAGAGACAGAAACTGGCGACCGGATCAGGAGGTGCTGACTGAACCGGATGGCTCGGTGCTGCTCTCCTTTGAAGCATCCGGTACTCTTGAAATCCTTGCCTGGATTCTTTCCTTTGGCCAGCACGCCGAATTGCTGGAGCCGCTTGAACTGCGCAAGGAGCTGCGCCGCCAGTTGAAGGGGCTACGTGAAATGTATCGTAAAAAGGAAAAAGGTTAATCCGCCGGGGTTCTTGCCCCTTGACCGTCGGCCTGTGAGTCTGCATAATTGCCCACCATGAACGATACGACCTTAACAACCATTATTGCCGACCGTGTCCGGGCTACAGGCCGGATCACCTTTGCTGACTACATGGCAGCCTGTCTCTATGAGCCTGAGTTGGGGTATTACACCTCGCCGGGCCGTAAAGTCGGTATTGAAGGGGATTTCTACACCAGCATTACCGTCCATGCCACCTTCGGCCGGGTAATCGCCCGGGAGATTACCGCCATGTGGCGTTCTATGGACTGCCCGACTGATTTTACCCTGGTTGAAGCAGGTGCGGGTCACGGCAGACTGGCCTGTGACATCATGGATTTTCTGGCAGAACAGCAACCGGATTGTTACGCTGCAACCCGGCTGGTGCTGGTGGAACAGGAACCGACCCTTGCCGAGGCGCAATCCCTTCTGTTGTCAAAGCATCTTTCAAAGCTCTCCTGGCTTTCACCTGCAGAGCTGGTTGCATTCCGCTTCAGCGGTGTACTTTACTCCAACGAGTTGCTGGATGCCATGCCGGTACATCGAGTGTTGATGACTCCGGAGGGGTTGCAAGAGATCTATGTTGTCCTTGAAGGTGACCGTTTTCAGGATCTTGCCGATAGTCCGTCAACCCCCCGGCTTGCCGCTTATCTGGACCGTTACGGAATACCGCTGCACCCCGGCCAGGAGGCAGAGGTTTCCCTGGCAGGGCTTGACTGGTTTGAGAACGCTGCTGCAGCCTTGCAGCAGGGGTTTATCCTGACGGTGGACTATGGCTGGGCCAAGGCTGAACTGTATTCACCCCAGCGCAATCTGGGTACCCTGCTTTGTTATTACAAGCATACGGTGGAAGATAATCCCTACCAGCGGATCGGTCAGCAGGATATCACTACCCACATCAACTTCAGCGCCTTGATCGAGCGGGGAGAGGAGCTGGGGCTGAAAACGCTCTGGTTCGGCGAGCAATCCCGTTTTCTGATGGCATCAGGTGTTATTGAAGAACTTGAGGCGATTGAAGCCTCTGATCTGTCGGAAAAAGAAAAACTGCAGCTGCGGCTGACTATCAAGCGACTGATCATGCCGGAAGGAGGCATGGGCAACACCTTCCGGGTTCTGGTGCAGTCTAAAGCTGTTGCCGAGCCACGTCTGGCCTGCATGCGGAGAAACGGGATATGACATTACAGCGGCAACAGATCAGGGCGATTGTGTTTGATCTGGACGGCACCTTGTATGTGTCCGGGCCATTTGAACAGCTGGTCTGGGAATCGGTTTCCCGCTATGCAGGTGATCTGTTGGGTGTTTCAGAAACAGCAGGGGGAGCAGAGCTTAAAGCAACCAGAGAACGACTGACGGTCGAACGTGGAACCGTGCAAACCCTGGCCGTAGCGATTGAGGTACTGGGTGGCACGGTTCCAGAAATGCACCGCCGTTTTGCGGAAGAACTTGATCCGCAGCAGCTTATTGAGCCGGATTCCCGTGTCAGGTCGCTGGTTGACAAGCTGGGCGAGCATTATACATGCTGGCTTCTGACGAACAACAATCAGATTCTGACCAACAGGATTCTTGCCTGTCTGGGGCTTGAGCAGAGCTTTCAGCGGGTGATCACCATCAATGATACCTGGCGTCCCAAGCCGGACCAGATTGTACTGGATCAGGTTTTAAAGGAGCTGGCCCTGCCTCCTGAAGCGGTGCTGTTTGTTGGCGACCGCTACGACATTGATTTACGACTTCCGTATCAGCTGGGCTGCCCGGTTTTGCTGACCACGACCATTGATGAGCTGATGCAGCTCAACGCACTGTTATAAATAGTATAACGCCGGTTAGCCTCTGTTCTTGGCCGGATTACAAGCCTGCCTTTGCCAGCTCCTCCAGCAGTTTTTTCTGGCTGCTGCTCAGTCCCTCTGGCACATGAATGTTGAGTTTGACGAATAAATCTCCCTTTGCATTTGAACCCAGCGCCTTGATGCCGCATCCCTTAAGCCTGATCTTGGTGCCGGGCTGGATGCCGGCCGGAACCTTGATCCGTTTGGGTTCTTCCAGGGTGGGCACCTCAATGCTGACCCCCAGGCAGGCCTCACTGAACCTGATGTTGCGTTCCACAAACAGATCGCCTCCATCGCGGGTAAAAACCGGGTCCGGTGTCACTTTTACCTCCAGAAACAGGTCGCCGCTCGGTCCGCCATTCTCACCTTCAGAACCTTTGCCACCAATCCTGATCCGGCTGCCGTTATCAACCCCGACCGGGATCTTTACCTTCAGCTCCTCACGCTGGCCGTTACGTCGGAACGCCACCAGTTTTTCTGCCCCCATGGCAGCTTCACGAAAGCCTACGGTCACCTCCAGCGACAGATCACCACCCTTTTGCGGGGCACGGCGAAAGTTTGCACCACCACGTCGGAAAGCACCGCCAAACAGGCGGGAGAAGATGTCCTCGCCACCCCCCATCCCCATATCCTTGAAGGTGCCGGAAAAATCAAAGTTACGGAAGATATCCTCCTGACTGTACTGCTGATGGAAGTCGGAAGAACCGAAGGTGTCGTACTTTTTACGCTTTTCTGGATCAGAAAGTACCGCGTAGGCCTCGTTGATCTCTTTGAACTTTTCTTCAGCCGCCGTATCTCCCTGATTGCGATCCGGGTGGAATTTGACGGCCAGCTTGCGGAAACTTTTCTTGATATCGTCGGCGGTAGCGGTTTTTGCAACGCCAAGTACCTCATAATAATCTTTTTGTGCCATTGGTTCTGGTACTCCTTTCACTCTAGTTACCGTAACAATTTAGGCAGGTTTTGTTTCTCTGTCAACGTTGCTTGACAGTCTGCAGAGCCGCCCTTACTATTTAAGCTCACTATACACAAGGGGACTACCATGAAACAGGTATTAATAATCGGTGGCGGAATATCGGGACTTTCCACAGCATGGTTGTTGGACAAACGGGCCAGGGAAGCAGGCATATCCCTGCAGATAACACTGCTGGAACAGGAACCGCAAACAGGCGGCAAGATTAAATCTGTCCGTGAACAGGGGTATCTTTGTGAATGGGGGCCTAACGGTTTTCTGGACAGCAAGCCCCAAACCCTGGAGCTGTGTACTGCGCTGGGAATCTCGAACCGGCTGCACCGTAGTAATGACAATGCCCGCAAACGGTTTATCTTCAGCAACGGCCAGTTGCATCGCCTGCCTGAAAACGGCCTTTCCTTTATGAAGAGCAAACTGCTTTCCTGGCCAGGTAAATTCCGTTTGATGGGAGAGCCGTTTGCCTCTGCACCTCCCGGCGGTGATGAGACGCTGGCCCACTTTGGCCGCCGTCGTCTCGGGCCGGAGGCCTTGCAAAAGCTGATTGCACCGATGGCCTCCGGTATTTTTGCCGGTGATCCCGAAACCATGTCGCTGGTCTCCTGTTTCCCCCGGATTGCCGAGCTAGAGCGGGAGTATGGCGGCCTGTTCAAGGCGATGTTTGCCCTGGCCAAGAAAAAGAAGCAGGAACGCAAGGAAGGAAAGATCAGCAGCTCTGCAGCCGGTCCCGGTGGCACCTTAACCTCGTTCAAGGAGGGGATCCAGTTTTTGACCGACACCCTGACCACCCAACTGGGGGAACGGGTCAGAAGCGGCGCGCCTGTGGTCAGCATCACCCGGTCTGGTGACCACTGGCAGGTTAAAACAACAGATGGCACAGTCCAGCAGGCTGATCTGGTCATCTCTGCAGCTCCGGCATATGCAGCGGCAGCCATGCTGGAGTCCGTTGATACTGCCCTGGCGGATACCTTGCGCCAGATCCCGTACTCAACCCT
>Ga0209800_10001857_pt1 | contig 20105 bp, 13 predicted proteins | sample Higcelweek8metaG_FD_187174 | JGI IMG/M metagenome (GOLD analysis project Ga0209800, IMG submission 187174) | Freshwater pond sediment microbial communities from the University of Edinburgh, under environmental carbon perturbations - High... | ecosystem: Environmental > Aquatic > Freshwater >...
GACAATAAAGGTACAGCCACAGTAGAAAATCTCGATAATATCCCTGAAAAGATCCGTTTCAAGCCTGACGCACGCAAATACGAAGTTATAAAACAGCCAGATAATCCTGATTTTTTGTCATCCTTTGCAAAAGCAGATGCAGATGCTATTGTAAATAAGGCATCTGGCGGTAAACCAGTTCCACCCCAAAAGAAAAGCATGATTCTTGATTCCGTAAAATGGATATGTGGAACATTGCAAGGCAACTTTAATCAGAAGCAGACAGTAAGTCAGATTGTTGTTGATGCTGTAATCGGAATGATTCCTGTGGTTGGTGATGTCACAGCAGTGCGGGATATTACTGCGGTAACAATTGGCCTGTCGCTTGATGAACAGAAGAGAAATGACAAAAAAGAATGGGTTACACTTGTAATATTGCTTTTAGCACTAATACCTATTGCAGGAGGAGCAATAAAAGGCATAGGTAAACTACTGCTGGCAGCAGGTGAAAATGCTGCAAAAATTGAGGATCTCATTCATGCATTAAATAGACTTGGGGTTGGTGATGCAGTCAAATATATCAAAGAACTTGATCTTGTAAAATACACATCGGAACTCATGTCCAAATGGAATGATCTTATACAGCGGCTTGAACAGGTCATTGAATCCGCACAAAGTAAACTTCATTCAATCCTCTCAAAAGAACTCCTTGACCGTCTTGACGCTATTCGTACCGGACTTGCAAAGGTAAAGTCAAAAGGTGAACAGATGATTCCTGATGCAATAAAGGAGCTTCAGGAACGTCTCAAAAACATTCAGCAGCAGGTTTACGAAGGCGAATGGATTCCGATACCGAAGAATCTGAAAAGCAAATCGAGGGAGATCGAAGCGCGGCTGATTGAAACTCCGGCAGGGAAAAAATGGGCTGTTGACAAGATGGAGTTCCCGCCGAATGATAAGTCTGCTTTTGTGTATAAAAAAGATTGGCCAGATTTGACTTCAGCACAATATCATAACAACAAGTTCAGAGCTATTGAAGCATTCAATGGTAAAATGAGTGCAGAAAAAATAATACCAGGAAAAAAAATTCGTAGGATATTAGATGATTCAAATCCAAATAGTAAAGTTGATGGATTATGGTGGTTTTTTGTAGAAGATATGCCTAAAAATGGAACTGAATGGAGAGATGGTTTTGCAGTACTTGAAGATTGGAGCAAAAACGGAAGTTATATTGAATTTACAATTCCAGAGATACCTGGAAATGAACAAGGATTACTTGCATGGAAAGGCAATGTATCAGGTCAAATACAAAACGATGTTAACAGCTCAACATATGGGCAATACTTACGAGGTGGAAAATTTCAATTACTTATTGATTTTGAAAATCCACAAAATAAAAAATATTTAAAAATGATTAAAGAATTGAAACCAGTCCCAACTAACTGGGGAAAAAGCCATTTAGGTGTCAATATTCCTGAAAAAGAAATAACGCTAAAACAATTAGAACCAGATGAGATTGAATGCAAAAAAATAATTAAATAGAAATTTATAATTATAATAAATTCTACAAAAATAAGGAATACTAAAAATGAATAATAAATTAAATTTCGTTAATTATAAGGGTAGAAATATACCCACAATTGATGGCTTGAATTTTCTTGGAAAAGCAACCGGTGACACAATACCTCCTGAAATTGCTAAAATTAGTGATTCTAATTACGCAATAACAGAAAAACAGATATACAATATCATATGGAATCTTAAGAAATTCACATCCATAACATTTATCAGTCGCCTTCTTGAAATTATATCACTGTTTACTGAAGGCTATGAAGAATATCTTTGTAAATCAATAGCATGTCAGGATGAAATTGATGCATTACGTAAACTAAATATTGCTATTGATCGTATTAGCAAGTCAATAGAAATACAAAAGAGTAACAATTCTGATACTGGCTATCTTTTGTTATTGGAGTGTAGCGATTTTGACAGTTACTTTTCAGGACGCATGCTATATGAAATTGACCATACCAACATTGGATATCGTGGATTAAACAACAAACCAGATGGCCTCTTCAGATATATACAGAAAGCATCTGACATTTACGCATTGGTAATAAATACCATTACGCACAATTGGGTAATACCTAAAAGATATGAAAATGATCCTGACCTGTTATTGTCATCTGCCGACAACAATTTAATTAACCTCTCAAACAACCTGACTTTTTCTACAGGTGACAAAGTACCTTTTAATGGAATATGGAATCCTATCGGATTTAAAAGCGGATGCCCTAATTATCTATTATCTGGTTCGAATTTTCCGGAAATCGAAATAGTTGATAAAAGTATTATTTATCCTGAATATATTGAAGAATCCAATATTTATCACCCTGAAAATATATCATTTGATTATAAATTATACCCATCTAAATGGCAACTCCTCTGGAAAGACGACCGCTACAAAGATGGTAAAATCCCTGATGATGAGGCGCAGTATCTTGACAATAGCGTTGCGATTCCGCAGGAGTAAAAAATGAATTGCTAATTTTCTTTAAATTCTACTTCAAAATATATTATGGAATTTATATTAATTATCCAGTAGATTAATTACAGTAAAAATACTTTAAAACCAATCGCATGGTTGTATTCATAAACTTATTGTTTTCTTGATCATGAAGAATCATTATTTTCTATACTTCATAATTCATATGAATTTAATTTTTATGCACCGGTAAAAAAATGATTTGCCAACTACCATATTGTAAACTTTTCAAATAGACAGATACGATGTTAAACAAACTGAATTTTTCGAAAACAAAACTAAGCGCAGTACTGTTTCTGCAATTAATTACATATCTTTCCCTTTTCATGATTCTTTACATGCTTTTTCGAAAACCGATTTTTTCCCTTGTTGCACTGCTTCCGGTTGCAATAATCTCCTGGCAGAAAGGAAGAGTCGCAGGATGCATGGCAGCTATCATAGATTCGTTCTTTACAAATCTGATAATATTCATTTTTGATTCTCAGATATACTCATTTTTTATTCTTGAGCCGATAATGGGACTTTGTGTTCAATTGATATTTGCATTTACAATAGGTACTATAGGTTCAATGGCAAAAAACCTGCAGCTTGAAATTATTGAGAGAAAAAAAGTGGAAAAACAATTAAAGGATTACCAGAACCAGCTTGAGGGAATTGTACAGGAGCGAACAGAGCAGCTCCAGGCAACAAATGAACGTCTTCGTCAGATTGAAAAAATGGAGGCAGTTGGTCAGCTTGCAGGAGGAATCGCTCACGACTTCAACAATCAACTGTCTATTGTTTTAGGATATTGTGAACTGCTGAACCGCTACTTGTCAGATAATCCAAAGTTACGCAATTATCTGGAGCAGATACAATCTTCCGGTCAGAGAGCTGCTGACCTGACAAAACAGCTTCTTGCATTCGCACGGAAAGGCGTTTACAAATTAGAGGTAATTGACATTCACAAAATTATTACAGAAGTAGTAACACTGCTTTCGCACAGCATTAACAAGAATATTACAATTGAGCATACACTTAATGCAAAACGCCCTCTGATATGGGGTGGAGCAAATCAGATTCAGAACACGATCCTTAATCTTGCTTTAAACGCTCGTGATGCAATGCCAGACGGAGGCAGATTAACATTTGCAACCAGCGACATTGAAATTGATGATGAATTCATCATGGAGCACACATTTGATATTTATCCGGGCCCATATATTTCCCTAATGATTTCAGATACAGGTATAGGTATGAACTCCGAATTGATGAAACATATTTTCGAACCATTCTTTACAACAAAAGAGCAGGGCACAGGAATGGGATTGGCAGCAGTCTTTGGTATAGTTAACAGTCATAAAGGTGAAATTGAAGTACAAAGTAAAATTGGATCAGGTTCAACTTTTACGCTTTACTTTCCTGTAACATCAAAAACAAGGACTTCTGAAACCATGCCCGGGCTATTATTCAATGAAAATAGAAAATTACACATTTTTATTATTGATGATGAAAAACAGGTTGCAAGAACAATTAAAGAACTAATAAGCGCTCCAGGAATTACTGTCACTCTTGCATACTGCGGTAATGAAGCTGTTCAAATTTACAGTCAGCGCTGGAAAGAAATCGATATTGTAATATTGGATATGATAATGCCAGATCTGAATGGACGACAAACCTATCTGGCGCTTAAAGAGATTAATCCGGCAATAAAAACGATTGTCACATCAGGCTTCACTATGAATCAGGAAATCGATCTGACCTTGAGCGCCGGAGCATCGGCATTTCTTCAGAAACCATATAATCGTAGTGAATTATTCAACTTCATAGATACGGTTCTCTCTAAAAGTTCTCAATGCAACTGAATAATATGACTCATTTACATGCCTGTTTTTAGTTCTTATACTAACCGTTTTTAAAAAAACATATCACACCCGATAAAAACGTATATTACTCATCAGGTTATTTGTGATTCGTACCGGCTTATTATACGATAAATATATTTGTAGAAACATTCCGGAAGCGTGCCACACCAATTTTAAATTCAACAGAAAGTATCAATCAAGTGATCAAGAGCTCCTTAAAGAATCTTCATATTGAAGAACTTAATGAAATGCAGAAAAAAGCAATTGATACTATATATATAAATCGCAATACAGAGATTATTGCGCCTACTGGATCAGGTAAAACACTTGCTTATCTGCTTCCTGTGACAAAAATAACACTGGCAAATAAAGGTGCTGTCGGGGCACTTATCATTGTTCCTTCCCGGGAGCTTGCATTACAAATCAGAGATGTGCACAAGGCGATGGGTACACAAATCAGGATGATGTGCTGTTATGGCGGCCATTCAATTGACATTGAAAAAGACGAATTTAAAACCGGACCATCTATTTTAGTCGGAACGCCAGGCCGGATCGCATCCCATATCGAGCATAATCGGTTTGACTTTTCGCAAGTTTCAATACTTGTTCTTGATGAATTTGATAAAAGCCTTGAATTCGGGTTTCTTGAGGAAATGACATTTATTGTTGATAATTTAAAAAACATTAAAAAACGGATATGTCTATCTGCAACAAAGCTTGATAAAATTCCTGATTTTGTCAAGATGACCAATGCATGCAGTGTAGAGTTTACTGACGCAGCTATTCAGCCGCAGATTGTCAGTAAAGCAGTTCTTTCGCAGACACCTGACAAGCTTGAGACACTATTAAAGCTTGTCAAGTATATCGGCAATCAATCAAGCCTTGTTTTCTGCAACCACCGGGATGCGGTCGAAAGGGTAACAGGATATCTTAAAGCTCAAAAAGTAAATGTACTCATGTATCATGGCGGTATGGAGCAGGAGGATCGGGAAAAAACACTGATCAAATATCGTAATGGAAGCTGTCAACTTATGATTACCACTGACCTGGCATCACGCGGCCTTAATATTCCTGAAATTCAATATATCATTCATTACCATCTTCCATCAACTGAAGCATCATTTATTCATCGAAACGGCAGAACAGCACGAATGAATGCAACAGGAACAACATACATGATTCTATCAGAGTCAGAGGAACTGCCGTCATATATTACAGAAAAGCCCCAGATTGAAACTATTTCCACTGATCTGCCGCTGCCTGAAAAACCTCAGTGGGTCACACTTGAAATAAATCTCGGAAAACGTGACAAAATAAGTAAAAGTGACATAGTAGGATTTCTGTCTCAAAAAGGACATTTACAAAAAGATGATCTGGGTCTTGTCGAAATAATGCATGCTGATTCACTTGCGGCTGTAAAACGATCAAAGGTGCAGAAACTCCTTAATTGTATAGCAGACGAGACTTTAAAGCGCAAGCATGTCTCTGTGACAATATGTAATTGAGATTTTTGATTTTACAAAAAAGCATCATGTGCTGCATCTGTCCAAACACTCCTTGACACTTTTTTTCAGAAGGACAGATCTGTAAACATATCAATCTACAGACTTGTTTAACAAAAGAAAGATTCTTTACGTATTTTTAGTCAACATATCCTCCAACAGTGAAATATCAATGACTTAAGTTGATTTTGTGTACACTTTTTTTATGTCTTTCTTGCCATTGGTTTACACACCCGTTATATTAACAGTTCAGATTCAGGAAATACCTAACACACATTATCACACGGTAAATCTGACATATGGCTGACAGACTACTCTTTATACCATTTTTTGCATTTATTTCAGTTCTCTTCATTTTCGCCTACGTAATTGGACAGCGCAGAAAATCAGTTGTAAACGAATCATTCCTTCTGTTTACTTTTTTTATGATGATAGCAACATTTATATCATTCATAACACAACTGCCTGTCATTAAACCTATTGTACCGTTACTTAATCAGATTGCAGTCCCGGTTCTATTGTCTCTTGGGTTTCTATTTCTGAACTTTGTGTTTACATTAATTAACAAACCGCGCAATTTTTTCTACTGGCTTTCTCTTGCGTCTTTTTGTATTTCTGCAGTTCTTCTTCAATTTATGCATCCACTGACAAATATGACTTTTGAGGAACATAATATAGTTCAGCAGGTTCCATCAATGTGGTTTGTTCCTTCTTTTATCCTGACAACCCTTATCACCCCAGCTTACGCGCTATGGGAGTGCTTTAAATATCTGAAAACAGAAAAAAACATAGTTCTTTACAGACAGTTACGACTTGTAATAATGGGCGCATTGATCTCAACCCCATTATCTGTATTTACTTTATTTATCGGACCATTAATATTCAACAGTTATGAATGTCTTATGTTTGCACCTATATGTATCCTTATAAATACAATCTTCATGTTCAGGGCAGTACAGCGCCACTACCTGCTATCTGTCAATATAGATCAGATTGAAAATGCATTTAACCGTCTTTTTGAGAACTCTCACGATGCTGTTGTTCTACTGGATAGTCAGGGATCATCAATTCAAATTAACAGCAGCGCGAAAAATCTTTTTGGTTCACAAACACTACTGAATAAAGATGTCCTTGAGAGGCTTGTACCTGACTATGATTTTTCCAAAAATGAGACAGATATTTCAACATCATTAAAATTTAACGATGAAACCAGACATATACAGATGTCTCAATCATTAGTCAAAAGTAACGATTTATCTCTTGGTAAACTACTCATAATCAGGGATGTTTCAATACAGAAAAAAACAGAACAGTTGATTCTTGATGCAAAAAACATAGAGTCAATAGGACAGCTGGCTGGTGGAATAGCCCATGATTTTAATAATTTTCTCTGCGGAATCGTCTCGAACTTAACTCTTGCTAAATTGGAAGTTTCTCCGGATTCGAAAGCAGCAGAGCTTATCACCCTGAGTGAAAACACAGCACTTAACGCACGGGATCTTACGCGTCAACTGCTGACTTTTTCAAAGGGCGACAGCAGAAAAATTGAAACATTTGATGTGACTGCAATTATCAATGAAACTTACAGTTTTATGTCACATGGTACAATCACCAATATTTCATGCGATCTGCCAGCGGAAACTATCCTTATGCGCTCAGACAAGGGACAGATTCGTCAGATATTTCAGAATCTTATTCTCAATGCCATTGAATCAATGCCTGAAGGAGGAAATATTCATATAATCGGAAAAACTCTTTTTCTTACATCTGATACTGCTCCAAAAAACATTGCAGGAATGTATTTACAGGTTTCTATTATTGATCATGGAAACGGCATTTCCGCAGAAAATATAAAAAAGGTTTTCGAACCCTACTTTACAACCAAGCCGGCCGGAAACGGGCTCGGCCTTGCAATAGTCAATTCAATAATCACAAAAATCAACGGTAGTATATCTGTCAACTCTCAGGTGGATAAAGGTTCCGTTTTTACACTTTACCTTCCAGTAATCACTCAGTGTCATCAGCAGACTGCAATAATTACTGAAACTATCACTGCCCTGCCTGGCCGTATTCTTATAATGGATGACTACCCTACTGTTCGTCTCAGTCTGGCAATGCTTCTGAAACGAATGGGTTATACAGTGGATCAGGCATCAAGTGGTAATCAGGCAATTGAACTTTATGATAAAACAATGCAGGAAGATGGTTTTTATCAGGCTGTAATAACAGATCTTACTGTACCAGGAGCAATGGGAGGCAAGGATCTTGCTATGGAATTACACAAACGGAATCCTGATCTTCCTATTATTGTATCAAGCGGTTATTCCGATGAAGTCGCAATGGCACGCTACCGTGATTTCGGTTTTATAGGGGTTCTTCATAAACCATACAGCCAGGAAGAACTTCAGGACATTTTAGGAACCACCCTCGCTCACGCTTGACATTTTTATTTTTTTATATTGATTTTTAATATTTTTTTGATTATAATAATAGTGTAAACCCATTACAACTGATAATTATTAATGCAGATGATATTTCCGAAGGAGAACGCAAGATTGTAAAAACAGGAAACAATCCCGCAGCATGGGATACCTTTGATTTGTAAAGCGTATAGATCATAACACCTTTTCCTTGACGCTTTACAGAATTTGCCGACTCCGGCTGTTGACATCATCAGCATTATGCAGACATACACACACAACCTGCGAGGCTATCAATTGGTATGAACACGATTCATTTGATACCCAATCCCAAAATGTTCTGTAGTGAAATTATCGGTGTTTCCCTGATCGTGACATGTGCCGTTTTTGCACATGTCAAAATCGGAAAAACAGTTCTTCCTTACAATCAATGTGCCTCTTCACAGAAAATTCAGACGCCGGCAACACAACCCAATGTACATAAATCCTATTATGAGAATAATTGTACAAAGCTCGAGATCCGATTTCCTTCAAGAGTACATAATGATCCACTTGTCTATATTCGTCAGGTTTTTCTTGTTTTCGGCGGAGCAACTCTTATTGTCATTTACTTAATGAAAACATTCAGATTGGCACGGTCATTCTCTGATATTGCGGGATGGGATGTAACCATTGTCAGTTGTATATGGAATCTGATATTTGCATATGCATTCGGTTTTGTTGCTGTTGTTTTTGACTGGTGGTTTTTTTTCCCCGATCTGATAACATCACATATCTGGCAGATTCAGAATGGTCAGATGGTACTTGGAGATGTGCTGTTTTATCCGATGGCGGTAATAATGGGTTACACTATGATAATTCTGGTAACACGCCTGAAAAACCCCTTAAAATCTGATGCTTTTGATACATTTGCAAAAATCATATGGTTTACTATAGCACTTATAATTGCACTTTTCGGCATTACATTCGGTTCCGCTGTCATGAAAGGTATGATTTATTGGCTATATTTACCGTTTGGTATAGCAGGAATGATGCTTTATAAAAAATTTACCGGATTTGAATTATGGTCTTTAACCGGATTATTTGTCATCTGTGAATTTGTGTGGGATGCATCTGCACGAATCAGGGGAATATGGATCTTTCCTGATTCAATAACTCATCCAGACCTTTACTTCAAAGAAATTACTTTTTTTTCAATCTTCGGCTATCCGGTTATGTGGCAGCCAGAGATGACACAGATGGCATTCATGTCCGGAATGATCTGCCTTGTGTTTTTTCACCTGTCACGGCACATGCTTAACAAAAAGGACATTGTAAGAATATGACACCGCCATACTACCTTTTACTTGACGTCTCAATATCAGCCGCTGCCATTCTGCTCTGGCTGCCTCTTCGTAAACGTCTTGACAATCATCTGAAAATTGCAGCGATTCTGACTTTTCTGACGCTGTGTATTCTTTCATCAGCTTTTCAGTACCTCTGTTTTGTACGTGTAGACGCATGGTTTGTGCATCCGGAAAATACATGGCTGCTGCCAGTGACGTTTCTGCATTCGCCAATTGAAGAATACCTGTTCTGGTGGGGATTTGCATTTGTCATGATTGAATCATATCTCTGGCCGCGATATTTTTTTTCAAAACATATTGCACGGAGCAGATCATGAGCTGTTATTTATTATTATTTGTAATTGGAAGTATTATTACTCAGGGATTTATTCTTTTTTTTATTGGAAAAAATGTCCATTTTGGAGCTCTTGTCACCTGTATTGGAATAACATTCTTTGCAATGCTTGCTATTGAAATCTGGGCTACCGGTTTAGGATTATGGGAATGGAGCAGCAGTGTAACTCTGATGAAAATAGGAAATATTCCAATTGAAGAAATGATGCTTTACGTTACATCAGCTGTAACAACAGTAGTATTGTTCGAATTTTTCCTGATTATCGTGAGTAGATTTATTTGTAAATAATGACAGGCATTTTTAAATTTGGTCAATTATTGCAGATCAACACTTTGAGACAGCATGAGCGGCCGTTGAGACTCAAAAGTATTTGCGATTTTATTTTTCCAGCTTTATTTATGGCATGTAAATGACAAATTGATTTCTGCCATTATTTTTCGCAATGTACAGCGCTTCATCTGCACATCTGATCAGTTCAGTAAGTTCAATACCATGATCAGGAAAAATTGCACATCCGATACTTATCGTCTGACAATCAGTTTTCCCTGGAACAATTTCTGATATAGGCATTTTCTCCACGGAGTCAAGCATTCGACTGCAAAGTTTTTCCAGAACTGAGGGATCACATGTTTTTACGCAGACAACAAACTCTTCTCCGCCGTATCTGCCGATAGTATCAGTTTCACGCAGCATGGATTTTATAATCCTGGTGGATTCCTGAAGCACTTTGTCTCCGGCCTGATGCCCGTAAGTATCATTGACTTTTTTAAAATGATCGAGATCAAGCATCAGAATTGCAAGGCCTTCGCTGTAACGCTTTGCTATTTCAATGGACTTTTGAGTCTGTTCAATAAACACCTGACGGTTAAGAAGCCCTGTCAATGAATCAGTCTGTGAGAGAACAGTGACACTTTTAAGTGCCTGTGAGAGTTTTTCTGTTTTTTCAGATACTTTTTTCTCAAGATCATCAGCATATTTCTTTTCTTCAACAAGCACCTGTTCATAACGTTCCTGCATTTTTGCTTCCGGAGTGCTGTCACGATAATAAATAATCACTCCGCAGCATTCATTGTTTTTTGTCATGACAGGGATATAACTTCGCATTCCTTTGTAAAGATTTCCATCCTCACTTTTGTATAGAATTCCGGCTACGTGCTTAACAACAGGTGAATCAAACATTCCCATCATGGATTCATCTTCAATATCAAAAAGAGCCATAATTGCATTACGCAGTGAAAGACTTTCCTCAAGCAGTATGGGCAATTGACGAGGGCGAACGCCGAAGAATTCATAAAAAGAAGAATTATAGATTACCACCGTTCCCTTTTTGTCTACCATCATGGCAGGATCAGGAAGCCCGTCGAGTATCGATTTAATATCGATTAGCTCATAGATATCTTCAGAGACCGGTGAATTAAATCTATCACCTGATAATCTATTACTGCTCATTATAATCCCGTTTTATTTGCTGATCAGACTTTGATGCACCCACCCGGAAGTACCCTGAGCAGTCTGCACCCTGTACCATTCACCCTTCTTTTCAAGAATCTCAATACGGTCATTTTTTACAACCACTCCAGCAACAGTTGCGCTGCTGTTTGGAGCCTGTCTAATATAACCGATTGGAGATGCGATTTTTGCGATTGATTGACCTGTCAATTCTTTCAGATCAATTCCGCCAACGTGCCCTTCATCAAATATTGGAATTTTTATCTCTCTGCCAGGAACAAGCTCCTGATTCAGATCGAGATTATTAAATTCGGCTATCTGTTGATAGTAATCTATTTTACCATAGAATTTCTGGGATAAGAAGTAGAATGTTTCATCATTTTTTAAAGTGTATATTATATACCGGTTTTTATTTGGACTAAGTTTCTGATCATTTGAGGTTACTGTCGCAAGAGTACCTGAACTTATTCGCTGCCTCAGGTTGGCATTCTCTTTTTCAAGTTCAGAAACTATTTCCTGAAGTTCTTTATAAGATTTTTCACCTGCTTTATCCCCTGTATACTCAATAGAAACAGTATCTATCGTAATGTTTCCTGCAAGATCCGCGGCTTCTATTCCAATCAGATTTCTCCCTGGTAAAAGAGGCCAGTTAAATTGAAATTTATTATCGTTTTTATTAAAATTCACCACAATTGAATTATTGTTAGTTTTTACACTTGCACCATATTGCTCTTTAATAATTCCACTGATGGAAACAACTGGTCTTGATGTAACAAGAGGAAATGAATCAATAATCAAAGAAGGTGCAGTTCTATCAAGAGTAACCCAGAGTTTTTCACTTTTATACATACCAGACTGGTCTTTAATTATGCATTCAACTGCATTAATTCCGGTATGGATCGGTATACGGCACGTAAACTTTGCAGATGTAAAATCAATACTTGACAGTTTTTTATGTGGCATAAGTGTAACAGACTCAATATTGCTTTCATTATAAAAACCACTTACAGTAATAGAATCTGACCTTGTATATGCAGGGCACTCTATAAGTGCAAAGGCCGGCGGAATCGTATCAAAAAGTGTGCTTGTAATATATTCAGTCCTGTTTCCTGCCTTGTCTATTGCTGTCAATTTAAATGATTTCTTCCCATAGGGTATTTTCAGCCTTGCTGAAAAAGCTCCATTTTCCGGAATTATTTTTATCGTATCATTAAAATCATACAATTCTATCCGCTCAGGATATAGATCAGAATATTTTCCACGTATAACCACAAATGTATCATGGGCAGGAAATACTGAATCAATCACCAAGTGTGGAGGGACATTGTCAAATACAACATTTCTTGACAACTCGGTTAGCTTTACCCCGTCAGCAGGATTATACATCGTAACAACAACATTATTCTCGCCTTTAGCAAGAGATACATTTCCGCTGAATCTCATTTTTTCATTCTGGAACTTTATTTCAGATCCATTCGGAGAAAGCCTTATATCAGGTTTAAACAATGTTGCGCAGATTCCGCCGATTGGAAGGATCTGCTGATTACTATAGAGAGGAAACATATCAAGAATCAATTCGTTCTTATGTTTTCCAATAACTATGGGGACCTGTGTTGTATTTGTACGCTCCCTGTTATCTTCAACCTTTGCACAGAGAATATACTCTCCATCAGAGAGCTTGCTGATATCCCATACAGCCCTGAACACTGATTTATCATCTGTTTTCCCAATTGTTAATCTGCCTGTAACGGGAAGCAGTGGTGAAATGTTAGGGCTGTAATACAGCTGCGGCCCCTTTGTTCCTTTTGCATAAACATTACCTGTAAATATAATGCTGTCGTTTTTATAGATAAGACCGGATATTGACACATATGGCAATTCATCAACATCCTTTATCACAAGCTCATTTACTGATACCTGTGCAACAATCTTGTTTTGCCATATTGTCAAATAGTTGATCGGGACATCCCTTATCGTTTCAGGTATCTGGACACGGACAACCTGCTGTCCATCTGTATTCAGACATATAAGTCCCCGCATTGTACCAAGCCATAAATAGTGGCCATACCAGACCGCAGAGAGAATCACGACATCAGGAAGTTCATTATCTATCTGTATTTTCCTCCACAGTGTGTCCTGATGTTTGTAAGTAAACAATCCATATGTAGTACCGAACCATATTTCACCTTCTTTTGATATTCCTTCAACAATTCTCACACCGTTAAGTGCTTTTGTTTTTGACACACTGAATGTTTTTTCAGATTCGAAATAAACAATATACATGCCGTCGTCAGATTCTATATACATTTTGTCAATATCATCAAATGCCGCGTGAATTGTTACATTCTGTTTTTTTGTAAAATTTATCTCTCTAATGATCTTTTTATTACCGGCTAAAATTCTATTGACAGCATTTTTCGTAACAATCCATAAATCTGTTTTGTATCCGGCTATTTTGACAACTGAAACATTATCAATGAATATTTTTTCAGGAATATTTTTTCCAGGTATTGAACCTGTATTATATATATATGCATTCTGTTCAGTACCAATGATCAGGCTGCTGTCTTTTATAAATAGACATGTTATTTTTTCATTTCCAAATGATCTTTCTTTTACAATATTCCACTTTTTATTATTGAATGTACAGCGAAAAAGTGTACCGGAAACTGTGCCGGCCCATATAACCTTATTGTCACTTGTAATTGCAGTTATACTATGATTTCTTATTTTCCCGCTTCCACTGTCTGCCGGAAAAGCAATACTTTCGTCTGCAAATGTTGCAAACGTAAAAATAAACAGACCGCCTAATAAAACAGATAGATATTTCATAGCTGATCCAGTTTTTTCATTTTGTTTTTCAGGTTAGTTATATATGACTGCACCCGACTGTTTGATGGATCTTTTTCCAGAATCTTGTTCCATGTAGCGAGTGCTTTATCAAATTGCTGTGCCATATAATACTCCAATCCTTTACTTATAAGTTCCTCAATTTCCCTGGAAGAAACTGTGGGCTTTTTAGCTGCAGCTGCAACAGCCTTCTGTTCATCCTGTTCACCGGCCTTCTTTTCTGCCTGAATGACTTTCTGCTGAAGGGATTGATTCGCCGGATCAGTTCTGAGTGCATCATTATATTCTCTTACAGCAAGAGCATATTCTCCTTTATCAGCAAGAATATCACCTTTTTGAAGCAGTGATTGTTTTTTCTGATCGAGTTCAGAAAGCATCTGTCTGATTTGTGAATTTTCAGGATCTTTCTCAAGAATCTGTTTCCATAGATCTCTTGCTTCCTGATATTTTCCACTTCTGTAAAGTTCCATTGATCTTGTATATATCATGTTTACAGTAGTGCTTTTCTGTCTTGCCTCTGTTTTCTTATTTAACTTTTTAATTGCATCCATCGCTTCAATGTCTGATTGTGCAGTGTTCAATACCTGATTCCAGAAATAAAGAGCCTCGTTAATATTATCCTGAGCCTCCATGTCTTTAGCTTTTTTTCTGTTTTGTGAAAGCAGCTCATCAGTCTGCATTTTCAGGATTCTTGAAGAACACTGCTGCGCATATTCCTTTGCAGGTGCATATTCCGGAGAAATTTCGAGAACTTTACGAAAACCTTCTGCCGCTGATAAATAATTTCCTTTTGTATATTCATCCGATGCAATTTTAAACAGACGGTTCAGTTCACTGTCAAGTGTCCCGTGAATTGACATTATTTTTTTTTCTAATTCTTTGTCATCAGGTGTAATCTCAAGCGCTTTTTCATAATTTACAAGGGCTGTACTCAATTCATTCTTTTCAAAATAGGCTTTCGCATCTTTGATAAAAAACTCTTTCATATCCTTTACCTGTTTTTCTGTTTCAGCTACAAGAGACCTCAGCGCGCTGTCATCGCTTGTCAACCCAAAGCCACTTCTCCATACGTCAAGTGCTTTCTGGTACGCTCCGGATGAATACAGGGATTTTCCATATTCAAGAATCCTGTCATATTCTGCTTTTGTCTCATTATAAATCCTTGACCGCAGCATCAGTGCATCGGATTGTCCTGGATAAATCTGAAGTGTAGTATCAAGATACTGGAGTGTTTTTCCTTTATTCTTTTCCTGATATGCTTTCAGTGCCATTGCGAAATATCTGAGTGCTTTTGCATTTAATTTTGTCAATGAATCCGAGGCAGCAATGTCTTTATTGACCTGTGCAATATAAAGTTTAAGCTCCGGATATTTTCCATTTACAGTGTATAGCAGTTCCCAATGCCTTAATGCATCATGGTATTCTTGCAGAAGATAAAATTGCATGCCCCGTGCAAACAGTTTCCGCTGTTCTACACTGTCAATTGCATCCCCGGCTTTTGCATTACCTTTACTTTCCCCGATACCGATCTTTGACTTTGCCTGTTTTAACAAAAGATAACACTCCTGCTGCAGCGGATCAAGAAGCAGCGCATTCTGGGCATTTGTTATCGCAGCCGGATAATCACCTTTAATATAGGCTTCAAGACCTTTTTTGTACATGTCAAGAATCTGTTTAAATAACGGAGAAAGGGAAAATGGTTCAGAAGAGCTGTTTTTAGCAGCACTTGTATCGATCTGTGAATATGCAATATTAACTAACAGTATGACTGAAAACAGCCATATTATTAATATTCTTCTTCTTATTTCCACAATGCCCATTTCCATTACTTCTTATATATTGAAAGAAAATTGAAATATTTTGATTCTATATCATCAAATACAAGTTGACTATTGCATTCAGTGCATCTGTACAGATCAACCTTCAGAGGCAGTTCTCTTGATAAAAAGTCTCTTGTTTCTGCCATAAATTCATATTCTTTATTACATTTCTCACAAAAATAAGGAACATGAAATGATTGTATTACTCCTTTACCGCCAAAATTTGCAATCATGTTGAATTGCCTCATTACAACCGGAGAGCACTCGATAAAAATAACATTCTTAATATTTGTCAACTGATCCATTACATTGACCCAGGTTCTGATTCCACAGGAATTTATCCGGCTGATTCCAGACAGGTCAATAGCTATCTTGTCAAGCACATCGATAAATATATCTTTCAGATAGCAATCCTCATCAATAACCCCACTCATTTTTATCAGGGTCACATCATCTATATTTTCTTTACTATATTCAAATTTATGCATTTTCTATTCCTTGACAAATAAATCCATTGATGCTGTTTCCTGATTCTGCAACGCAGAATTCAGAGAGATGCAGGATATAACCTCAGTGTAGTTACCGGGATCAATATTAACAACAAAATTGTGAGACAATCTCAGTATTTTATGCATTCCGATACCGGCTCCGCCGGCCTTATTTTCCACATATACATGATCTTCCTTATAACACTTGCTCAAGTATGTCTGAAGCCTGTCTTTTGTCAAACTGCCGAAAGGATCTTTTATTGATATGTATATTTTCTGATCATCCATTGCATAGCTTAAAATTCCAGACTGTTCATCAGGCAGCAATACGCTTTCGTTTCTACTTCGCTGCTGGTATAATTTTACTCTATTCTCATCTACCGGAGCATTATAAATTGCATTGGTGATCATTTCGTCAAGTATCTCTTCAATATCATTTAAAATTCTACCCCGAATATTATTTTGGCTGATATGCGCCAGTACTGTATTTATGTATTGATCTTTCAGTCTTGAATCATTCACATCAAGTGTCCATATTTTTAAACCCGGTTTCGTATAATAATGAATACCGCTGAAATTATTATACGTTAATTTTAACAGATTGGCAATAACCCAGTTCTCAAATTCGGGCATATTAAAGTTGACAATATGGTCAGGGTAGCCGATGTCGGCAAATTTATCCAGAAACCAGATTGGCGAATGTCCGGATATTCCTATAACCGGCACTCCGCACTGAATACTATTACACTCACCTATCCTGTAGAAATCATAATTTGTATCAGTTACAAGAATCATACACTTAGTGTGCTGCAATGCCTGTCTTGTTGATTCAGAAAACAGATTATTCAAATATTCAACTGTAATTCCAGAATCTGCAAGACTCTTGCAAAGACTTGAAATGTCATGCATTCCCTGATTTATTATAGTAATATTCATAATGTGCCCTGTCTCGCCTTGACCTTGGCAACAACGAGGGTGACATCATCGTTAAGAGAAGTCTCTTTTACAAATGATTTAAAATCATTTCTACAATAATCAATTGCGTCCCTGGCACTGAAAAGAGCACCTGCTTTTCTTATTGTCCGATATAATCTTCTGGAACCATACTCATTACCCTTATTGTCAATTGCCTCTATTATTCCGTCAGTATACCAGAATATTGTATCCCCAGGATAAAGCTGTATAGATTTCTGTTCAAATGACGCATCAGGAGTATCCCCGAGCCGAACTCCGCTTGAAACAAGCGGCTCAAGTTCTCCGCTATTTGCCCTGTAAACCAGCGGCATCTCATGACCTGCATTTGCATAGTATATTTTCATTGTTGAACAGTCAATGAGGGATGAAAAAAACGTCATCAGAAACGGGCGTTCAGATTTTTTCATCAATATTGTATTCAATAATTTCAGAACATAGGCAGGATTGAGCATTCCATAAATGTGCCGTGACATAAGAGTATCAATCTGATTTGCATTAGGTAATTTTGCGATTATTGAAATTATGTTCTGTCTGATCAGATTAATGGTTCTGACAAAACTGTATGCTGTTGCAGTATTAAGTGCAGCAGGCACACCATGCCCTGTTACATCACCTATAAAAACATACAGACTATTTGTCATCTTATCCATTAATGTATAATACCAGTCTCCTCCGGTTTCACTTGCAGACTGAAAATAGCCGTAAACGTCAATTGAATCAGAAACTACAGGCTCATCAGGAAAAAGTGTTCTCTGAACAGTCTCTGCCATTTCCAACTCACTTTGCATTCTTGCTTTTTCTGCAGTATCTGCTAAAAGTTCAATATTTAAAAGAGCTATTGCTGATGATGATGCAATTATTTCAAGATATTCCTGATCTGTTTTAATGAATTTTTTTCCATCTTTTTTACCACTGACAATTACAAATCCTTTAAGCGACTGCTCATAGACAAGCGGAACAATTACCATTTCCCCATTTGATGCGGTCAATAGATCGATCTTATTTGAAGGATCATCACATGGAATACACGATATCTGCTTCACTGCAACAAAACGTTTCTCAATAGCATCTATAATCAGTGATTCAGGAAGCTTTATCAACAAACCCCTACAATTAATCCGGGGATCAAATCCATAAGTCTCTGCAACCCGCAAATTACCATTATCATGCAGACATATTATCGTCTGTTGGGGCCTTATAATATCTGTAACTGCATCTATCGCTTTTTTAAATACATCGTCTTTTTCAATAGTTGTGTTTATCGCACGGCTGGTTTCATTAAGAGATGCAACCTGTTCTTTACTTCTTAGAAGTGAGGCCGCCATACTGTTGAATTTATTTGCCAGTTCACCGATCTCATTCTTGCTGCTGATTTTAATCCGGTGAGCAAAATCCCCTGTACCTACTATTGATGCACCGGCCATTAATTTTTTGATGGGAACAACCAGAAAATGAGCCAGAATAATAGTAAGAAAAATCCCTATACTGATTGCAATAACTGACAGTCTGATGATATCTTTTTTAAGCCCCTCGGTTTTTTTTCTTATTGATTCATCGGACAGGGTGATATTGACAAACCCAAGCCTCTTGTCAAGAACATTCATTGGTGATGATATACTTAGAATTTTCCCTTTATCTGATTCTATTGATCGCGCAGTGATCTGTTTTGAATCCATAATTGAATTGCAGTTCTCTGTAACACATTTTTTTCCAACCATTTCAGGACGGCTATGTGCAATAAACACACTATCCAGCCTCATTACTGAAACTTCCAATGCATCAGCTTCATTGGTTACAATATCTTTACAGTAAGAAAACAGATTAAGCTCATTGTCAGAAAGTATGGCTTCTGCACTTGCGGTCGCAAGATTTCGTACAACAGCTTTTCCTCTCAGCAACCGTTCCTCAATGAGAGATTTTGTTTCATGTGCCAATGCAAAAATACTGACAAGTGATATAACACTTATCAGTAGCAGTGATACTGTCAGACTATATTGCACTTTTAAGCTTATTCGAACCATAATTCACTTTGATTCCGTAAAATTAAGCATTTCAAATTACAGACGCATTCTTTTTATACCTGATTCAATAATCTTACTACTAAATCATTGAAATGGCAATACATTGTATTAAGACTATTCACTGAATAATGACTAATCGTTAAAACTTATAATTTTTTAATGAACATATTATTTGCAGTATTCTTACAGAATTTTTCTTTGCTTTACTTGTACAACAGCTTTTTTAAACAATTAATTCCATATTTATCAATCTATTAAGCAGCTTTTCAACGATACGCTCTTATTTACGATTCTTTCAGATTATCTTACAACTTTCATAACCTGACTTTTCCAGTTTCTCCCGGCAGTTAGTTTATAAATGTAAGTTCCTGACGAGAGCGCATTATGGCCTGCAGTGACATCAAACAGAATTGTATAATACCCCGCGGAGCGTGCCTGTTCATTGATTGTGAAGACTCTGCGTCCTGACATTGTATAAACTGAAAAGTTGACAGGTACACGAAGTTTATCAGGATCATAAGGAATCGTGTAA